>ENA-OQDT01000486-OQDT01000486.1-human-gut-metagenome-genome-assembly--contig:-NODE-486-length-25644-cov-3.132500_pt1 | contig 25644 bp, 21 predicted proteins | sample MGYA00242786_ERZ504617 | MGnify/ENA primary metagenome ERZ504617 (study PRJEB26092, sample SAMD00036337) | human gut metagenome | host: Homo sapiens | study: EMG produced TPA metagenomics assembly of...
TGCTTTGCAGGGGAGGGCTCCAGGAGTAGAAATATTGCAAAAGGGGGGAGAAGCTGGGGCAGATATCAAGATACTTGTTCGGGGAGCAGGTACATTTGGTGCTACTGAACCTTTATATGTTATTGATGGTGCATTTTCTAATAATGGGCTAAATTCGTTGAATCCTTCAGATATTGAATCAATAGAAATCCTGAAGGATGGTTCGGCGGCTGCCATTTATGGCTCTCGCGCTGCAAATGGGGTTGTGCTGATAACTACCAAGCATGGTCAAAAAGGTAAAGCAAAAGTTGAAATTTCTGCAAACTATTCTTTGCAGACTCCTTCTAAATATCTTGATTTTCTAGATGCAAATGAGCATCGCGAATATACTAAGCAAATTGTTGAAAATTCAACAAACCAGACTCAAGCTCCAGAAAATATTCATCCTACTAATCCTGATATTAATACTGACTGGCAAGATGCATATCTAAGAAATGCTCCTATGTATAATTTGAATGCTTCAATTTCTGGTGGTGGTGAATATTCAACTTTTAATACAAGTTGGGGTATTTTGATCAGCAAGGTATTATGGAATTTTCTGGTTTTAAGAAATATAATGCACGTGTCAATGGAACGTTTAAGAAAGGACGTTTGACTGTTAGTGAAACTCTTTCTGCTGCTTTTACAAATAAGGAGCCTCAAGTAAGGATGGTGATGGGGATTCCTACTGTTCCAATGACTGATGTAGAGGGAAGGTATGTATCTGCAGGTAAAGATTATTATGTAAATGAAGGAAAAGTTACTAATCCGTTTGCATCTTATTCCAATACTGTTCGAAGAAATAAAACAGTTAATGTTACTGGTAGTTTGAATATAGGACTGAATTTATATAAAGGATTGGATTATAAGCTACTACTTGGAGGTGACTATATATCAACAAATAATATATCTCGGTCCATTGCTTTTGACTCCAATTGGGATGAGAATGGTAATGCAGATCCTGATTATAGCAGAACGATTAATTCACTATCTGAAAGTCGTGGACAGCGATTTAGTTATACAATTGATAACATTTTGACTTATAAGAATATGTTTGCTGGTCATACTATTGACGCAATGGTAGGTACAAGTTGGATGAGAGAATACTATAGAACTATGGGGATTGGTTCTGGTTCTACAGATTTGGGTGGTCCTAATATTACTATTTTTTAATGGGGAAAGGAGATATAACAAGTGAAGAATACAATTCAGCTTTACTCTCCTTTTTTTGCTCGCTTGAACTATGACTATAAGGAGTGTTATCTTGTTTCTGCAAGTATTCGTAGTGATAAATCTTCCAAATTTGCTAAAGGAAATAGGGTCGGTTACTTTCCTTCGGTTTCAGTGGGTTGGAATATACATGAAGAGAATTTTTTTAATATAGAATGGATAAGTAAAATGAGATTAGAGCTAGTTATGGTGAATTAGGAGCTAATTTTATAGATTCATATTCTTTCCTTTCTACGGCTTATGGTCCAATACCTTCTGTATTCGGTGAAAATCAGATTGGTCAAAGTAGTGTGATGAATGGTTATGTAACCAAATTTGCTCAGGAAAATTTGACTTGGGAAAAATCAATATCTAAAAACGTAGCATTGGAAATGGCTTTTCTGAATAATAAAATTTCTTTTACAGCTGAATATTTTTGGAAAGATAATAATGACTTACTTGCTCCATTACTTCCATTAGCATCATCAGGGCAAACCATTATGACTAATGGGGGGGATTTGCCAGTTTTTAATTCTGCATCTGTTGAAAATAAAGGTTTTGAATTTACGGTAGGTTATCGTAATAATTGGAAGGATTGGAGTTTGGATGTTACTGCCAATATTTCGGCATTAAGAAATAAAGTAAAGAGTTTGGGTGAGGGAGTACAACCCATTAAGGCAGAGGTGATGATGAGTGGTTCTTTTAATGACCGTCCTACTATTACTAAACCGGGCTTGCCTATTGGTACCTTTTGGGGATATGTGGTGGAAGGTTTTGATAATGATGGTAATTTTATTTTTCAGGATAATAATGGTAGTGTGAATGGTGTATTGACAGGAAAACCGGATGGGAAGATTGATGAGAATGATAAAACGGATATTGGTAATCCTCATCCGGATTTTACTTATGGTTTAAATATAAATGTAGGTTATAAGAATTGGGATTTGACTGCTTTTTTCCAAGGAACGCAAGGTAACGATATTTTTGCTTTAATGAAATATGATTGGTATTTTGGAGGAGCTAATAGTGCTACCCTAAAGGATGCTTTCTATAATTCATGGACTCCGCAAAATCCTAATGCAGAAGCTCCTAAACTGAATAGTAAAAACAGTTCTGGCATAAACTCGCTTCCAAGTACATTCTATGTGGAGGATGGTTCTTATTTCAGATGCAAGAATCTACAAATCGGTTATTCCTTTAATAAGAAATTATTGCAAAAATTCCATATAGAATCATTTAGAATATGATGCGGGGGATACAAAAGTTTATTCACTATCACAAAATATCCCTTGTATGATCCCGAAGTTAGTTCAAACGTGTTGTTTGACAGAGGTGTGGATGGTTTCTGGCAAGCACAGGAAAGTCCTCATGAAGCAACAATGAATTCTAGAGTATATAATCTTGGTGTCAATTTAACTTTCTAAAAACAGAATAAGTATGAAAATAATGTTGCGTAAAATTATAGTTATCATCATCAGTTTTGTAACTATTGGAATGATGGGCTCATGTGAAGATATTTTTAATGATTTGGCGGTGAATCCTAATCAATCAGACGTTAATTCATTTTATACTACACTAGAAAATTGTAATAAGGGAATTCTTGGTATCTATGGGTATATTTCGACTCCTCGTAATTTGGGAGCTTGTGGATTTGGTTTGATGTTGACTCGTAGTGATGAGGGGTGTTCGGTAGCTGATTATGGAGTACCAGGTGCTTATAATGAAGAGTTTACCCCTTCCTATTATTCATTGGTTCAACCTTTTCAGTTAATGTATACAGCTGCTTCCCAAGCTAACCAAATGATTGAAAGTCTTACTGAAATAGAATTCAGCAATAAAGAATTACAGGATGCATATTTGGGGGAGGCTTATTTTCTTCGTGCATTTACACATTTCTTTTTATTCATCAATTATAGGAATATTCCTTTGATTAAAGAATTGCCTAAGGCTCCTAATGAATATAAGCCTCAGGCAACACCTGAAGAGGCTTGGGATTTTATTATAGATGATCTGATCAAAGCTAAAGATTTACTTCCTGACAAGAATTTTTGGGATGCTAAAAATAAAGGACGTGTGACGAAAGCTTCTGCTTATGCACTTTTGGGTAAGTCATATCTTTATAGATCCGGTATTGAACCCAAATATGGAACTTCACAAATAACTTATTATAATGAGGCTGCTGCGGCTTTTGCAGAAATCATTAATGGTAATTGTGGGGACTACAGATTGGTAGATGACTATTCATGGAACTTTGATGTGGCACATGAAAATAATGATGAATCTATTTTTGAAGTACAATTTGTCGGAGTGTTGAATACAGGATTTAACCCAGGATTTGTGGACAGTGGGTTGTTCAATGATGTCCGGTGTAAAATGTGTATAATGAATAGAAGTAGAAATTCGAATAGTTCTGCACAGGTTATGCACAATTGGTTATATGATAAATTTGTAGCGTCAAAAACAGTGACAGGAGAAACTGATCCACGTATGTTTGGTTCGTTTGTTTTTAATGATAATGTATCGGAGATTATACGTCCGAAAGGTATGAAGGTTACTTTTCTTGAAGGGAAGGATTGGGAAGCAGAAATGGGTTCAAAGGAAGGAACATTTGGTGAACAATATGAGTTGGCAATGGGATATAAAATGTGTAGTAGGAAATGGTTGGATTGGACCTTACCTCCGACAGATGATGCGGTGGGCATTTTTTTAATGGACGTGCACAAGGAGTAAACTGGAGAATGATTCGTTATTCGGATGTTTTGCTGATGTATGCTGAAGCTGTAGTAATGGGAGGGAAAGCCACTGCAAACATAACCCCGTTAGAAGCAATAAACAAAGTACGCGATAGGGTAGGAGTACCTCATGTAACAGAAGCTAATATGAGAACTATTGAAGATGAACGTATTCTAGAACTTACCTATGAAGGCTCCCGGTTCTTTGACTTGCTTCGTTGGGGTAAAGTAGTAGAGCGTTTTCGCGAATTGGAAAATACTGATCCTTTGTTTAAAAGGTTTAGCAGGGCTCAATATATGGGGTTTAAGGAAAATAAGAATGAATGGGTTCCATTGCCAATTGATGAAGTAGAGGGTAATCCATATATCACTAAAAATAATCCAGGATGGTAATTAAAAATAGAATAATTATGAAAGTATTTTATTATATTATATGTGCAGCTTGCTTTGCCGGCTGTGTGTCATCTTCCAATGATAAAACGGTGAAAGAGAATGGTCGAACATTGCATAATGGCATTGTGCTGCCCGAGCAATGGCCTCCTAGTATGATTGATGATGGAGTACGTCGCGAAATGTCTTTACCTTATATTTCAAACAAACCGACTGTTATTTCTGTAAATTTAGGACGCCAATTATTCGTTGATGATTTTTTTAATTGCAGAAACAGATATGGAGCGTGTTTCCCATAAGGCTATGTTCTATGAGAATAATCCGGTACTTGCTCCGGATAAGGAGTGGGAATACACTTTTGAACGTGCTCCTTATGCTGCTCCTTTCAGTGATGGAATATGGTATGATGAAAGCGAACAAAAATTTAAAATGTGGTATTTGGCTGGTGCCGGATCTATGCACAAACATCGTCAAAGCTTTTATACTTGTTATGCAGAGTCAAAAGATGGGAAGCATTGGGAAAAAGTGAATATGGATATAGTGCCGGGTACGAATATTGTAGATACTTGTGATCGGGATGCGGCTACAGTTTGGCTCGATAAAATGTGTCCAGAACCAGAAAACGTTTCAAACTCTTCAATGTGGAAAAAACATAGTGGAGGATGGAAAATAATTTTAAAAATATTCAAAAGATGGTATTCATTGGTCGGAAGGAGTTGCGCAATCAGGACCGGTGGGGGATCGTACCACTGCTTTCTATAATCCGTTTACTCAAAAATGGGCTATTAGTCTACGGCAGGGGAGTAAAGCAGACGGACGCTCTAGAGGCTATTTGGAAAATGAAGATCCAGAGATGGCAGTTAGCGTGGCGCATTCATTGGCTAAAGGAATAAAGGATAAAAATATAGTTTTGTGGTTTACTCCTTCCGATAAGGAACTGCCACATCCTGAATTTCCTGATGTGCGTCCAGCCATTTATAATTTTGATGCTATGCCTTATGAAAGTGTTATGCTAGGGTTCTATGCTATGTGGAAAGGACCAGAGAATGATCTCTGTGGTAAGTTAGGTATTCAGAAAAGAAATGAAATAGGGATGGGATATAGTCGGGATGGTTTTCATTTTTATCGTCCCAGTTATGAACCTGTTATGGGAGTAAATGAAACGGAAGGGGCATGGAATTGGGGAAATATGCAGTCTGTTATTGGCGTACCTCTCATTGTTGGTGATTCTTTGTATTTGTATTCTAGTGGAAGAATGAAGATAAAGTGATGTGGGATGGATTTTACTTCTACTGGGTTGGCAACTTTACGTCGTGATGGGTTCGTTTCCATGCATACAGACACAGAAGGGGTACTTGTTACCGAGAAAATAAAGTTTGATGGTAATCATTTTTTTAGTGAATGCACAAGCAAATGGATTTGCAGGTGGAGATAATGGATGAAATGGTAATGTGATTACGGGATTTTCCAGAGAGGATTGTAAGGAAATGAATGATTTGAACAGTACTAAACAATTGGTAACTTGGAAATCAGGTAAAAAACTTGCTGCTCTTTCAGGCAAGATAGTTAAAGTGAAGTTTTATGTTACTTGTGGCGATTTATATGCTTTTTGGATTTCTCCATGGGACACAGGAGAAAGTAGGGGATATACAGGTGGTGGTGGTCCGGGACTCAATCCTTGTGGAATCGATATTAAATAACTGATATGTGTAAAACATAGTTGTGTTACATCGTGTATTTTGTTGGTGGCTGCTTCATGAGAATGAAGCAGTCATTTTTTGTATTACAGATAAATTTTGCTTGGTTGAGCTAAGTCAATATTTAAGTATGAGGAAAATGTAGACATAAAAAAAGGAGCAACGCCTTGCTCCAACCTTTGTTAACCTTAAATCTAATACTATGAAAAACACATTGCAAAGGTACGTGTTTTAGTGGATTTTGCAAATAAAACAACTAAAAAAATATGTTTTCTAACACGTTTTAATACTTTTGTCCTATTTGTTAAGGATGAGGACTTTTTTTATTTACTTGTATTTTGTCTTTTTTACATATAAAACCGTATATTTGTTGCCACTTTTGCAAAAGGATAAAACGAATGGTTTCAGTAGATAATTTGAAGTAGAGTTTGGAGTAACGCCTCTGTTTGAGGATGTGTCATACGTTATCAATAAGAGAGATCGTATTGCGCTGGTCGGGAAGAATGGGGCCGGTAAGTCTACTATGCTTAAGATATTGGCAGGAATACAGGCGCCTACTTCAGGTAGTGTTTCTGTTCCGCGTGATGTGACGATAGGCTATCTGCCTCAAGTCATGATTCTGAGTGATAAACATACTGTGATGGAAGAGGCGGAGATGGCTTTTGAACATATCTTTGAGTTGCAGGCTAGTATTGAGAGAATGAATCAGGAGTTGGCGGATAGAACAGATTATGATTCAGAAAACTATCATAAACTGATTGAGAAATTCACCCATGACAATGAACGCTTTTTGATGATGGGAGGTACCAATTATACAGCTGAGATAGAACGTACATTGATGGGGTTGGGATTTAGCCGGGAGGATTTTAACCGTCCTACATCTGAGTTCAGTGGTGGATGGCGTATGCGTATAGAGTTGGCCAAGTTGCTGTTGCGACGGCCCGATGTGTTGCTGTTGGACGAGCCTACCAATCATCTGGATATAGAAAGCATTCAATGGTTGGAAAACTTTTTGAAGACAAGTGCGGGAGCCGTTGTATTGGTGAGCCACGACCGTGCATTTATTAATAATGTGACCAATCGTACGATTGAAATATCTTGCGGGCATATCTATGATTATAAAGTGGCTTACGATGAGTTTGTGGTATTGCGCAAAGAACGTCGTGAGCAGCAATTGCGTGCATACGAGAACCAGCAGAAGCAAATTCAGGATACAGAAGATTTCATAGAGCGTTTCCGTTATAAGGCTACCAAGGCTGTACAGGTGCAGAGCCGTATCAAGCAATTGGAAAAAATAGTTCCTATTGAAATTGATGATGAAGATAATTCAGCCTTGCGGTTGAAGTTTCCGCCTGCCATGCGTTCCGGCAATTATCCGGTCATTTGTGACGGGGTGAAGAAAGCATATGGCAGTCATATCGTTTTTCACGATGTGACTTTGACTATTAATCGAGGTGAGAAGGTAGCTTTTGTCGGAAAGAATGGGGAAGGTAAGTCCACTTTGGTGAAATGTATAATGGACGAAATCCCCATACGAAGGTAAACTGACCATCGGGGCACAACGTACAGATTGGTTATTTTGCTCAGAATCAGGCTCAGATGTTGGATGAAAATCTGAGTGTCTTTGATACGATTGATTATGTGGCAAAAGGGGATATTCGTTTGAAGATTCGTGATATTCTGGGAGCATTCATGTTTGGAGGTGAGGCTTCTGATAAAAAAGTAAAGGTACTGTCGGGTGGGGAGCGGAGTCGTCTTGCCATGATAAAACTTTTGTTAGAACCGGTGAATTTCCTTATTTTGGACGAACCTACCAACCATCTGGATATGCGCTCAAAGGATGTATTGAAAGAAGCTATCAAGGAATTTGATGGAACGGTGATTGTTGTTTCTCATGACCGTGAGTTCTTGGATGGACTGGTGACCAAAGTTTATGAATTCGGAGGTGGAGTAGTAAAAGAACACATTGGCGGCATTTATGATTTTTTACAGAAAAAGAAAATAGAGAGTCTGAATGAGTTGCAGCTTTCGGCTTCTCCTACTGTGTCTGCCACTAAAAAGGAAGAACCCGAAACAGTTAGTGAGAACAAATTATCTTATGAGGCGCAAAAGGAATTGAATAAGAAAATTCGCAAATTGGAGAAACGAATTGCGGATTGTGAACAGAAAATAGAAAAGCTGGAAACTGAGATTGGCGAGGTGGAAGCTGATATGGCTACTCCCGAAGGTGCATCGGATATGGCTTTGTATGAAAAGCATCAGAAACTGAAAAAGGACTTGGATCAGACGGTAGAAGAATGGGAGACCGTTTCTATGGAATTAGAAGAGATGCAGGGAAGTTAAAGTATGTATCATATATATAGAACAAATGAAAGCAAAACATTATTTACCAATGGCTGTATTGGCTCTGGCAGTAGCTGCCGGATGCGACAGTAAAAAGGAAGCCGTCATGACTTCGGGTATAGACTTGACAAATTTGGACACTACGGCTGTTCAAGGAGCTGATTTTTATCAGTATGCTTGTGGCGGATGGATGAAGAAACACCCTCTGACCAATGAATATTCCCGTTTTGGCTCATTCGATATGCTTGCTGAAAATAATCGGGAACAACTGAAAGGATTGATTGTGGAAATTGCTTCCGGGCAGAATGCGCAAGGTACAATAGGTCAGAAAATAGGGGATATCTATAATTTGGCTATGGATAGTGTGAAACTGAATGCGGATGGAGTAACTCCTATTCAAGCTGATTTGGAAAAGATTGCTTCAGTGAAGGATAAATCGGAAATAGTTCCTTTGATGGCGGAACTGGCTCATAGCGGTGTATTCCCTTATTTCAGTTTCTATGTGGGTGCCGATATCATGGACAGCAAGAGCAATTTGTTTCAATTGTATCAAGGGGGTATCAGTCTGGGTGAAAAAGAATATTATCTGGACAATGATGATGTGACTGTCAATATCCGTAATAAGTATAAGGAACATATTGTAAAGATGTTCCAATTGGCTGGTTTTGATGAGGCTGCCGCTAAAAAGAAAATGGAGGCTGTAATGGATATCGAAACCCGTATTGCAAAAGCTTCTTTCAGTGCGGTGGAACAGCGTAACCCTGCGGCCAATTATCATAAAATGTCTTTGGATGAATTAAAGAAAGAGATTCTGGGCATTGACTGGGATGCTTTCTTGAATGGTATAGGCGTGAAAGGGGTGACTGAACTGAGTGTTTCTCAAGTGGAGCCGATTAAAGAGGTTGAGAAAATTATCAATAGCTTGCCGGTTGAAAATCAGATCGCTTATATGCAATGGAGTCTGATAGACAGGGCTGCCGGTTACTTGAGTGATGATTTGGTGGCACAAAATTTTGATTTTTATGGAAAAACACTATCCGGCAAACAGGCTAACCAACCTCGTTGGAAGCGTGCTGTAAGTACTGTAAATGGAGTACTGGGTGAAGCGGTAGGTCAGATGTATGTGGAGAAATATTTTCCGGCAGCCGCAAAAGAACGTATGGTGCAGTTGGTAAAGAATCTGCAGACCGCATTGGGAGAACGTATTCGGAATTTGGAATGGATGGGTGACAGCACAAAGATTAAAGCTATTGAGAAGTTGAATTCTTTTTATGTAAAGGTAGGCTATCCTGATAAGTGGAGGGATTATACCGGTTTGAATATTGAAAAAGATTCTTATTGGGCCAATGTGAAGCGTGCTACAGAATTCGAACTGGATTATATGTTATCCAAGGCAGGAAAGCCGGTTGACAGAGATGAATGGGGAATGACTCCGCAGACTGTCAATGCATATTATAATCCGACCACGAATGAGATTTGTTTTCCGGCGGGTATTCTTCAATATCCGTTTTTTGATATGAATGCTGATGATGCATTTAATTATGGAGCTATTGGCGTGGTTATCGGTCATGAAATGACTCATGGATTCGATGATCAGGGACGTCAGTTTGATAAGGATGGTAATTTGAAAGATTGGTGGACAGCCGAAGATGCCAAACGTTTTGAAGAACGTGCTCAGGTAATGGTGAATTTCTTTGATAGCATCCAGGTTTTGCCGGGACTCAATGCCAACGGTTCTTTGACTTTAGGTGAGAATATAGCCGATCATGGTGGTTTGCAGGTTTCTTTCCAAGCGTTCAAGAATGCGACAAAAGATGCTCCCCTGCCGGTAAAAGACGGATTTACTCCGGAACAGCGCTTCTTCTTGTCATACGCCGGAGTGTGGGCTGGCAATATCCGCGACGAGCAGATTCGTTTGCAAACCAAGTCTGATCCACATTCATTGGGCAGATGGCGTGTGAACGGAGCACTCCCTCAAATAGGTGCATGGTATGATGCTTTTGGCATTAAAGAGGGGGATCCTATGTATTTGGCTCCTGAAAAACGTGTCTCTATTTGGTAAGCTTTGTATGTAAAAGATAATAAGAAAGCATGGTAATTGCTGAGAATTCGGCATTTACCATGCTTTCTTTTTGGAATTTACATGATTAAACACCTATTTTTGTGCCCGATGAAACGGAGACGATACATAGCATGGGTATTGATGTTGGTCAGCATTATCATGTTGACAGCATCTGTTCTGCCTCATCATCATCACCGGGAAATTCTTTGTTTGCAGCATGATATGACTTTGTGCGGCTGTCAATGTTCCGTGCAGCATCAGCAGCATAATAATAGTTCTGATGAGAATCATACATGTAATGCCGGATGTGTGACCAAGTTTAAAAGTGTAACTCCGGATCGGGCCCAAGACAGTGTTTCTCCTGATTATTCGTTTTGTTTGCTGTTATATACGGTGACGGATGTATTGGCGCTTTCATTGCGGTTGACAGAACACAACACATTACCTTATAATTACTATTTAGAAAAACTGCATTCTACGTGTCTTCCCCACGTAAAGGGGTTGCGTGCTCCTCCTTGCGATGTTCTTGCTTAACAGATAGAAAGTTTATCTTTTTATCCGCAACTTTGTTGCATTTTCTTTACACTAATTTTGCATTTAATAAAAAGTAAGAACAAATAATATCATCATGAAGAAACTTATCTTTATGGGAGTCTTAGGCTTGTTCCTCTTAGGCTCTTGCAACAGTAAATCGGGCCATGATCACGAAGGACACGATCATGGAACGGAGGAAGCACATAATCACGACCACGAAGGGCATGACCATAATCACGAAGGGCATGACCATGAAAAAGAAAACCACGACCATGAGAATGAAGGTCACGAAGGGCATAATCATGAAGCGGAAGCTTCTGCAGCCGGACATTCCGATGAGATAATTCTGGCTCCAGAAAAAGCGAAAGCAGCCGGGGTAGAATCGGAAATAATCCGGCCTGAATCATTCCGTCAGGTGATAACGACCAGCGGTCAGGTGCAGGCAGCACAAGGCGATGAAAGCGTAGTAGTCGCCAATGTAGCCGGTGTGGTTTCTTTCCGCCATCCGGTAACGGACGGTATGAGTGTGAGCAAGGGGGCTCCCATTCTGAATATCTCTGCTGAGAATATGCCGGACGGAGACCCTGTAAAACGTACCCGTATCGCATATGAAACCGCCAAAAAAGAATATGAACGTGCCGCCAAGTTGGTAAAAAGTCAGATAATATCGCAGAAAGATTTCAATGCCATTAAGGAGAGTTATGAAAATGCATTATTGGCATACGAGGCTATTTCAAAGAACCAGACCAAAACAGGTGTGTCCGTTACAGCTCCTTTAGGTGGCTATATCAAGAATTGTCTGGTGCAGGAAGGTGACTATGTGTCGGTAGGCCAGCCTTTGGTGAGTATCACTCAGAACCGTCGTCTGTTCCTTCGTGCAGATGTTTCCGAGAAATATTATGGTTATCTGCATAGCATCCAGTCGGCAAACTTCAAGACTCCATACGATAATAAGGTATATGAGCTGGGTGAGTTGAAAGGGCGTCTGCTTTCTTATGGTAAAGCATCCGGTGGTACTTCTTTTTATGTGCCTGTAACTTTCGAATTTGATAATCGGGGAGATGTGATTCCCGGTTCGTATGTGGAGGTGTATCTGCTCTCGTCGGAAATGCCCGATGTGCTGGCCTTGCCTGTTACGGCACTGACCGAAGAACAAGGTTTGTACTTTGTTTATCTGCAACTGGATGAGGAAGGATATAAGAAACAGGAGGTAACTTTGGGAGCGAGCAACGGAAAGAAAGTGCAGATTCTGACCGGTTTGAAAGCCGGTGACCGTGTGGTAACAAAGGGAGCTTATCAGGTGAAATTAGCGTCGGCCAGCAATGCGATTCCGGCTCATAGTCATGAACATTAATCAGCCGTCCTATGCTAAATAAGATTATACATTTTTCCCTTCAGAACCGTATATTGGTTCTGGTGGCGTCGGTTTTGCTGCTTATCGGCGGTACTTACACGGCTTTTCATACGGAAGTCGATGTGTTCCCCGATTTGAATGCGCCGACTGTAGTGATTATGACCGAAGCGAATGGTATGGCCGCCGAAGAGGTGGAACAATTGGTAACCTTTCCTGTAGAAACTGCCGTGAACGGTGCGACCCATGTGCGCCGGGTGCGTTCATCTTCCACCAATGGCTTTTCCGTTGTGTGGGTGGAATTTGAATGGGATACCGATATCTATCTGGCCCGTCAGATTGTCAGTGAGAAATTGTCCTTGGTCAGCGAGGAGCTGCCCGAGAATGTAGGTAAACCTACCATGGGACCTCAGTCTTCTATTTTAGGTGAGTTGCTGATTATCGGTCTGACTTCGGATACTACTTCCATGCTCGATCTCCGTACACTGGCAGACTGGACTATCCGTCCGCGCCTGCTCTCTACGGGAGGTGTGGCACAGGTTGCCGTGCTGGGAGGTGATATCAAGGAATATCAGGTGTTGCTTGACCCTGCCCGCATGAAACATTACAATGTTACGTTGGCAGAGGTGATGAACGTTACCCGTAACATGAATCAGAATGCCAATGGCGGAGTGATTTATGAATATGGAAACGAATATATTGTTCGCGGGGTGCTTTCCAGTCATGATGTGGATCAGTTGTCACGTTCCGTCATCAAGACGGTGGAAGGGGTGCCCGTTACATTGGAGGATATTGCCGATGTGAAGATTGGTTCGCAGGAACCCAAACTGGGTACTGCTTCGGAAAGAGGAAAACCTGCCGTACTGCTGACCGTTACCAAACAACCCAAGACTGGGACTATTGAACTGACAGAGCAGTTTGGAAGCCGCATTGAAGGATTTGCAGAAGAATCTTCCGGCTGATGTACACGTTTCTACAGATATTTTCCGTCAGAGCCGTTTTATTGAAAGCTCTATCGGTAATGTGAAGGATTCGTTGTATGAAGGTGCTGTTTTTGTGGTGATTGTTCTCTTCCTGTTCCTTGCCAATGTACGTACCACGGTTATTTCATTGGTAACCCTTCCGTTGTCATTGATTGTTTCTATATTGACTCTTCACTATATGGGACTCACCATCAATACCATGAGTTTGGGTGGTATGGCCATTGCCATTGGTTCGTTGGTGGATGATGCCATTGTGGATGTGGAAAATGTATGGAAGCACTTGCGTGAGAATCGCTTGTTGCCCGAAGAGGAACGTAAGAGCGTGATTGAAGTCGTGTTCAATGCTTCGAAGGAAGTGCGTATGCCTATCTTGAACTCTACCTTGATTATTGTAGTCAGCTTTGTTCCTTTGTTTTTCCTGACAGGAATGGAAGGGCGTATGCTGGTTCCGTTGGGCATTGCCTTTATTGTGGCGTTGTTTGCTTCTACGGTAGTGGCTTTGACACTGACTCCGGTACTGTGCAGCTATCTGTTAGGTAATAATAAAGGCAAAGGATTGCCCAAAGAGGCATTTGTGGCCGTATGGATGAAAAAGCATTACCGCAATGCCTTGTTATGGTCCTTGAATCATAAATCCGCAGTATTGGGTTTTACGGGTGGACTGTTTGCGGTGGCATTGGTTATGTTTTTTACATTAGGACGCAGTTTCCTGCCATCTTTCAATGAAGGTTCGTTCACCATTAATATCAGTTCATTGCCGGGAATTTCTTTGGCAGAATCGGATAAAATGGGACACCGTGCAGAAGAGTTGCTGATGTCTATTCCCGAAATACAGACTGTAGCCCGTAAAACGGGACGTGCCGAACTGGATGAGCATGCATTAGGGGTTAACGTGAGTGAAATTGAGGCCCCGTTTGAATTGAAAGACCGTTCCCGCCAGGAACTGGTAGCCGATGTGCGTGCCAAGTTATCTACCATTACCGGTGCGAATATCGAAATAGGCCAACCTATCAGCCATCGTATCGATGCCATGCTTTCGGGTACCAAGGCCAACATTGCCATCAAACTGTTTGGTAATGATTTGAACAAGATGTTTGCCATCGGTAATCAGATAAAGGATGCCATCAGCAGTGTGGAGGGTATTGCCGACTTGAATGTGGAACAACAAATCGAACGTCCGCAGCTCAAGATTGTTCCCAAACGCGAGATGCTTGCCAAATTCGGTATTTCTTTACCGGAGTTTGCCGAGTTTGTATCAGTGAACATGGCGGGTGAAGTCGTTTCACAGGTATATGAAGAAGGCAAAGCGTTTAATCTTATTGTCCGTACCAAGGATGAGGTGCGTGATGAGATGGAGAAGGTGCGCAACCTGATGATTGATACCGGTGACGGTCAGAAAATCCCTGTCAACTATGTAGCCGATGTGGTTTCTGCCATGGGACCGAATACCATCAGCCGTGAGAACGTGAAGCGTAAGATTGTGATTTCGGCCAATACCAGCGGTCGTGATTTGCGCAGCGTGGTGAATGATATACAGGAACGGATTGATGCGCAAATCAAGCTTCCCGAAGGATATCATGTGGAATATGGCGGTCAGTTTGAAAGCGAGCAGGCGGCCAGCCGTACGCTGATGCTCACTTCGTTTATGAGTATCGTGGTTATCTTCCTGTTGCTTTATACCCAGTTTAAGAATGCAGCCCAAAGTGGAGTCATTTTGTTGAATTTGCCTTTGGCGTTGATTGGTGGGGTATTTGCATTGATGATAACAACGGGTGAGATAAGCATTCCGGCTATTATCGGCTTTATCTCGTTGTTTGGCATTGCTACCCGTAATGGTATGTTGTTGATAAGTCATTACAATATGTTGCGCGAAGAAGGTATGGATTTGAAAGAAAGCATTCTTCACGGTTCGTTAGACCGTTTGAACCCTATCCTGATGACTGCGTTGTCTTCCGCGCTGGCTTTGATACCTTTGGCATTCCGTGGCGATTTGCCGGGTAATGAAATACAAAGCCCGATGGCGAAAGTTATTCTTGGAGGTCTTTTGACATCGACTTTCCTGAACGCTTTCATTATTCCGATTGTTTATGAACTGATGAACCGAAAGAAGAAATAATAGAAATAATATGAAACGAATCTTAGTTATAATAGCCCTCTGCTCTCCCTTGCTGATGCAGGCCCAGAGTATTGAGCACATTTTGAAAAGCATCGAGCAGAACAATAAAGAGCTCAAGGCACAGAAACATGCCGCCGATGCGACCAAGATGGAAAACCGGACAAACAACAACTTGCCTGATCCTACGGTGAGCTACAGCTCTTTTTACAGTAATGGTGTCGAAGGTGGTCACGGTACGGAATTCGTTGCTTCGCAAGGTTTTGATTTTCCTACTCAGTATATTGCCCGCAACCGGCAGGCTACTTTGCAGAACGAAGCGGTGGACAAGCAACAACAGGCTGCCTGCCGGGATATTCTGCTGAATGCGAAGAATCTCTGTCTGGACCTTATTCTGTTGAATCAGGAAAAGACATTGATGGATATCCGTATGAAAAATGCAGATGAATTACAGGCACTTTATGAAAAACGTCTGACTACCGGTGATGCGAATATACTGGAAGTCAACAAAATCAAGATGGAGCGTATGAATGTGCAGACGGAAGTTGCCCAAAACAGCGCAGCTCACCGCACTGCCTTGCAGTCTCTGCTTGCCATGAACGGTAACATGCCTTTGGAGTTTGCTGAAACCACGTATCCTGCCATACAGGAAATCAATGATTACAATGTTATGAGGGATGAAGTGATGGCGTCAGACCTTGACTTGCAGGCCGCCGCCGCCATTGCCCGTGCCGCCGAGAAGCAGGTTTCGGTAGACCGCCAAGGATGGTTGCCGAAGCTGGAAGCCGGCTTTCGCCGTAACACGGATGATGCGGTTTCGATGAATGGTTTTGTGGTAGGGGGCTCCTTGCCTTTGTTTCAGAATCGTAAAAAGGTAAAGATAGCCAAGGCACAGGCTATCAGCGCTCAGCTTATGCAAGAAAGTGCTAAAGACCGGGTCGAGGCTTCCCTGATGTCTCTTTTCAATGAGATGCAGCAGTTGAAGGATGCCATGAATGCGTATGATGTCCCTTTGATGTACCGTTCGCTGGATTTATTGAAGCAGGCATTGACCGAAGGACAAATTTCATTGATTGAATATTTTGTGGAAACGGAAAGTATTTATAAGAATCTTCAGGCGTATATGCAGATTGAGAACCAATACCAGAAGGTGATGGCGAATATCTATAAGAACAACCTGTAGGATGTTAATATCCGCTGAGATATAGTAGTGTAGGGGGGATGTTATAGTTGACATCGCCCCTAAAACTTATCTTGTCGGTTCAGTAAGTAAAATATAAAAAAATGAATAGGAAATGAATTTAGAAGAGGTATTGAACTTCCGCCGGTCTGTGCGGAGGTATGATAAAAATAAACCGATAGACTCGGAAAAGGTGAAACATTGTCTTGGACTGGCTACGCTGGCTCCCAATAGTTCCAATATGCAATTGTGGGAATTTTATCAAATAACGAATCCCGGACTGATGGCGAAAGTTTCAGAAGCTTGTTTAGGGCAGTCGGCTGCTTCTACGGCTTCGGAAATTGTTGTTTTTGTTACTCGTCAGGATTTGTATAAAAAGCGTGCTAAATTTGTGCTTGACTTTGAAGAAGGAAATATCAGGCGCAATAGTCCGAAAGAGCGTCAGGAAAAACGTATTAGGGACAGGAAGCTGTATTATGGTAAACTGATGCCTTTCATTTATGCAAGGTTTTTCGGGCTTCTAGGGCTTTTCAGGGTGATATTGGCGAGAACCATCAGCCTGTTCCGCCCTATGATGCTGGAAGTTTCGGAATGCGATATGCGTGTGACGGTAAATAAATCCTGTGCCCTTGCTGCCCAAACCTTTATGATTGCCATGGCAAACGAAGGCTATGACACTTGTCCGCTGGAAGGTTTTGACAGCAGGCGGATGAAGAAACTATTGAAGCTGCCCCATGGGGCAGGCATCAATATGGTTATACCTTGCGGCATACGGGATGGGAACAAAGGCATTTGGGGAGAACGGGGCAGGGTTCCTTTCGATGAAATCTATCATAGGATATAAGAGACAGGGTATTCCTGGCGGGTGATGAAGGTGTATTCCCTTAGATATTCCATCAGCATGCCGAATCGCTCTTCCTGAGTGTGCTTGGAAGAAGACGTCTTGAAACCGTATGTGGGGTCTGCGTGTTCCAGTTCCTTTTCACCCTTTCTGTATACTTCTTTGACAAAATGGCGTGTCGGATTGAATTTGACACTGTCGAAGTGCTTTGGCCGGAAATTATAAGAATGCCGGTTACATCCTTTTTTTGATTCTCGATAAAATCCGGAAACGGTTGTTGTTCGGACGGCATAAAAAATGTGCCTGAAGAATTGGGCTGCCTTTTATGACAGAGTGACTTCCGGCACATTTTTTCTTGTTTATTCCTGTTTATTCTTTTTCTTCTTAGCTTCTTTCGCCCTATTCTTTAGCTCCCTGCTCTTTCAGTTTCGCGGTGAAAGCCTTTGCTTTTTCCATGCTTGCGTTTTCGTCTTCGGGTGAAGCGTATGCATGTTTGTAACCTTTGGTCACGTTCCATTCACCTCGTGTGAAGTCCGGGAAGGCTACTGCCGCACAGCCGTTATCCATAGAGATAGCTCCCAGTTCGGCCAAACAGCACCATTCGGCCAGGTCATATACATCCATGTCCAAAGGCAGTCCGTTTTGCAGGCAATATACCAGACGGCTGTCCATGATGAAGTCCATACCGCCATGGCCGCCGACTTCTTTTGCCATTTCACCATATTTCTTTAAAATAGGATGCTGGTATTTCTCAACAAGTGCTTCCATTTCTGCCTGGGGTAAGAATCCGTGAGAGTTCAAATCGTCTACTTTGGGTTGCACACCCGATGCGGTCAGTTGTGCTGCATCCAAAGCATATCCTTCAACGGGATATTTATTGGCAAACCCTTTGCTTCCTGTCAGTTGGTACAGGCGGTTGTAAGGTTGGGGAGTCATTACATTATGTTGGATTTCAATAACTTTTCCATTTGCTGTGCGAAGTAGGGTGGTGGTATGGTCTCCGTTACGGAATTCTTTACATTCTTCGCCGGTTCTCTTCTCCACTAAATCTTTACCAACAACAGATTTGGTGTCCATAGCTACTAAAGTGGTTATACGGTCACCACGATGGATATCCAATGCTTGTGCTACAGGACCCAGGCCGTGAGTGGCATATACATCACCCCGGTGTTTCATGTTATAATCCAAACGCCATCCCAGTTTGTCTTCTTTGCCGTTTTTCCAATAATGATCCCAAAACGGGCTTAAATTGTGAATGTAGGCTCCTTGGGCACGGATTACTTCGCCAAATACACCTTGTTGTGCCATATTGAGTGAAGTCAGTTCAAAGAAGTCATATACGCAGTTTTCCAGTTGCATACAGTGTTTGCGAGTCTTTTCAGAAGTGTTGATTAGCTTCCAGATTTCATCCAGTGTCATAGCGGCAGGTACTTCGATGGCTACATGTTTGCCATGTTCCATAGCGTATACACCCATGTCTGCATGGTGTTTCCAGTCTGTAGCTATGTATACCACGTCGATATCGTCACGTTCGCAGAGCTTTTTCCATGCTTTTTCGTCTCCTGCGTAGGAAGCTGCTTTCGGCAGACCAGCTTTCTCCAGTATCTTTTGAGCATTTTCAACACGTTCGGGGAGAAGATCGCATAAAGCTACAATCTGAGTTCCCGGAATATGTGTCCAGCGTTCGACCGCACCGGGACCGCGCATTCCCAATCCGATAAAGCCTACACGGACTGTTTCAAGTTTAGGAGTAACGAGTTGGATTACATCTTGCTGATTTGCCGGACGAGCCGGAGTTTCTACTTTAATCGGAGAGAACTTTGCTTTTGTCTTTTGAGCAAAACTGGTCTGGCAGGTCAACAATGCAAGACCGATGAGTGTGTTAAGTAGTAGTTTCTTCATCTTTCTTTTAATTTTTAATTGGGGGTTATTAATTGGTTTTTACATTTCGGTGTCAAAAATACTAAATTAATATCAATCCAGTGTAATTATTGTAGATATTTTCATTGCCCGTCTATATTTTTGGTAGAAAAAAGAGTCGCACTATTCGCTATGTTATAATGATATTTTCGGCATCGCCCGAACAGTGAGCGATGCCGTTTCTACATCTGTAATGTGTGTTAAGTTAAATTATTCTTATAACAGAATACGTTTTCCGTCAGCTTGTACGGCATATAATTTGGCATTCACCATCAATATAGATGAAGGAATCTCGAAAGTCGTGAAGGTAGAAAAATAAAGTAATTTTCCATTTTCATCATTCTCTCTGAGTTCAAAAGCCACAGCTTCATCTCCGTTTTGGATGGAGACCTTGCGTCCTGCCAGCTCTGCCGTGATAGCTTTGGTTATCTTCTGATTTTCTTTGAATTGAGTGTAATATCCGACATCTCCGACTGCCGAATAGCGGTAGTCATTCGGTGGAAACTCACTTTTCTTTCTGTCTTCAATGTATTGGAAAGCATGTTTCGGGGCAGGGAATTGTGCCATGTATTCTTTTGCTTCCCGAATCATCGCATCACTTACATAGTATTTGTATGTTCCATACTGTTCGATAGTCGTATTGACAGGTTCGAAGAATCCCCACATCTCGAAAAAGTCTGTCAGGTTCTGATTGGCGGCTTTACTTGCCATTTTGGCAAATTCAAGTTGCTTTTTCCCGGGATCTTCACCTTCGGTCATATTCACTTCACGCATCAGTTTGAAAAGTGTTTGCCAGAAATCTGTTTTATATTCGCATCGGTGATAGTAAATCCATAGTTGCCAGTTCATTCTCATATGCGTTTCTGTGTCTTCGTTCTGGTGGGTTGCGTCTCCCATATTATACCAAGCCTGCCCGTTGGCATAACGGGCGGTTGCAACGCTTCCTAACCCGTTACCACGCGATTTGTATTTTCCTAATTTATAGATAATGAAATTAGAGAACAGATTATTAGATGATTCGGTAGAACTGGCCCAGTTAATAGCTGCCTGATGAACATGGCCAATTTCATGAGCTGGTCCCCACGCGTTATCTTCCGCTGCCATTACATTATCTTCCAACAAGATATTGCCTAAGTAGGTATAGACAAATCCGATTTGATAGTCAGAAGCCCACATATAACTTCCTTCCGGTGAGATGGCAAATAAATGGTTGTTGACTTGTGATGGGCGTACATCGTCAATTCCCATTAATTCTTGTTGCCAGCCGACAATGTTATCCCATAGATGGATAGCTGAGAGGATGTTGTTGGGTACATATTCCAATAATTTGTTGCGGTGGAAATAGAACATGATCTTTTCACCGCGTATGCAGAAGTATTTGTGTGTTGATTTTTTCAATAATTCAGCGTATTTTTCGTCTGTCTTATGTTCTTTCAGGTCGAAGAAACCGTTCACTGTGCCACTTCCGAGTGGTATGTGAATTTTGATGGGTTTTGCTGTATTTGAAGTCAGTTCGGTGTTGTACATGACAAACAATTGTCCTTCTCCTTTCATAGTCAGTTTGTTGACTCCGGGATTTAGCATATAGACATCGCCTGAAGAAGCTGTTTGCTTGTATTCTGTTCCTGTTTCCCAAATACACTGCATTGAAATATTCTGTCCGTATGTGTCACCAACCAATACGATGATATCGTCTCCTGCCTTGACGGATATACCAGTCGGATTGTCGAGATCACTATATTTCTTAGTCATTAATTTATCCGCCCATTCAGCAATATTACTGTATGGTTCATAGCTGCGAATGCGAAATTCTTTTTCCCATTTGTCGTATGTATTGTCACGAACCGCTTCTGCTATTCTGACGAAATAGTCTGGCAGAGCTTGTATCTGTTCGTTGGTGACGTTGTTCTTTATTTCCGTACAAGTTATATCGGTGAATACGGTAAGAAGTTGTTTATCCAGTGTTTTATCCGTATTTGTTTTGTAAAATTCCATTTCATCACAGCTTACAAAATCACCCAGACCGCTTAATACTTCGAATTTGATTCCGGTCGCTTTTATGCCTTCTGAAAATGAAACTTTGGAAGGAGCATTCTGCTCTTTAAAGTCATATTCTCCCTGTAATGTATAATCTGATCGGTCAGGATTGGTTGTTGTATATATTTTGACCTTTCCGAAGTTTCCATTACCGGATCGTGTATAATAAATTAAGTAGTCTATTTCCGTATCTCCTTTAAAATAGTATTCCAGCGTGACAGGGAATTTGGCGGATTGTCCCCACGGAGTGTGGAAAGGGGCAGCTCCATCAGTTGAAAATTTGCCATCATATGTATTTTCAATATCCTGTCCCTCCTGATGCTCACTCGCTTTGCCTCCGGTTGGTGTAACCTTGATGTCACCCTCAACAATTACTTCGCCTTTGGCATATTGATTAACGGTGATAGTATAGGTAGCAGTAGTTGATGTTACTTTTATGTTGGCTGTTCTTTTGGTTTCGCCTGTATTTTCATTCACTGTAATTCTCAGGAAAGTTCCTTCTGCTGCTGTCTTTTGTTTTGAGCATTGTAGCCAGTTTGCTTCATAAGAGACACTCCATTGAGCTAACTCCATAGATGTGTTAATTGGAATCTGGACAGACGTACTTGATTTATCCAGATTTTGTATCAGATATTCTTCACTGATACTGAAGGAGCTATTTATAATCGATTTTTCGGTATCCTTGCATGCCAGTGAAACTGTGAATAGAGTAAAAAGGGCTAACAGGTTAGTAATGAATCTTTTTATTGTCATTTTTTTGCTGTATTAGTTTTTAAGATAGATGAGGTATAAAAGGGTGAATCAAAAGTCTGACTCACCCTTTGTCTCTCATTTATTATTCGGACAGTATGAACAGACTAAATTCGCTCCATACAAAGAAGGAACCACTGGTCCAGTTGCTTTCACATTCAAAGCGTAAGGTGTTGGCAGCATTGTCTATTGAAACGTCGGGAGAAACATAAACTCCTGCAGCACCTGACGGGAGACCATCTTCATCCCACGCAAAACGCTTGTAAAGTTGTAAATTGTTCTCATTCGTTCCTGTATATAAATTGAACCATGCCAAAGCGGCATTTCCGTTATTTGATCTGTTTGTATAGGTGAAACGGAATGTCTTAGTTGATACGGGCAATTTTACTTGAACATAATGCTTGTCGGCAATTGATACACTCCACGCGCTGTGGAAGTAGGTACCTATGTCTCCATCCAATAAATTAGCTAAGGAACCTTCTGACGGTTCTATTGCATTACTGGAAAGCATGTCCGCTGTCAGACTGTATTTTTCAACAGATGCAACCAGTATAAATGGATTCGTGTCGAATTCGAAACCGTCTTTTCCATTAATTTCCAGAATCTTTATACCCACATTTCCGGAGGTCTTCGTAAACTTAGGGATATTAACCTGAACAGAAGATGTGTTTCCAGGCTCAAATGAGATGATATCCGAAACTAACGTTGCTCCTTCTAAGGTAGTAGTAGTTTCATCAATTGCTACTTTACAGGTGAAATTCCATTGGTTTTCGACTTGCAATCCTAAAGCAAGATCAATGATACCTCCACTTTGTGATAAATATTTAGTCACGGTTCCTGAACTGGATTCAGTGACTGAAAGAGATGGAGTAATAATCTCCGGTTTCAGAACTAATGTGTTTTTATCCGCCAGGATGGAATCGGATGTACTGGTCAGCATGATTGGAAGAACACACGTTTGTCCCTCTTCAAGAGTCTGCTCAAAGATTTCTATCTCGTTGGTATTCAACTGTAAATTGATGATCTTATAGGTTTCAGCAGAAGAATAATCGAGTTCTTCCATGTTGAACGAATAACAATTGGCAGGCATTGCCACATAGTCCAAACCTCTCTCGGAGATATACTTCTCAAAATTGACTGCATCCATTGCACCGATATGGGCAGAAGCTGTCAATGTGGGTTGACTTCCGGATTTAATGACCGTTATTGAATAGTTAGTAGCCTCTCCTGTTTTATAAAGATCTACGGCTTGCTCACCGGTGGTCTGCAGTGATAGTATTTTCTCATATTCCTGCGGATAGGTATCGTCATAATTGTCGCAGGAAGTATTCATCAGAATCATCCCGCACAAACACAATGCTATTGATATATGTTTCATATATATTCTATATTGTTATGAATGAATAAAAAATAATTAATATCCGGGTGCTTGTACCATTTGCGGATTTTTGTATACTTCGTTGTAGAATACCGGATTCAGGTACATGCGGTTTTCCCACACATAAGGTGCATCAACTGTAGTTCGTTTATTAAATTCTTCGAATGTGGGACTTTGAACTTCTGCATTCAATCCTTCCCGTTTGTTTGCTCCAAAGTACTTGGCTCCTTCTGCCCAACGGCGGACATCGAAGAAGCGGTGACCTTCGTTCCATAATTCAACAAAACGTTCATTGTGTACCCAGTCTTTTATTGTCATATTATTTGTGATATCAGCCAATGTTAATTTAGGGATTCCGGCACGTTCACGAACAGGATTTAGTGCATCAATGGCTTCCTGTGTATTTCCTAATGCTGCATGGCATTCTGCTACGTTTAGGTAGAGTTCGGCCAGGCGGAATAAGATAGTAGGTGCGCTTGTTCCGCTTGTAGAACCGCCGGCTGTATAGAATTCAGTTACCGGATCAACAAACTTTTGTGTCAGGAACCCTGTGACACTATGGTCACGATTAAATAGAGACGGATTGTAACCGTGCATTTCCGAATTCCTCATTTCCAGTTTCAGAGGAGAACCGGCCGCAAATTTAGTTCCGTAGTCACCACCGTCAAAAGCCATCCATGCATAGAAACGAGGTTCACGACCCACATTCAATTTGATAATGTCTTCCCGTGAAGAGATACCTGCTGACTCAAACCATTCAGAGGAAGGAGTAAAGTCAAGGTCTTTTTCAGGTAGTTTCCCGTTAGCTGTATAGAAATGTTCGAACGTATATAATGTAGGAGATACACCACTATAACCAGCATGCCATGTTCCATCCGATTTCTTCAGAATACGAAGCGGATAACGGGAATAAAATCAAACTGGTTGGATAATCCCCTAGATAATTTCTTTGTTTCCTTCAGATTCACGTGTACTTACGGCATAGCGCATCTTCATTACGTTTTTCAGGAATTCTTTATTATCTTCCACGTCTGCTACTCCGGGAACAAAAGGTAAGTTCAGGGATTGTCGGGAGTAATATTCGTCGTCATCGTAAAGTTCACGGTCACCGGAAGTTGTAGCTAATGTAAGTGCTTCCTGACATGCGGCCAGTGCTCTTTCCCATTTGCTCTTGTCATAAGTATTGCTTACCAAAGCTTTACCGTAACCCGGAGTCTCGAAATTCTCATTCTGCCAGTTAGGGTAGGGGAAACTTCCGTTCCATAAAGGAGATGCGGCATAAAGTAACAAACGTGCTTTTACAGCTTTAGCTATAGTAGATGTAGCGCGACCCCATTCATTGGTAACGGTGCGGTTGGCAGGAAGTACTTTGGCGGCTTCATCCAGCTGGTTCGCAATCCAGTCTACACAATAGTCAAAGTGAAAACGTCCATTATACTCTGACGTTGGGGTATCCATCGGAATGTACGAGTCTGTAATTGGGATGGGACCATATCTTCTTAAAGTAGCGAAGTGGTAATAAGCTACCAGGAATTGGCATTCGGCTCTCCATTGTTCCTTTTCTGCATCAGATGCAATGTCGCTTCCCGCATTTTCCAACTTTTGTAAAAACAGATAACATTGTCCTATATATTGGTAAGTAGTTCCCCATAGCCAGTCTTGGTTAGTGGATGATGCAGTGTTAAATGCATAGGCGCCCCAATAACCGTCTGTGTTCCATGAATAAGGTAATACATATTCGTCTGTCGTAGAGTTTATTTCCCCCAGATAGGCACTGGGTAAGTCTGTACTGACACCTCTATAACAGGAATAAAGAAATCCTAAAGCTCGGGTGGGGGCTTGACATTGCGTCATCGATATTGGGTTGTTCGGGTGGAACGACGTCTAGATAATCACATGAGGTTAAGCCCAATGCAGTGATAATAACTGCTATACTTATATTTTGAAAGATGCGTGTTAGTTTCATATTTTTTCTCATAATAAATTAGAACTGAAGTTGAATTCCGACATTGACAGTTTTTTGCATATGGATAACTGTTCCAAGAAGACAGTTCAGGATCCCAAAGGTCAAACGGACTAAAGGTGAATAGATTGGCTGCGCTGACG
>ENA-OQDT01000487-OQDT01000487.1-human-gut-metagenome-genome-assembly--contig:-NODE-487-length-25547-cov-2.975216_pt1 | contig 25547 bp, 21 predicted proteins | sample MGYA00242786_ERZ504617 | MGnify/ENA primary metagenome ERZ504617 (study PRJEB26092, sample SAMD00036337) | human gut metagenome | host: Homo sapiens | study: EMG produced TPA metagenomics assembly of...
AGCAGCATTTAACTTATAGGATACATTTTTTTCAACCCCCTGCAGATAAACATTAGACTTGTAGCCAGCACCTTTACCATTTTCATACCAGCCATATTCATAATTGATACTACCGGCATTTTTTTCCGGAGTTTTTGTAATTACATTGATAACCCCCGCCATAGCATCACTGCCATACAAAGCTCCGGCTGGACCTCTGATAATTTCTACACGTTCCACATCCTCCATGCGAATACGATCAACGTCCCAGGCATTAGCGGAATTATAGGAAAGTTCCCCACCCAAACGCTTACCGTCTACCATAATTAAAACATGCCTTGACTCACTGCCGCGAATACTGACATTACTGCGTCCCTGAAAATCATTAAAGACGTTTACTCCCAACGCAGAATTTAAAGCGTCACGCAACGTTTTCGCCTGTGTTTCTTCCAATTTTTTGCTGCTGACAATTTCTACAGCCGAGGGGCTTTCCTTCACGCTCATCTCCGTCCTTGTAGCAGTAATGACCATAGGGTCAAGTGTAAAACTTTCTGTAACTTCTTCAGCATGAGCAGTAACACCACTAAACAAAAAACTTGAACCAATCAGTGTAAATATCAATGACCTTTTCTTTACAAATCTTCTCACCTTTAACCACATCCATTTCCCATATTATTTCTACATTTATTCAAAAGCTTTTGCCATTGAAACAAAATAAAACGCTCTTCTGCATATAAATACAGAAAGGCGTCAAATAATTGCGCAATCCCATCAATCGCAGGAATTTTATAGCGTCAAAATCAGGCAGTTCTTCTGGCTCTGCTTCATCGCTCGTCTTGCCTTCCCAGTTTCCCAGTGACATTTTAAGACTAACTCTGCATTACAGCTGCGGGACAGCACAGGTTTTACACCTGTTTCTCTATTAAGCATTACTGCACCTGATCTTATATATTTATTGTTTTATGCAACTATTTAGAATTTTACTTATTTGTTTATATAATTGTTTTGATAAATATTCCTATTATTTTTATTTTATCATCAAGTAGTCCACCCTGTCAAGCGCTCGTCCGCATCGAGCGGACGGCACCTGACGCTGCGCTTATTCAAAAGATTTATTTCTTCTGATACAAAGAAAACACCGCTTGTTTAAACAAGCGGTGTTTTACTATTATTCCTTAATATTCATCGAACATTTTTTGAATTTCCTCTGGACTTTTCGTTCTAAGCAGCGCCAATTGCAGAAGTATTCTGGCTTTCTGCGGATTAAGACTGTCCGCAGCTATAAATTTGTTATTAGTATCGTCTGCACTCCGGCTTACGATACCATTACCGACCCTCGTACTGCGTACTACAGGAATACCACTTCGAGCAATCTTGATCAGGGCAGGCTTTATATTAATATGCAGATTCCCGTGACCAAAGGCTGCAATAACTATTCCCAGCGCCCCAGCCGAAACTGCCGCTCTTACTAAAATATCATCACAGTTTACGTGCAGATAGACGATATCAACTCGCGGCAGAGCAGTTACTTTACTGATATCAAACTCAGCTGCTGCCGTATGCCGACGCAGACTTGCTTTATAGAAAATAGGTTTCCCATTTTGAAAATAGCCTAAATATCCCAGTTCCCACGATTTAAATGTTTCCACATGTGTAGTATTGGTTTTAGTTGCATCACGAGCCCCATTAATTTGATCATTCATTGCAATCAATACGCCCTTACCAACCGCCTCTTGCGAACCGGCTAAAGCAACTGCATTCAGCAGATTGACAGGACCATCGGCACTTATCGCTGTTGCCGGACGCATAGCGCCAACTAAAACCACCGGTTTCTCACTTTTAACAGTTAAATTTAGAAAATATGCTGTTTCTTCCAGCGTATCTGTACCATGTGTAATAACAATACCATCGACTTCCGGCTGTTGCAGAAGTTCACTGACCCTACGGCTTAATCTCAGCCAGATATCATCAATCATATCAAAACTGCCGATATTGCAGAACTGTTCACCAGTTACATCCGCAACTTCAAGCATTTCCGGAACAGCATTTATCAAGGTCTGAATACCTATTTCACCAGCCTGATAGCCTGTCATTTCTGTATTAGAGCCTGCTTTACCGGCAATAGTTCCACCAGTTCCCAGAATTACGACTTTTGGTTTCCTCATCATTTACACCTGCCTCAATACCATTTTTCTAAAAGGATATATGAAACTATAAGTGTCAATACACAACCTACGGCCCAAACTGTCAGCATCGGACTTGCCCACAACATTTTTCATCACATCCTTTACTTTTGATCACATTTCTGTTATTCGCTGTTTCTTTTTATTAGAAGACAGTAGCCACATTACCGCAAAACTGACGATCAACCCCCAGGCACCGGCTGCCATAACGCTTTTTTCAATATTAGTAAACAGATAAACAACCATGTAAGTTGCTTCTCCTGCAATCGCTCCCCAGATAGCGGCAGTAGCATTAATACGTTCAGGCCAGATAATAGCAATCAGCATCGGTGCTAATGTAGCTGAAGCGACACCAGAAATGCCAATCCAGACCATGACTCCCATAAATTGCGGTGGATGCAGTGTCATCAAAACACAAATAATCCCAAAAACTGTCGGCAATATCTTCGTCATCATAAATGCGATCCTCTGAGCTTTTTCCTGCGGAATATTTATGATTTTACGTTTAACCAACGTTTTAATAAAAAGATCATTAGCAATACAGGTTGTCATAACCAAAAGCAGACCACAGGCTGTCGACATCAATGCCGCTACAATCGAAACCGCAAGCAGCGTGCTGATAATGGGATGAAAATAAGCTCTGACATATTCTACTACCGCATAGTCAGGCTGCTGCAGATCAGGATTCAGTGCCAGCATATACAAACCGCCAAAAATTACCAACATACAGCAGAATGAGGCAACAATCCAAGTCCAGATCATTTTTTTCATATCTTTAGGATCTTTTAATGCTAAAATTTTTGTCAGCAGCTGCGGTTGTCCAGAAAAAGCAAATTCAATCAAAATAACACCGAAAACAGTAGCGTAGCTGTACATATGTAATGATTTAGGATTAATGACCGCAGTCAACAGTGGATCACGCGCAGCAATGATCGTACTGACTTCTGTAATGCCGCCCTTGAAGAAAAAGAATCCTGACAAGAAAACAATCACACCAGCAAACATCATCAAACAAGTCTGACCAATACTTGTATAAACATCCGCAAACAAACCACCTAAAGTGACATAAACAATAGTAACTACAGTTACCGCAATAACGGCAGTACTGTAATCAATATCCAAAAGGCCTGATAAAAGCGTACCGCCTGCCGATAATTGACCAGCCACATAAAACATCTGAATCATAACGATAATAGAAACCAACGCCCTCAAAAAGTCACTTTTATACATTTCTCCCAGCCAGTCCGGCAATGATAAAGCTTTAATTTTAGTGTTACTGTCACGCACACCTTTTGCAATAACGATAAACCCTAATGTAGACCCGCCAAAAATAGCTAAAAATATCCATAAAGCGGAAGCCCCCCATGCGTAAGCGTATCCGACATACCCCAGAAAAGTAGCAGCACTAAAGAAAGAGGCGGCAAAAGCCAATCCTAATGATATCGGTCCCATACTTTCGCTGGCAACCGCAAAATCACTTAACCCTTTTATTTTTTTAGAGCCAATAAAACCAACATAAATAACAAATATCGTATAAAGAGCAAACCCAACATAAAGACACGTTTTCAAATCCATAATAAATTTCTCCTTTCGCGCTTATTAGCTACTATCCCCCTTCCATAATAGAATGGATGCATTTCTTGTATGTATAACTAAATTTTTATATAATGAACTTAATCTGATAAATTCAACCAATTTCCTAAATTTAAAATAACATAAAATGCAACTTTTAGGATAAAAATGAACTCAAGATGACAAAATCTGCAATAAGATGCATGATTTTGCCTTTATAAGGAGCAATTCATGCTGAACTTTCTTTACCAAACAATGAGTCATTTATGGTTTGGACTAGCAGTATTTTTAATTATTTTCTTTATCTGCAGCCGAACCGCGTTTTTTCAAACAACCTTATTTCAACAAAATTATTCGTTAAAAAACAAGCTACATATTATTGCGTTTTTTTCGTTGCTAGGCATCCTCAATACTTACTGGTCTTTATATGGCGAAAGCTGGCTTATCAACACCAGTTCCATCTTTATTATTGTAGCTGGTCTAGTCAGCGGTCCTTTAATAGGTTTCTGTACAAGTCTACTCATCTCTGTTCACTATGTTTTGTTTATCCATACCAAAGCTGCTCTCGTGAGCGGCTGCTTTTTCCTAGTAGAAGGGCTACTGGCAGGACTTTTATCACACTGGTTCAAACAAAAAAAAGAACTGCTGCCTCACGCTATCGGCATAAGTTTTATTTTCGCTTCCAGCCATATCATTTTACTCGCCTTATTTTGTTATCCCCACACATTTACACCATCAATTGAAGATTGTGCTCTCCAGGTAATGATCACGACAGCTTTAGGTACTGGTTGTTTTATCGGTCTTATCATGGACAGTTATAAACAGAAGGATATTCTTGAAGGGCTGGCGGCAAAAATTGCACTGAATGTTACTAATAGTTCAATTTCTATTTTGCAGAATGGTTTCGATCAAAATGCCGCCCAAAAAATTACGGAAAGCATCCTGCAAAACGTCAAATCCTTTGACGTTGTCTGTATTACCTCTAACTATCAGCTGCTTGGCTGCGCAGCCTGTGAACAAGAACAGCCATTTCTTGACTACCTGCAGAGAGACCTGGAAACACTGCTATCAGAAAAATTTTGCCTGAACAATAAAAAGCTTACTGTACTTACTTCTTATCAGGCTTTGCCGCTGGCAAACGATACTGCCACGATTGGTTATCTTTGTGTGGGACATATAGTTGCAGAAAAATGACTGCCTTTGAAACAAAGCTGGCTGAAGGTATCGCAACAATGCTTTCTACGCATATCGAAATCAATCAGATCAAAGAACGTACTAAACTGCTGGCCAATGCTGAAATAAAAGCTCTGCAGGCACAGATCAATCCGCATTTTTTATTCAATGCCCTAAATACGATCAGCTATTATTGCAGCGTACAGCCTCAGACAGCTAAAAAACTTATCAATTATCTGGCTGATTATTACCGCCAAAACCTTGCTGATCCAAATACATTAATTTCCCTGCGGCAGGAACTGCAGCACATTAATGCCTATATTAATATTGAAATAGCACGTTTCGGCGACAAACTAAAAATAAATTATGAAATTGATGACACAGCCTTTTTTAAGGTTCCAGCCCTGATTTTACAACCAATAATTGAAAATTCTGTCAAACATGGTCTACGGTCAAAATTAGATGGCGGCACTATCACTATAACAGTCAGCCAAGATACAGAATATTTTTTTATATCCGTGCATGACGATGGCATTGGCATTCCTGAAGTAAAACTGGCTTCGCTGCTTCTTGATATCCCTGGCCGTAAATCCATTGGCCTGACTAATATACATAAACGTCTAATGGCAATTTACGGCCCGGACAACTGTCTTCATATAGACAGCACATATGGTACAGGTACTACCGTCAGTTTTAAAATACCAAAGCAAGAGGAGGATTGAAATGCTAAAAATAGTTATCGCAGATGATGAAATTTTCCGTCCCGCCAAGAACTGCGAGCCTTACTGGAAACTAACAGCAATTTGGAGATCATTGCTGAATGTGAACATGGAGAGGCAGTACTTGATTATTTTTCAAACAATACTGCTGACGCTGATTTTTTTAGATATTGAAATGCCAGTATTAGACGGACTGGCCGTTGGCGAGAAACTTAAAACTTTGCCCAACCCTCCGAAAATAATTTTTTCCACAGGCTTCGATCAATTCGCAGTACGAGCCTTCGAACTTGAAGCTTTCGATTACATTCTTAAGCCCTATACTAAGACACGCCTGCAGGCAACTGTTATAAAATTGCAAAAAGTTTTGCAGAATCAATCTCAGCAGCAGTTGCCATCCCGCTGTAATTTTCCTATCAAGCTCTCTATTTGGAACAACAATAAACTTTTAGTCTTTAATCCCAAAGAAGAAATTTATCTTATCAAAACAGATACCAGTAAAAAAATACTAATCTATACCAATAAAGGTATTCTGGAATCAAACCTGCCTTTAAAAACTTTGGAAGAAAAACTACGTCCCTGCGGTTTTTTGAGAACTCACAAAAGCTATATTGTTAATATGAATAAAGTGCGCGAAATCATTCCCTGGTTCAATGACACTTATATACTGACCGTTGAAAACTGCCTGGAAAAGGAAATTCCCGTATCACGGCACTTTATTCAAAGTTTTAAAACTTTCCTCAATTTATAGCCATTTGGGTTCCCAACTCCATTCACTAAATGTTTCCTTAAATTTACAATTATTTAACTTTTTATATTCCTACTAACCTTGTAGAATTTAGTTAAAATGTTATAATGAAAATATCAAGGCAAATTATTTTAGGAGGTGTCAAGCTATGGCACGATTTACTTTACCACGTGACATTTATTATGGCTCGGGTGCAATCGACGAATTAAAAAATCTGAAAGGCTACAAAAAGGCAATGATCCTCACCGGTGGCAGTTCTATGAAACGGGGCGGTTTTTTTTGCAGAAGGTCGAAGATATCCTGCATGAAATCGGTGTGGAAACCCAGCTTTTTCGAAGGCATCGAACCAGATCCGTCTATCGAGACCGTCTTTAAAGGTGCCGCAGCCATGCGCAAATTCCTTCCTGACGTTATCATCGCTATCGGCGGCGGTTCACCTATAGATGCGGCGAAAGCCATGTGGGTCTTTTACGAGCACCCCGAAGCAACATTTGAAGAAATCAAGAAACCTTTCAATATACCCAAACTCAGGAATAAGGCTATTTTCGTAGCAATTCCTTCTACAAGCGGTACGGCAACAGAAGTAACTGCATTCTCGGTCATTACTGATTACTCTACTAATATAAAATATCCGCTGGCAGATTTTGAAATCACGCCGGATATTGCTATTTTGGATACCGATATCCCTCTGACCATGCCGAAAACTTTGACTGCTCATACAGGTATGGATGCTTTGACCCATGCAATCGAAGCTTATGTCGCGTCTGCACGCAGCGATTTCTCTGACCCGCTGGCACTTAAAGCTATTAGTGATATTTATGACAGTTTGATTGACAGCTATTATGGTGATAAAGATGCACGAGGCAAAATGCATATTGCTCAATGCCTGGCTGGGATGGCTTTCTCGAATGCACTTTTAGGTATAGCCCACAGCCTGGCCCATAAAACCGGTGCGATGTTCGATATCCCGCACGGCTGCTGTAATGCGATCCTGCTACCGTCTGTTATCCAATATAATGCCAAAGTTTGTGCTGACAGATATGCAACTATAGCGCGTATGCTGGGACTTACCGGTAATACAGATAAACAGCTGACTGATGCACTTATCGATTCAATCAAAGAATTGAACAAAAAACTTGGTATCGCCCAAACCTATAAAGAAAACGGCGTCAGCGAAGAATTATTCAAACAACATATAGATGAAATCGCCGCCAATGCAGTATTGGATCCCTGCACTGGTTCTAATCCGAGAAAAATTGATGCTGAAGGTATGAAGAAGGTTCTGACCTGTGCTTATTACGGTGAACCCGTAACATTCTAAAATAAACAGCAAAATACCCTGCTCAGGCAGGGTATTTTTTTCTGTCAAGAATAGCCTTATATGGTATAATAGGCATAATTTTAAAATTAAGGGATGAACTTTATGGATAAAAATGAACACAGTATTTTTGCTTATGTAATGGATCAGCTAGATGAAAATGGCATCTATCAAGGAGGTGCCTTGATAGATGATCCGACTCCGTCATTACCACGGCCATTAGGAAGCGATGATGCCTATATATATACTGCCGAAATGCCGCCTGACTTGCCAGGTGCTGAAGCCGCCTGCAGTATGCTGCTGGCTTATGCTGATGAACCTTCTGCTACTGCAAAAGCGGTTCTTGAAGAAGCGTTGATAAAAATTTTATGTGTCAGTGTTTGTGATCCGCTTGTAGAACTGCTGTCAGAAGACGAAGTTCCCGAACCACTGCTTGCTTTAGCCGAAGACTGGCTGTATACAGCGCATAAACGTGAGCTTGTTAAATATGCAATCGTCATCTTAGCAGTCTTTGGACTGGAGAAGCTGCGCAAAGAACATTCCGAAAACCTTTGGGATGATTTAGTCGATCTTTGCCGCTGTGAAGAATTCACTTTTTTCCTTACCTTTGCCTACCGTATCAATAATATTGCACCACAGGACGAGCTATGGGAACTTGTTCGCTCTACCAGAGGCTGGGGACGTATATTCACCCTCTATGATCTTGAATGCACCACAGAAGAAGAAGAAATTTGGCTGCTTCGGCACGGTTGTGAAATCGAAATCGATTATGCTCCGATTTGTCTGGTAGTAATGCGTAAGGGACAGTTATTACACCATTTGCATAAAGAGCAGCTAGACTATAAAACTTACCGTGGCTGTCTTTTGATCATTAATAATTTTATTATGATGCTTGACCGTTACTATATTGGAAACAGTGATCCAACTTATATTGATATCAGCGGTATCGATTCTAAGACTCTGATCAGCGAGCTTCTGCGCCATGCTGAACGATATGATAAAACTCCTGCTGACCTGATCGGAATAATAAACATTTCCATTGGACTGCAAAAGCTTATCACCGACAGCAACTGGGCAGCATTACCTTCTAACGCCAGCCACGAACTGGTAAGCCGCTGTGAAAAACTGATTTACAGCCGCGACTGGTATGAGGAAGTGCAAGCACAATTATTCAAAGAAGATGGCAGCGTAAATTACACTACTGCTGAATTTGCCTTTGAACTGGATATTGATATATGGGAACGTCTTTTCGATTATCTTAAGCAGCACCCTTTGGAAAGTGCTTTATTTCCTTATCTTCTAGGCTTTGAAAACGATGAACGTCCCCAGAAAGTATTGACTTTTATCGAAAAAAACATCAATACCTATACACAATCAGAAACAGCGCTTTTGATCCCGCTGAAATACCTGGAAACGCACCCTGGTACCGGAGTTCCTATAGTCACAGCCGCTTTGACCTCTATTTACGATTGGCCGCGCGGCGCTGCTTCTATCATTCTTGAAGAATGGGGACACGAACAGCTTACACCAGCATTGCGGGCGGCACTTATCACAGCACGCAGACTTAGCCAGCATCCGTTGATTACTATGCGCATAGATGCCTTACTGGAAAATAAACCGTTCAGCGTTGCTACCATGCTGGAGCAGCTGGGCAATAAAAACTGACAGATTAATAATTAAAACGGTTCAGCTAAGCTGAACCGTTTTAATTCATACCGCATCATTATTTTATTGCAAACTAACATATAAAAGATACAAATTGAGTGCTGTAACAATAAATCCTACCGCATAAAGCAGACCTTTAGTAAAAGGCTTATTAGCATAAGTCCCCATTACTTTTGGTGAAGAAGTGAGCCAAATCTGCATAAATACAGTCAACGGAAGCTGCACACTAAGCAGCATCTGGCTGACGATCAATCCCCAGAAGGGATCATTGATGAAATATAAAACGATAACAGCAGGAACAAATGTCAGCAGCAAACCAACACGTGAATGAATATCCTTCATATCGTAAGATTCACCGAACATACCTGAAAAAATAGTAACACCTGCCATACCCGCCGTTGTTGTAGAAGCAATCCCTGCAAAAAGCAGTGCTATTGCAAAAATATGTGCTGCATTCTCACCTAAAAGCGGCACCAGCAGCTCCTGAGCCTGCTGTAATTCACTGACACTAACTCCATGAACAAAAAATGTTGCAGCGGCCAGCAAAATCATGGCACTGTTGATCGCCCAGCCGATACTCATAGAAAATAAAGTATCGACAAATTCAAAACGCAGCTGTTTTTCCATCAATGCCTTATCTTCCAGGTTCCAATGCCTGCTTTGAATAATTTCAGAATGCAGAAATAAATTATGCGGCATAATTACAGCACCTAAAATACTCATTACCACCAGCATCGAGCCTGCTGGAATATTAGGCACAGTCCAGCTGACAACGGCCTGCGGCCAATCAACATGTACCATTGAAATTTCAAATAAATAAGACATGGCAATAACAGAAACAAAACCCGCTATCCATGTTTCCAAACGACCGTAGGAATTTGTCCACAACATCAGTGTGCAAACGACAGCGGTAATCACAGCACCAGCCATAATTGGAATGCCAAACAACATATTAAGTGCAATCGCCGCACCCAAAATTTCAGCTAAAGCAGTTGCCTGCGCCGCCATAATAGCAGTAACCAGAATTGGACGTGAAATACGCTTAGGTAAAAATCTTGTCGCTGCTTCCGATAAACATTCACCTGTGACGATGCCCAGATGAGCTACATTATGCTGCAGCAAAATCAACATCAGAGTTGATAACGTTACGACCCACAGCAAAGCATACCCGTAATCGGCGCCGGCCGCCAAATTAGCAGCCCAGTTTCCTGGATCGATAAATCCCACCGTTACCAAAATACCAGGTCCGATAAAACGCAAAAGTTCTTTCGCTTCTTTACTTTGCTTGTGAATCTGTGAAAGTTTATTTTTAAACACATTTAACATGCACTTCACTCCACATTAAAATTAAATTATTATCTATTGATAATATTATAAAGCTATTTAATTGAAGAGACAAGCTACGCAAATTATATATTTTAATTATTTAGTTACGATATCATACAAAAAACCCCTCCCATATTATTATATGTGGAAGGGGTTTTAATTTTAATAAGCTTCTGACCATAAAACCAGTTCATCACCATACAGCGATTTTTTTAAATCAATAACGCGCTGGTTAGAACTGCCTCGAAAACGCAGATTGGGATTTTTTAAATCGAGCTTAAATTCGCCGTCTACTAAAACGTCTATATAAGAAAGCATCTCCTCAGTAACCGGCCAATCACATAAACGACCCGTAAGAAGATCCTGTTCAAAATCATACCCGGTATAACACCAGATCGTTTTTTCAGGATAAGCCTTACGTACCTTACGCAGCAACGGCAAAAGTGCCTGTTGATTAGACGGCTCAAAAGGCTCGCCGCCCAAAAGCGAAAGCCCGCGGATAAACCAGGGCTCCAATCCTCTGACGATTGTATCTTCCTCTGTTTCTGTAAAAAGGAGCACCATAATTAAAGTCCCATGCTTCCGGGTTAAAACACCCTTTGCACTGGTGAGTGCAGCCGCTGACGAACAGCGACACACGCACTCCCGGCCCATTGGCGGTATCATGGGTCTTGATAGTAGCGTAATTCATTTATAACGCCTCCCGCTTACAGATGCAGGACGCGGGATTTGATTTCTTTAGTCTTACCCACGTTCCAGAAATTTTCACCTAAATAGCCACAAGTACGGCGAGTAACATTCATTAAAGTCTGATTTTTATTACCGCAGTTAGGGCACTCCCATTCCAAATCATCGTTTATGATAATCTCACCATCAAACCCGCACACATGGCAGTAATCTGATTTAGTATTAAATTCAGCATATTGAATATTGTCATAAATAAAGCGAACAACATCTTCCATTGCTTCCAGGTTATGGCGCATATTAGGAATTTCGACATAGGAAATAGCGCCGCCCGAAGAAATACGCTGGAACTGGCTTTCAAAATTGAATTTACTAAAGGCGTCGATATCCTCACGAACATCTACGTGGTAAGAATTAGTATAATAGCCTTTATCCGTTACATCGGCAATAGTACCAAACCGTTCTTTGTCAATACGGGCAAAACGATAGCACAATGATTCAGCAGGCGTACCATATAAGGCAAAACCTAACCCTGTTTCTTTTTTCCATTTATCACAGGCAGCACGCAGATATTTCATCACGCGCAAAGCAAATTCTTCCCCTTCAGGTGTTGTGTGGCTGACATCTTTCATTAACTTAGTCATTTCGTACAAACCAATATAACCGAGTGAAATAGTAGAATAGCCTTTTTCCAGATATTTATCAATAACTTCGCCTTTTTCCAAGCGTGCAATCGCTCCATACTGCCAATGTACAGGGCTGACGTCACTGCGAATACCCTTTAATGAGTTATGACGGCACATCAAAGCTTCATAACAAAGCTGTAAGCGTTCATCCAGCAATGGCCAGAATTTTTCTTCGTCGCCATGTGCCAAAATAGCCACCTGAGGCAAATTCAAAGATACGACACCCTGATTGAAACGGCCTTCGAATTTGTAATTACCTTCGTCATCCTTCCAGGCAGCCAAAAAACTACGGCAGCCCATCGGTGCGAAAACATTTCCTTCATAATTCTCACGCATTTTTTTAGCAGAGATATAGTCAGGATATAAACGTTTAGCGCTGCATTTTACAGCCAGCTTAGTAATATAATCATACTTGCCGCCCTTCAGGCAGTTATGTTCATCAAGCACATAAACCAGCTTCGGGAAAGCAGGCGTTACAAAAACGCCTTTATCATTTTTAATGCCTTCCAACCGTTGCCGCAAAATCTCTTCTACTATCATTGCATTTTCTTCCAGATATTCATCGTCCGCCTGCAAATTAAGGAAGATAGTGACAAACGGAGATTGTCCGTTTGTTGTCATCAAAGTATTAATCTGGTATTGAATTGTCTGCACACCGCTGCGCAGCTCATCCTGCAAACGTCTTTTTGTAAGGCGCTCTACAACTTCATCAGCAACACTGTCACCGACCTCAGCTTTGATCGTCAGTTTGAATTTTTCATAGCTGCGGCGCAGATATTTGCCTAAATGACGAATATCGACAGACTGCCCACCATACTGGCTGCTGGCTACTGAAGCGATGATCTGAGTCATTACTGTACAAGCCACCTGAAAACTTTTCGGGCTTTCGATCAGTTTACCGTTCATTACAGTGCCGTTATCCAGCATATCGCCAACATTGATCAGACAACAGTTGAAAATAGGCTGTACGAAGTAATCAGCATCGTGAAAATGGATAGCGCCCTCATCATGGGCTTTAGAAATCTTCTCCGGCAGGATCAGACGGCGGGTCAGGTCCTTGGAAACCTCGCCGGCAATCAGATCGCGCTGAGTAGAAGCCATAACAGCATTTTTATTAGAGTTTTCCTCCATAACATCTTTATTACTGTTACGGATCAGAGATAAAATGGATTCATCAGTCGTGTTAGCCTTACGCACCAAAGCGCGAGTATAGCGGTAAATAATATAAGACTTGGCCAGGTTGAATTTCCCCTCGTCCATAAGCTGATGCTCTACCATATCCTGTATATCTTCCACCAAAAGACGCATGCGGTTTTTACTTTCCACATAATGAGCGATAGCTTCGATACGTTCCTGATCGATACGGTCTTCCGGTTCGACTACCTGATTGGCTTTCTGGATAGCAACTATAATCTTGCTGCTGTCAAAATCGGCAGTACTGCCATCACGTTTGATTACTTTCATAACTGACGCCTTCTTTCATAATTTCTTATCGTTAACGCCAAACAAAAATTATTATTTATGCGTAAAATTTACATTATCATCATAGCACAGCGCATTGTTAATGTAAAGCCAAAAATTACTAGATGTTGTGTTTTATTTTGCACATGCAACCATATTTGGTAGAAAACTTTCTTTTGCAATATTTAAATAAGGTCTCAAAAATACTACTTTCGGTATCGAAATAAACACAAAAAAGACGGCTTAAGCCGCCTTTTTTAGAAAATCACAGCAAACTGTACACTCTTACAAAATTGCCTTCTGCTAATGCCCAAACAGCAATATTTAACTGCAACGACACAACAGCCGAATAATACTCCCTGCTCTTATTACCATTTTTCAGGAATCCCAGCGAATGTATCCACTACAATCATCGCCGCTGTAGCCTTAGCCACCAGGGTATCATTGTCCAGATCACGCACTTCGATATTGATGGTTACCAATCTGTCGTCAGCGTGTGTTATCCGTGAAGTAGCGCTGATCGTCGTACCCACCGGTGCGCCTTTGATAAAATCTGTAGCAATAGTTGATGTCACTACCCTTTTACCTATCGTTGCACCTGCAATGCCTGTAGCATTATCAGCCAGCGTTGCAACCAGTCCTCCATGCGCCATACCATTAAGATTAGCATGCCGCTCAGGATCTACTTTTACTGCAACTGTAGCGCTGCCGCAAGACATATCTACGATGTAAATGCCGCACTCCTGCATAAAATTATTATGCGAATAAATTTCGCTGACCTTTGCTTTGATCTTTTCCGCTTCAACCACAGGGAGTTCCTCCTTAACGCCGTCTTATGCCAGACATTCAGCCAGGTCTGCTGCAAAATCTGCGCTTGCTTCCAGATTATCGATAAGCCCGCACAGCTTGGCCGTTTTTTCTTCGCCGTAAACAGGAGCAGCCAAAGACATAAATTTTGCAACACTTTCATCCCAGCTCATCGGATTAGGCGGATCTCCTTTCGGAAAATCTACCTGTAACTCCAATACTCGCCCATCTTTACAGCGAACGATAAGCTTTGATGCCAGTTTTGCAGCATCAGCAGCATGTACCGCCTCGATCGCAGCATCACGCATGACCTTGGTCTTCGCCATCAAGCTACGGACTTCAGCATCACCAATAACTTCCGTCAGGAAGCGATCAACACCCATATCGCCGTATTTGAGCATCCCGGCAACACAATATTGGATACTGAACTTGCAGCCATACGGATTTTCAGGCTGAGGATTATTGATCAGAAAATCAGTGATCTCATTGACTAAAATCTCTATCGCTTCAACATCATCAGGCTTCAATCCATGCTCAGTACGCAGCACCTGCATCGCATACAGCGCGGCATGAGAATGTTTACAGCAGGCATAAGGTTTGAACGAATTATTATCAATCTTATATATACCATCATTCAGCCCATCCGTCAATTTTTCCAAATGCGGCTCTGTGACCATAGCCCGGCAAAAGCCTTTTTCTCCTTCCAATATCTTTGTCGCACCAGTAAAACCAGCACGGGCCAGATATGCTGAAAGTACGCCGGCATATGAACTTTTACCGGCATGCAGAGTTTTGCTCATTGCGCCCTCTTTCAAAAATTCCCACAACCCTGCCGCCTGTGTACCAGCACTGCCAAGACATTGCAGCGTCGCAGCCGCATCAAGACCTAAAACCTTCGCTGCCGAAGCGGCAGCGCCTAAGGTACCTGCTGTACCAGTAGTATGCCAGAAGAAATAGGACTCAGGGATAACGGATTCGCCTACGCGGCCGCCAACCTCATATCCTGCTACTACAGCTGCCAACATATCTTTACCGCTTTTATGCTCCGCCTCAGCAATGGCAAATACCGGCGGTACAACTACTGTAGCCAGATGTATAATAGATGGATTATGAAGGTCATCAAAATCAAGGGAATGGGAAGCGCTTCCATTACAAAATGCAGCATTTAAAGCAGTAGTTTGTTCCGTCTGTCCAGCCAAAACTGTAGACTGTGCCTTACCCCCGCCATCCAGCAGCAACTTACGAATGATTTGGATAGGTTTTTCCTGCGAACCGCGAATACAGACTCCCAGCCAATCTAAAATACACTGCTTTGTAATCCGAACAGTTTCCGGACTCAATTTATCATATTGTACGCTTGCCACAAAATCAGCCAATGCTTTCGTTGTCATAACAATCAACTCCGTTCTTTCACTCACAACCTGTCAGTCAGATCAGAACATGGAACCGTCCTGTCTATATTCTCCGAATATTTCTTTCATCACGCCGCATATTTCTCCCAAAGTGGCATAAGTTTTAACAGCGTCAATCAGATAAGGCATCAAATTTTCTTCGCCGGCGCAAGCTTGCTTCAGCGCCGTTAAAGCAACATCGACGGCTTTCTGATCACGTCCGTCTTTCATCTTTTCGACTTTGGCAATCTGGCGTTCAGCAACACTAAGGTCAGCAGTCAGAACATCCTGTTCCGCCAGTTGTTTATTATCAACAAACTTATTAACACCGACAACTATAGACCGTTTAGTTTCGATATCGCGTTGATCTTCATAAGCATGAGCCGACATTTCACCCTGCATATAGCCTTGCTCGATAGCAGCTACAGCACCGCCCATAGCATCAATTTTCTTGATATATTCATAAGCTTCTGCTTCCATCCTATCCGTCAGGGCTTCTACATAATAGGAACCTGCCAGCGGATCAATAGTATCGGTAATACCACTTTCATAAGCCAGCATCTGTTGAGTACGCAGTGCCAAAGTAGCCGACTCTTCAGTTGGCAAAGCAATCGCTTCATCATAAGCACAGCAGGCCATAGACTGAATACCGCCTAAAACGGCGGACAACGCCTGCCAGGTAATACGGGCTACGTTATTAAGCGGCTGCTGAGCAGTCAGAACACTGCCGGCAGTATGCACATGCACACGCAGCATCTGTGCTTTCGGTACTGTAGCACCATAACGTTCTTTCATAATGCGCGCCCACAAACGGCGTGCCGCACGGAATTTAGCAACTTCCTCAAACATATTAAGTCCGGCAGTAAAGATCCAGGAAATACCAGGAGCAAAATCATCTACCTTCTGTCCGGCCTTGATTGCCGCATCAATATAAGCCATCGCATTAGCAAATGCAAAAGCGATTTCCTGTACACAGGAAGCACCGGCTTCACGAATATGGTAAGCACCTACGCTGATCGTATTCCATTTTGGAATACTCTTAGAGCAATATTCAAAAGTATCGGTAATCAGCCGCATCGAAGGCCGTGGTGGGAAAATATATGTGCCACGGGCAATATATTCTTTTAAAATATCATTTTGAATGGTGCCTTTTAATTGTTCCGGCTTAACACCCTGCTGTTCGGCAACAGCAACGTACATCGCCAAAAGCACTGCAGCCGGGCCGTTAATAGTCATAGAAGTACTGACTTTATCCAAAGGAATACCTTCAAAAAGCTTTTCCATATCAGCCAGCGAATCAATAGCCACGCCAACTTTACCAACTTCACCATGCGAAAGCTCCGCATCGGAATCAAGTCCGATCTGTGTCGGCAGGTCCATAGCTACCGACAGGCCGGTTTGACCTGCTTCCAGCAAATATTTATAACGGGCATTGGTTTCCTCAGCTGTAGCAAAGCCTGCATAAGCGCGCATCGTCCACAACCGCCCACGATACATAGTCGGCTGTACGCCGCGTGTAAAAGGGTATTGTCCAGGGAACCCGCTTTTAGAGCAGTAATCAAAACCTTCTACATCCAAAGGAGTATACACGTGTTTTTCTTTAAATTCTTTTCTTTCAGGAAATTTGGCATTGGCTTTAGCAACCTTTGCTTCATAATCCGCCAGTCCCTGTTTGATTTCTTCATAATTAGTCATGTCATTGACCCCTTTCTCATTCCGCTTCGCTGTTTACAGCATAGTGCCGGTTTCATAAAATTTTTTCTGCATATCGAAACAATGTGCCAAATCAATTGGCATATGGGCGCTTTTTTGTTGTGCAAACCTCAGATATTCCAAAAGCTGCGGCCGAAAATCAGGGTGTGCGCAGTTATTTATGATAGCTTTAGCACGTTTGACGGGACTCAAACCACGGATGTCGGCCACACCCTGTTCAGTAATAAAAACCATCGTGTCATGTTCAGTATGGTCTGCATGAGTAACCATAGGTACTACACTGGAAATCGAGCCGCATTTCGCTGTAGACGGCGTTGAAAAAATCGTAAGGAAACCGTTACGCATATAATCACCGCTGCCGCCAATACCATTCATCATCGTGCAGCCCATAACATGCGTTGAATTAGCCTGCCCGTAGATATCAAATTCCAACGGCGTATTCATGGCAATAACTCCCAAACGCCTGATAACCTCGGGGTGATTACTGATATCAAGCGGTCTTAAAACAATGCTCTTACGATACAAATCAGGATCTTCCTTGTACATCTCCCAAACCGAAGGCGAAGGAGTAAACGCGCAGCCGGAGGCTTTAGCGATCTTGCCCAGCTTGATCAGACGGAATACAGAATCCTGTAAAATCTCGGAATACATTTCCAGATTTTCAAATCTGGATTTGGCCAGTCCTAAAAGAACCGCATTGGCAATACTGCCGACACCGGACTGCAAGGGCAGCATTTTCTCCGGCAAACGTCCCATCTTTTGTTCATACTCTAAAAATTCCACCAAATTCTCAGCAATTTTGATGCTTGCTGCATCAGGAGCAGTCAAGTCACGCACATGATCCAAAATATCAGACTCCACGATACAATCGATACGATCGATACCGCATTCTACATAAGGTTTACCTATCCTGTCCCCCGCATGATAAATTGGAATCTCAGTTCTATTTGGCGGGATCGCCGGAATATAGATATCATGCATACCTTCCAGATTCAAAGGAATCGAAGTATTGACTTCGATAATGATTTTCTTGGCATGCTTCACAAAAATCGGCGCATTACCAACACCAGGACCTAAAATAATATTACCTTCTGCAGTAATTGCCGTAGCTTCAATGATAGCTACATCTACATCACCAAAAAACCCATAATCTACCTGCTGTCCGAAATGGCTCAAATGTTGGTCCACATATTCAATCTTGCCTTCATTGATGCCCTTTTTCATGCTTTTGTTGGACGCGGCATAATACGGCATCCTGCCTTTTATAGCGCCAACTGCCGCCAATTCCTCTTCAATTTCCGGACCAACAGAAGCGCCGCTCCAGATATTGATACGGCAGCGTTTACCTTCTTTGATAGCTTTGGCTAAAGCTATCGTTGTTTTTTTAGGATAGCCGGATGGGGTAAAACCACTGACGCCCACATTCATTCCATCAGTAATCAGCGCCGCAGCTTCTTCCGGAGTAACGATTTTGTCAAACAACTGCGGATTTCTTAATCTCGTGCTGTCTAACATTTTCATCCCTTCTTTCCCAGATTTAAATTTCTCATACACCTTTCTTCACTTTCAGTATAATTCCGGAAACTTATAACGTAAAATACCAAAAAGCAATAGAAAATATTAATTTATTTGATATGTTTAAATTTGGTTTTCGAGTTTAAAATTACACTTTTCTTTATTTCTATTCATAAAATTCAATTGATGTAATATTACTTTTATAAAAAATTCATTCTAACAACATTTGCCATTTTCATTGACAATATCTATCTTTAAACATCAAAATAATTGATATAATTTATAAGTTTTATTTATATGCTTATCTAAAGTTATAAAAATTTTTTCAGAAAAAGATAGGTTTAAGCTGCTTTATCATCTATAATGTAGTTAAACGATAAACAAACTACAGTTAGCTTAAACTTAAATCTATATTGCCAGTAACAGGAGGAGAGCAGACTATGGACATGGAATATTACCGCAATTTTATTGCCATCGTCGAAGCAGGAAGTCTTTCAGCGGCATCCAAACGCGTACACGTTGCCCAGCCGGCCCTCAGTAATCAACTGAAGCTGCTGCAGAAAAAATTCGGCACTCAGCTAGTCAATATCCGTCGCGGCGTACATAATATAGAATTGACCAATGCCGGCTGCATTCTTTATAACAAAGCTAAATATCTCTGTTCGCTGGAAGATGATACCCAACGGGAAATATCGGACTGCGTCAACGGCTATACAGGTACTCTGCGAGTCAGCCTGTCGCCTTCGATGTCGATTTCCTTTATTCAAACTTACCTCAGCAAATTTTCCAAAGAATATCCGCAGATCAACTATGAGCTGTACGAAGTTTCCATCTTGGAACAAATCAATCAGATGCTGACCGGGAAAACGGAGATTGGCGTTGCCAATGCTCCGCTGACACAGGAAAACCCGGTTTGATACTATCTATACCAAGCAGGAGCGCCTTGTTGCAGTAATGCACAAAGACAATCCCTGGCTGCCGGCAGACGACAAAGCTCTGCTTTTGGCACATATGGAAGATATGCCCATCTGCCTGTCACGCGGCTGTTCGACTTTATTTTTAAACGTTTGTTCCGATTCCATGATCTTCCCGCAGATCCTGAGCATTAATTCTACTAAACTGTCTACAATAGCCTGGGCAAAAGAAAATGCCGGCATCGCCGTCGTACCGGCTTCACCGGGTGAAATTTTTGACAACGATCTGATTTGCAAGATCATCCGCGATGACAGACTATTCCTGAATAAAACGCTATCTATTGTTAAAGGACGTCCACTTTCCAATGTCGCCCAACTGTTTTTAAACTATTTTTCACAGCATTCCTAAGCTTCAAAAATTGTTTAAGAAGGTGAAATTATGATTACTATTACCAACAAAACCGACTGCTGCGGCTGCGGAGCCTGTGCCAGTCGCTGCGTGACCTCCTGCATCACTATGGCACCAGACGAAGAAGGCTTCAATTATCCGCTGGTCGATACTGACAAATGTATCCACTGCGGTTTGTGTGAACGCGTTTGTCCTCTGCTGCACAAACCTCAACCTCATGAGATTTTAGCTGTTATCGGCTGTAAAAATAAAAACGAAGCAGTTCGCTTTGTCAGCTCCAGCGGCGGTTTTTTCTCCCTCGCTGCCGAAAAAATCCTGGGACGTCAGGGGACAGTCTTCGGGGCGGCCTTTGACGACAACTGGCACGTTAGACATATCGCTGTCACAAGCGTCAATGCAATGAATAAATTACGCGGTTCCAAATATGTACAAAGCGATATCAGCACTACCTACCAGGACGCCGAAAAACTGCTTCAGGCAGGCCATACTGTTTTATTCAGCGGTACGCCGTGCCAGATCGGAGGCTTGAAAGGATATCTGCGTAAAGACTATGAAAGGCTTTATACCATTGACGTAGTCTGCCATGGGGTTCCCAGTCCCAAAGTCTACCAGAAACGACTGGACGAAGTCACCGAGCTTTCGTCATCACCGGTAATAAAAGTCAATTTCCGCGATAAAACTCCTGGTTGGAAACGCTTTAATATCGTTTTTCAAACTGAAAACCATATCTTTGCAACACATAAACGCCGCGGTCCATATATGCGTTTATTCCTGAATAATGTCAGTACTCGCCCTTCCTGTTCCGACTGCGCTTTTAACAATAAACACAGCCTGGCTGATCTGACGATAGCCGACTATTGGGGCGTCAATAAGCATTTCCCGCTTTTTGATGACGATAAGGGTGTTACGCTGGTCCTCGTCAATACAGAAAAAGGCGCCGGACTTTTTGCAGATTGCCAAAGCGAGCTGGAATGCCAGCAAACAGACTTTAAGCGCGGCGCCGAATACAACGCCGCTTTGTCCCAAAAAAATGACACCCCATCCTTCCCGACAATTGTTCTTTGCTGAGTTGGATCACAAAAGCCTTTCTGCCTTAGCCAACGAAATATTAGGTACTACTGAAAATTAAAACAAACTCCCTGGGCAAATATGTCCAGGGAGTTTGTTTTAATTGTAATAATCACCATAATATTTGTTTCACTTTATTGTATTTTTATATTATAATTAGTTTATAAAAGTTTTCCTTCAATTATAAAGGATACGGAAGGTATTTATAATGAATTCCGAAAGAAACGTCCTCAAACTTATCAACGATATCAGTAATCTAACATTATTCGTCGTAGATCAGTCAACTCTGCAGATACTTTACTGCAATCAGACTGCTGCAAAAGCAGGTTTCAGGAGAGGTGTATTCTATCATCCTGACACTCTCAGCTTTGATGCCGTCAATTTTCATCAGGGTGATTATCAGTATTTTGCTGAAAAATCTATTTTAGGAAGCAACGTAGATGTCCGAGTGAAAAGAACTCTTTGGGACGATGAGGGCAGACAGATTCCTGCCTTAGCAATCTCTGTCACACCTCATATTTTTGCCGGCGAAGTCAAGATCAGGCACGACCATTCCAAAGATCTCCTGCAGGGCATCGATGTTCTCTTTGACGAATATGTAGTTATTGATCTTGTCGACGACCGTTATATTTCTCCGAAGCTCGGCCCTTGTGCTTCGGCATTTCCTCATGCCGGCGACTTTACTCAGGCCAATGATCTTTACGGTAAAATGCTTATCCATCCTGAAGACCGGCAGAAATTCTGGGAACTGACTTCAACAAAGAGCCTGCGTCAGAATATGCCGCAGGAAAATATGCATATCGTTGGCGAACTGCGCCGTCTTGTTGCGCCAGATAGCTTTGAATGGATTGAAACTCATCTCGTATCTACTATTGATGCTCAAACCGGGCACCTGAAAGTATTATGGTGCTACCGCAATATTGAAAAACAAAAACAATTTGAGTTGAGCCAACGCGAACAGACCGCCTGGATCGCTCAGTTAAGTGAAGAATATTATGCAGTTTACCTTGTTAATCTAAGTAATAACACTTTACGCGGCCTGCGTGTGCCAGAACAGTTCAAAAAAATCGTACATATGGAAGAATGCTATGATAAACAGTTTTCTATGTATGTAAACGAATTTGTAGACCCTAAATGGCAGCAGACACTCTTAAAAATTACCAACAGCACCTACATCATTGACCAGTTTGCCAACGATAATAACCGGATTGAGCATATTTTTAAAAATAAGCAGGGGTTTTGGCTCAGTGTCAAGATCATTCCGGCACCAGGCTACTCTGACGCTTATCCTTATGCGGTACTGGCCTTTGAAGACCTGACCCAGAAAGTCGAACATTCACTCAGTGAAAAAACTGCCAAAATGGCAGTTGCGCATATGTATGCACTGGCAATCAGCGTCGATATGGAGCATCAGGGTTATAACTGTATCCATTATTCGGAAGAGATACTCTCGCTGCAAAAACGTGGCCGTTACCGTGATTTCTATGCCCAATTCCACCAACAGCTGCTGGACAGTGATAAAGCGCTTCTGTCAGGCATCTTTGATGCCAAACTTTACAGCAGACAAACCTATGCCGAAGGTGAGATGCGTATTTGGGATAAAAACAAAAAAACTGCACTATTATACCTATTACAGTACCAGGATATCTACAATCGAAGGCGAAAAAATCATGCTGCTGCTGCGTAACATCGACGATAAAAAACAGCAGGAACATGAACTTGCATTACTCAGCGCCGACAGAATGCGCCATCATAATATCGCCAATGCGCTGGCTGAAATGTACTATGCAGTCTATTATGTCGACCTGCAGGAACATAGATTTTATATTCTGCGGCTTACCGAAATCATCACTGCCAATATGCTGAAAGGATTAGAAGATCATACCGAAGCCTGGACTACCTTCGTCAATAATTTTGTTCATGTGAAATTCCGCAAACAGTTATCAGAGGCTTTTGCTTTAGAAAATATTTATACAACATTGACTCAAAACAATAAAAACTCTGTCGAAATAGAGTTGCTGCGGCGTTTTGCCAACGACAAATACGAATGGGTACGTCTGGAAGCTCAGGCCATTAAAAATACCGAAGGAACTATCACAGGCTGCGTTATCGCTTTCCGGAATATCCATACACAAAAACTGGCCTACGAAAGACAACAGCAGGCATTAAAAGCTGCCCTGCTTTCTGCCGAAAAGGCCAATACCGCCAAAAGCGCTTTTTTGTCAAATATGAGTCACGATATCCGTACTCCAATGAACGCCATCATCGGTATGACTACAATCGCGCAGCAATACCTGCACGACCCTGTTCGTATTAACAGCTGCCTCAGCAAAATCGAGCTGGCTTCCAATCATCTTTTAGAGCTCATAAATGATATCCTCGATATGTCTAAAATCGAAAGCGGCAAATTATCTCTTAAGGAATCGCCGCTCAATCTGGCTGAGCTTATTCACAATCTGATCTCACTCATCAATCCACAGTTAAAAGAACACCAGCACGAACTGCATGTAGAGACATATAATATCAGTGACGAATATCTGCTGGGTGACACTGTACGCCTTAATCAAATCTTCACTAATATCCTCAGCAATTCTATCAAATTTACGCCTCGAGGAGGAAAGCTCAAACTCGAGATCAAGCAATTAACGCTGGCGCCAACAGGGTATGGACACTTTCGTTTTGTTTTCAGCGATAACGGCATTGGCATGGACCAGGAATTTCTGCCGCACCTGTTCACTCCCTTCGAACGTTCCCAAACCTCAAATACTGATAGTATTGAAGGCACAGGCCTGGGTATGGCTATCACTAAAAATATTGTTGATTTGATGGGTGGTACTATTGAAGTCACCAGTGCTGCAGGCTCTGGAACCACCTTTACAGTCACCCTGCCACTGAAGCTGGCTGACAAGCAGCCCGTCCCGGTTTCTGCCATTCATTCCGAACTGCAGGCCCTGGTCATCGACCATGATCAAACTTATGCCTCTAATATCCTGCAGCAGCTACAGCAACTGCAAATTACCGGTCAAGCAGTACACAGTCTTAAAGAAGCAAATAACAAACTAGCAGCTGCCATAAAAAAAAGCAGTGACTATACGACAGCCATCATAGTCTATAACCCACAGCTGGATCTGGAAACAATGTTAAACGGATTACGCCAACTGTCATCAACATTAAAGATAGCTTTGGCAATCACCTTTTCCGATCTCAGCCAGACCATTAAAGACTATTCTTTTGACGCACTCCTGATTCTGCCTCTGTTTGCTACTAACCTTGCACAGGTACTCAACAAAATTGCATCAGACAAACACACCCAGAAAACAGCATCTGCTGCCATCTGCTGCTAATGAACCTAACTGCAGCGGCAAGCGGATACTTCTTGTTGAAGACAATCCGCTCAATATGGAAATCGCCTGTGAGTTGATTGGTATGACCGGTGCCATGATAGAAGAGGCCACTGACGGTGCTGCAGCACTGACAAAAATTGCTCAGGCACCTGAAAACCATTACGATCTTGTTTTCATGGATGTGCAAATGCCTAAACTCAATGGGTACGATGCAACCAAAGCAATCCGCAAACTATCACGCAAGGATGTAAAGAGCCTACCGATCGTTGCTATGACTGCCAATGCCTTCCTGGATGACATCAAAAAATGAACGTGAAGCAGGAATGAATGCTCATATTACCAAACCGTTTCATCTGGAAGAATTATTTGCCGTCATCAGCGAATGGCTGCAATGCAAATAATTATCATAAAAAAGGGCTGCCGCAATTAAAAACTGCGGCAGCCTTTCGTATTTTGTTTACATCACTTCTACTCTTTTTTAGTTTCAAAACCTCAGCAACAAAGCCAGATCCTCAATGTCGTAACCGTCATTATTTACTTCCGGTACAACATGTCCCTGTAAAACACTGCCAAGCAGCGTATCTACACTGCACTTAAAGAAATGCGCCAAACGTAGCAATACCCTCAGACTGACACTGACGCGGCCGTGCTCAAGGTTGCTCATATGCGTCTGCGAAACATCTAAACGCTGAGCAAGTTCACTTTGACTGATACCGTGTCTGATACGCATTAACCTGATATTCTTACCAATTTCCCTTATAATCGGGGATTCATAAAGATACCCTCCCTTCATCACCTGTTACTAAATAAATTTATTTTTTGCGCCGATTCTGTTCCTGGCGGCAGATCGCTGATAAGTTCAGCCGGATCTACCT
>ENA-OQDT01000488-OQDT01000488.1-human-gut-metagenome-genome-assembly--contig:-NODE-488-length-25535-cov-4.925771_pt1 | contig 25535 bp, 28 predicted proteins | sample MGYA00242786_ERZ504617 | MGnify/ENA primary metagenome ERZ504617 (study PRJEB26092, sample SAMD00036337) | human gut metagenome | host: Homo sapiens | study: EMG produced TPA metagenomics assembly of...
GCTGGTAAAGAAAAACTTGGATATGGTTGCAGCAAAACAATTGTAAAAAGTAGAGGGTGCCGGATTCCAGGGAGACACAAAATGTACTAACATTGATCACCCGGGAAGAGGAAATTTCACTTCCTCTTATGACAAAAAGAAGGTGCGGCCGACAGACTTCTGGATAAAATTCTGGTTATGACAGCGGGCAGCAAATAAAGAAAAGGATAGAAAGGGAGGCTGTTGCACAAAAGAGATTTGCGGCAGTCTCTTTTTATGTTATGTAATTTATAGTAAATGGTAAAAAAGATAAGGAAATGACAGAATGATTTTAGCAATTGATATAGGAAATACGAACATTGTAGTTGGATGTATAGATGAAGAAAAGATTTATTTTACAGAGCGGCTTTCAACAGTGCGCACAAAGACAGAGCTGGAGTATGCGGTAGATCTTAAAACTGTACTGGATATTTATCATATTAAACGGACAGACATTGAGGGGTGCATTATTTCTTCAGTTGTGCCTCAGATTACAGGTATTGCAAAACTGGCAGCAGAGAAAATTCTGAAAAAAGAGGTTATGGTGCTGGGACCCGGTGTAAAGACTGGTTTGAATATTGTGATGGATAATCCGGGACAGCTGGGAGCTGATCTGGTGGCTGATGCGGTGGCAGGACTGGACAGCTATCCGGTTCCTCTTGTGGTGATCGATATGGGCACTGCTACTACAATATCAGTGGTGAACAGCAAGAAACAATATATAGGTGGTATGATCATGCCAGGTGTGAGAATTTCTCTGGATGCGCTCACTGCCAGAGCTTCTCAGCTTAGTGGGATCAGCATCGATGCACCCAGACATATTATCGGAAAAAATACAATTGAGTGTATGAAAAGTGGGGTGCTTTATAGCAATGCGGCGGCTTTGGACGGAATTATTGACCGTATAGAAGAGGAACTTGGAGAAAAAACAACTGTGATTGCTACCGGTGGTCTGGCAAAGAAGATTGTGCCTCACTGCAGAAAGGAAATCATCCTGGATGAAGAACTGCTTCTCAAGGGCTTGATGTTGATTTACAGGAAAAATAAATAATTCGGGTAAAGTAAAAAAGAGGAATTGACGAAAATGGAAGAACAGCAACATATTTTCACGAACAAAATGCTCCGAACCCTGTTGATACCGGTTATTTTTGAACAGGTACTGAATTCCCTGATGGGAACCGTGGATACCATGATGGTCAGCAACGTAGGTTCAGCTGCAATATCCGCGGTATCTCTGGTGGATTCCATCAATGTACTGGTAATCCAGGCGTTCTCGGCACTGGCAGCAGGCGGTGCAATCCTCTGTTCACAGTACATAGGTCAGAAAAATCATGAAATGGCAAATAAATCAGCAAGACAGGTATTATTTATCATTACTGCCATATCTGTAGCAGTGACTGCTCTGTGCCTGCTGTTTCGTGTGCCGCTGTTAAAACTGATATTCGGAAAAGTAGAAGCAGATGTTATGACTGCCTCTCAGGTGTATTTCTTCTATACGGCATTATCCTTTCCATTTATAGCACTCTATGATGCGGGAGCATCCATATTCCGGTCCCAGGGAAATACCAGAGGGCCAATGACAGTATCGGTTATTTCAAATGTGATTAATATCGGCGGAAATGCGGCGCTGATCTGGGGATTCAATATGGGAGTGGCAGGAGCTGCCATCGCAACTCTTGCATCCAGAGTCTTCTGTGCTGTAGTGGTACTCTGGCAGCTTCGTATGGACAGACAGCCTATTGTAGTCAGAAATTACAGACAGATCCGTCCGGATGGAAAAATGATCAGAAGAGTTCTGGCTCTGGGAATCCCGTCCGGCATAGAAAACAGCATGTTTCAGCTTGGAAAGCTGGCAATACAGTCTTCCGTATCTACACTGGGGACGGTAGCCATTGCAGCTCAGGCAATGACGAATATCCTTGAGAACCTTAACGGTATTGCAGCTATCGGTGTAGGAATCGGTCTGATGACTGTAGTAGGACAGTGTCTGGGAGCGGGCAGAAAGGATGAGGCAGTTTACTATATTAAGAAATTAAGTGTTCTTGCAGAAATCATTGTTGTTGCAAGCTGTCTTTTGGTGTTTGCCTTAACTATTCCGGTCACAAAGCTGGGTGGTATGGAATCGGAAAGTGCAAGAATGTGTTTCCATATGATATCCTGGATAACGGTTGTCAAACCTATTGTATGGACCCTGGCGTTTATTCCTGCTTATGGCCTCAGAGCAGCCGGAGATGTAAAATTTTCAATGCTTACATCCTGTATCACTATGTGGACATTCCGTTTTTGTCTTTGTGTATATCTGATCCGTTTCAGAGGCTTCGGCCCAATGGCTGTATGGATTGGAATGTTTACTGACTGGACAGTGCGGGGAATCGTATTTTCTCTTCGCTTCCACAGTAGGAAATGGCTGAAGCATAAGGTAGTATAACAAGGTGGTATAGCCATGAAATGCGTTGACTTTTACTGCTCAAAATTATATAATGATTCTCGGAAATAATTCTGGAAAAGCATTACAGGAAGTCAGGTGAAATTCCTGCGCAAGTCCGTTACTGTAACAGCCAGATACTGTCTGCTTTTCATTGTATATAAGAAATATGATCTGCGGCAACCAGAGGATATTTCGGGAAAAGAGCTTTCAGGAGGGATTTTGTTGCACACAGAAATCCCTCCTTTTTATGTAGATGTTATATAAATGACATTATAGTAATCTGCAGACAGGATGTGACAACAATGCAGCAAAGGAGATATCATGAAAAACGGACTGGAAGATTACTACGTGATACGTGGCAATAAAAAAATGAGGTTTGGCTATACAACAGGCTCCTGCGCAGCAGCTGCATGTAAGGGTGCTGCAGAGATCCTGCTGGGTGGTGTCATGCATAAGGCTGTCACCTTGATGACTCCTAAGGGAATCCTGCTTACACTGGAACTGAAAGACATCCGGATTGAAGGAAATCAGGTGACCTGTGCAATTCAGAAGGATGCAGGAGATGATCCGGATACTACAAACGGAATACTGGTTTATGCCACAGTGCAGAAGACAAAAGAGCCGGGAATCATCCTTGACGGAGGTGTTGGCGTGGGAAGGGTAACAAAAGCCGGACTTTCCCAGAAAATCGGGGAAGCAGCCATCAATCCTGTGCCAAAGGCCATGATTTTGCGTGAAGCCACAGAAATCGCTGAGAAATATGATTATGAGGGTGGTCTGAAAATCATCATCTCCGTTCCTGAAGGTGTGGAAATTGCAAAGAAAACCTTTAATCCCCGTCTGGGAATTGTGGGAGGAATTTCAATTCTGGGAACTTCCGGGATTGTAGAACCTATGAGCGAAGCTGCTCTTGTACAGAGTATCAATGTAGAGATGAAGCAGCATTTTTCCCAGGGAGAAGAATATCTTCTGGTAACACCGGGAAATTACGGGGCAGATTATCTGCGGGAGCATATGGATCTCCCTTATGAAAAAAATATTAAATGCAGCAATTATGTAGGTGAGACCATTGACATGGCAATTGATATGGGAGTTAAGGGAATCCTTTTCATTGCTCATATCGGAAAGTTTGTAAAAGTTGCAGCAGGAATCATGAATACCCATTCCCACAGTGCAGATGCCAGGATGGAAGTGCTGGCATCCAATGCGATCCGGGCAGGAGCATCGTTGGAGTGTGCAAAGGAAATCCTGAATGCATCTACTACAGATGAAGCAATAGACATTCTGGAAAAATATCAGATACTTCAGAAGACCATGAAAGAGATCTTGGACAGGATCCAGTTTTATTTAAATCACAGATCCTATGAGCAGATCCTTCTGGGGGCAGTGATTTTTAATAATACTTATGGGTATCTGGGGCAGACTGCAGATGCAGAGAAGCTGATAAAGCTGATCAATGCACAGAATGATGAGGCACAGTAAAGATCCTATCGCAAAGGCGATTTTAACCGAATCAAGTAAGTCCCCTGCTTCAATTGCGAAAAGCAATAAGCAGTGGGTGGGGACTTGCTTGTATCAGGAGGAGTGCAAGCTCCTTCTGATAAACTGCGGAGCATGTATGGTTATGAGCAAGTAGCGAAGCGGATTGCGAATATCCGCTTGAATGGATTTTGACTCACAACTGTGAAAGTATTGAACAGTTGAAATAAATTTATAATAAGGAGAATGATAGATTATGGTACATTTCGTAGGAGCAGGTCCGGGAGCACCGGATCTTATCACAGTAAGAGGAAAACAGTATCTGGAGGAAGCAGATGTGGTGATCTATGCAGGATCACTGGTAAATCCAAAGCTTCTGGAATATACAAAGGACATCTGCACCATCTACAACAGTGCAAAAATGACACTGGAGGAAGTGATCCATGTGATCGAGAAGGCGGAAGCAGAGGGAAAGACAACTGTCCGCCTTCATACCGGAGATCCATGTATTTACGGTGCGATCCGTGAACAGATGGATATTCTGGATGAGAAAAATATCACTTATGATTACTGTCCGGGTGTCAGTGCATTCTGCGGTGCTGCAAGTGCCCTGAATCTGGAATATACTCTGCCGGATATTTCTCAGAGTGTGATCATTACACGAATGGAAGGCAGAACTCCGGTTCCGTCCAAGGAAAGCATTCAGTCATTTGCGGCTCATCAGGCAACTATGGTTGTATTCTTAAGTACAGGAATGCTGGAAGAGCTGAGCAGACGTCTTATTGAAGGCGGTTATACAGCAGATACACCAGCAGCCATTGTATATAAGGCAACCTGGCCGGAACAGAAGACCTTCGTCTGCACAGTGGGAACACTGGCAAAAACGGCTGCAGAAAATAATATTACAAAAACTGCTCTGATGATCATCGGAGATACAGTTGCAGCAGCACACTATGACCGCTCCAAGCTGTATGATCCGGAGTTTACTACAGAATTTCGTGAGGCTGTGAAATCAAAAACACATCACTCATAGAATCTGGTAACCTTAAGGAATTGCTATCGTTTATGAGATTACTGTAAACAGGAGAAAGAGAAGGAATATAACAGTGAAGGTTGCACTTATATGCTTCAGCCTTACCGGTCAGCAGACCGGGGAGAGATTATGCCGGGGTCTGGAAGCTGCCGGTATGACAGCAGAACTGGATAAAAAAAGTAAATATCTTCTGGATTCTATTCAGATCAGTACCTCTGCATGGGCAGGAGAGAAATTTTCTGATTCAGATGCACTGATCTTTATCGGTGCCACCGGAATTGCCGTCCGCAGCATTGCGCCTTATGTAGCGTCAAAGAAGTCAGACCCTGCGGTGCTGGTCGTAGATGAGTGTGGAAAGTTTGTCATTTCCCTTCTGTCAGGACATCTGGGCGGTGCCAATGAACTGGCGCTAAAAACAGCAGAAATTTTGGAAGCAATACCAGTGGTCACAACAGCCACAGACCTGCATCACCGTTTTGCAGTAGATGTTTTTGCAAAGAAAAACAATTGCAATATCTTTAACATGAAAGCAGCAAAGGAAGTCTCTGCTACACTTCTGGCAGGAAAGAAAGTTGGATTTTACAGTGAGTTTCCAACGGACGGTGAACTGCCGGAGGGGCTGATCCGGTGTGACGAATATGGGAATTCTGTCAGCAGTATGGATGACAGATCAGAAGAGGAAACACAGAAAAGCTCTGATTTTGATGGAACAGGGACAGATTGTACGAATATAGACTGCGGAGTTGCAGTTACTGTACATACTTCCTGTAATCCTTTTATTTCTACCACACAGGTAGTTCCGAAATGTCTGACTCTGGGTATGGGCTGCAGGAAAGACAAGGATGCCCGTGGAATCGCAGAGGCAGCGCAGAAGGTGCTGGACAGATCCGGATTTCATAAAGAAGCATTTGAGCAGATCGCAAGCATCGATCTGAAGAAAGAAGAAAAGGGAATCCTGTCATTGTCACAGGACTGGCAGATTCCTTTTGTGACTTATACAGAAGAAGAATTAAAACAGGTGCCTGGAGAATTTACTCCCTCACCTTTTGTAAAAAAAGATCACAGGTGTGGACAATGTCTGTGAGAGAAGTGCAGTCCTTGCCAGTGGAAATGGCAGACTGCTGCAGAGAAAAACAGGAGAAAATGGTGTGACCACAGCAGTGGCTGCCAGGGAATGGAGGATACATTTTGAGTAAAATATATGTAATCGGAATCGGACCGGGAGCTTATGACCAGATGACAGGAAAAGCGATCCGCGCCATGAATGAAAGTGATGCGATCATCGGATATACCGTATATGTAGACCTGGTGAAGGAATATTTTCCGGGAAAAGAATTTATGACTACACCAATGAAAAAGGAAGTGGACCGTTGTGTACTTGCTTTTGAAGAGGCAAAGAAAGGCAAAACTGTTTCCATGATCTGCAGCGGTGATGCCGGAGTTTATGGTATGGCAGGTCTGATGTATGAGGTTGGTGTCAATTATCCGGAAACAGAACTGGAGATCATCCCGGGTGTGACAGCTGCAACAGGTGGAGCTGCTGTTCTGGGTGCACCTCTGATCCATGACTTCTGTCTGATCAGCTTAAGCGACCTTCTCACACCATGGGAAAAGATAGAGGCAAGACTTCTGGCAGCAGCCCAGGCAGATTTTGTTGTATGTCTTTACAATCCGTCAAGTAAAAAACGTCATGATTATCTGCAGAAAGCCTGTGATCTGATGATGAAATACAAATCACCGGATACCATCTGCGGAACAGTTTCCAATATTGCAAGAGAAGGCGAAGAAGCTCATGTAATGACATTAAAGGAACTGAGAGATACACAGGTGGATATGTTTACCACAGTATTTATCGGTAATTCTCAGACAAAGGAAATCAACAATAAGATGGTAACACCGAGGGGATATAGGAATGTATAAAGTTCTTGTTTTTGCGGGAACAACAGAAGGATACGAAATCTGCCGGTTTCTGGCAGATCATAAGATAGAGACAAAGGGATTTGTTGCCACAGAATATGGCAGCAAATCTCTTACAGAAAATGAATTTCTCACTGTTCAGACCGGAAGACTGGATGCAGCGGACATGGAAGAGGTCTTTTTACAGGAGAAACCGGAAATGGTGCTGGATGCCACCCATCCTTATGCTGCTGAGGTGACTGTAAATATCAGGACAGCCTGTGAAAATACGCAGACAGCATATTACAGGGTGCTGAGAGAAGCAGGGGAACATGAGGACAGGGCAGTATATGTGGACAGTGTTCAGGCTGCAGCAGATTATCTGGATCAGACACAGGGAAGTGTACTGCTGACAACAGGAAGCAAGGAACTGGCCGGCTTCACAGGCATGAAGGATTATCAGAACCGTCTTTATGCAAGAGTCCTTTCTCTGCCCAATGTGATGAAAGCCTGTGCAGAGCTGGGATTTGAGGGGAAACATCTGATAGGAATGCAGGGGCCTTTTTCCAGAGAGCTGAATGCTGCAATGCTCAGACAGTATGACTGCAGATATCTGGTCACAAAGGATACAGGAAAAGCAGGGGGATTTCAGGATAAGATCGATGCTGCCCTGGAATGTGATGCAGTTCCTGTGATCATCGGGCGTCCTCTGAAGGAGGAAGGCATGTCTGTGAGAGAATGTAAGAGATTTCTTACAGAGCATTTCGGTTTAGCCCACAGACCGCATATTACATTGCTGGGAATTGGAATGGGAAGTCAAAAACTTCTCACTGTCCAGGGTAAGAACAGCCTGGATCAGGCGGATCTTCTGATCGGTGCCAGGAGGATGGTGGATTCTGTGAAACGTCCGGGACAGGATGTGTTCGTGGAATACAGAAGCCAGGAGATCAGGGATTATATTGATGCACACCCGGAGTATGACAATATTGTGATCGTCCTTTCCGGAGATGTGGGCTTCTACAGCGGAGCCAGAAAGCTTCTGGAAGTACTGTGTCAGGACAGTGCGGATCTGAGAGTACAGAGAAAGAACGGATCAGAGAAGAGTGAGGAAGAACGGGATAGTTCAGCACAAAATAATACAGAGATAGAGATTCAGTGTGGGATTTCCTCAGTTGTATATTTTATGTCCCAAATAGGATTGTCCTGGGATGATGCCAAAATCGTCAGTGCACATGGAAGAGGCTGTAATCTTATCTCACATATCTGTTATGCAGAAAAAGTCTTTTCCATACTTGGAACTTCAGACGGTGTAGCAGTTCTGGCAGAGAAGCTGGTAAAATACGGGATGGGTGATGTGCTCCTTTATGTGGGAGAAAATCTGTCTTATGAAAATGAGAAGATTTTTGTAAAACCAGCCAGTGAACTGACAGAATATAAGGGTGATCCTTTGTCCGTCATCTGTGCAGTAAATGAAAATGCAGGAACACGTCTGGAGACGCATGGGATCAGAGATGAGGAATTTATCAGAGGCAAAGCGCCCATGACAAAGGAAGAGGTGCGTACGGTATCCCTTTCCAAACTGCGGCTGACTGCTGATTCTGTCTGCTATGATGTGGGTGCAGGAACAGGCTCACTGTCAATAGAGATGGCACTTCGTGCTCATCAGGGACAGGTCTGGGCAATTGAGAAAAAGGAAGACGCAGTTGAACTGATCCACCGGAATAAGGTGAAATTTGCAGCGGATAATCTGGAGATTGTGGAAGGACTTGCACCGGAGGCTCTGAAAGATCTTCCGGCACCAACCCATGCTTTTATCGGAGGCTCGTCAGGAAATCTGAAAGAGATCGTGAAGCTGTTGCTTGAAAAGAACCCTCAGGTCCGGATCGTGATCAACTGTATCACTCTTGAAACTGTGTCTGAAGCATTGGAAACAGCGAAAGAGTTTGGATTTGAAGAGAATGAGATCGTACAGCTAAGTGCAGCACGTTCAAAGGCAATCGGACGTTATCATATGATGATGGGCGAGAATCCCATTTATATTATTACACTTCAGAATCCCGGGAAATAACAAATGATGCAGATATCAGGGATTACAAATTAACAGTTAAGGAAATACAGATTAACAGTTAATAGATTGGAATGCCCTGAAATTGTTGAAAAAATATAGGACAGAAACAGAGGAGAACAGGGATGGATATTCCAAGAATACTTCTTGCAGCAGGAGCCAGCGGCAGTGGCAAAACACTGATCACCTGCGGACTTCTGCAGGCACTGGTCAATCGAAAAATGAAAGTGGCATCTTTTAAATGCGGACCGGATTATATAGATCCCATGTTTCATTCCAGAGTCATCGGGACGAAATCCCGTAATCTGGACACCTTTTTTACAGATGCCGAGACTACCCGATACCTGCTTGGAAAAAATGCAGCAGACTGCGATATTGCAGTGATGGAAGGTGTTATGGGCTATTATGACGGCGTGGGTGGAATATCCACGAAAGCAAGCGCCTATGACCTGGCAGATACCACAGATACTCCGGTCATCCTTGTGGTAAACAGCAGAGGAATGAGTATTTCCCTGGCAGCTTATATCAAAGGTTTTATGGAGTACAAAGAGAAAAGCCATATCAAAGGCGTGATCTTTAACCAGATGTCTCCCATGCTTTATCCCAGAATGAAGAAGCTGGTGGAAGAACAGCTTGAGGTGGAGGTTCTTGGATATGTGCCAAAGGTAGAGGACTGTGTGATCGAGAGCCGTCATCTGGGTCTTGTGCTTCCTGAGGAGATTTCTGATCTGAGGGAACGCTTGCAGAAGCTGGCCGGAATATTGGAAGATACACTGGAAATCGACAGGATCCTTGGGCTTGCCAAAAATGCAGAGGAGCTGCAAGTGCCGGAATCTCTGATACAGAAAGACAGGACATATGGATATTGTCTGCCACAGAAGCTGCGTATCGGAGTGGCAAAGGATGAAGCCTTTTGTTTCTTCTATGAAGACAATTTCCGTCTCCTTCAGGAAATGGGGGCAGAGCTGGTTGATTTCTCGCCAATTCATGATGAACATCTTCCTGCAGATCTGGATGGGATTCTTCTTTATGGCGGTTATCCGGAATTAAATGGAGAGGCACTGGAACGCAATGCATCCATGAAAGAAGAGATTGCACAGGCAGTTAAACAGGGCATGCCATGTATGGCAGAATGCGGAGGCTTCATGTATCTTCATGAGCAGATGGAGGATATGGGCGGAGTGTTCCGGAAAACCTGCGGAGTGATCCCCGGAAAATGTTTCCGTACTCCCAGACTGACCAGATTTGGATATATCACATTAACCGCCGGGAAGCCTGTTTTCGGCAGAAGTGCAGAGGAGATCGGTGAGATTCCGGCCCATGAATTCCACTATTTTGATTCTGAGAACTGCGGAAGTGATTTTCATGCAGCGAAGCCTTTGAGTAAAAGAGGTTGGGACTGTATGCACAGTAGCAGTAACCTGCTGGCAGGATATCCTCATATCTATTATTATGGAAATCCCCAGATTCCCAGGGCTTTTCTCATGAAATGTCTGGAATATCATAATTCAAAAGAATAATGAGCCGGATTTAGAGGTGGTAAAATAGTAGTAAATTACCGAATTCCGGGCGTTTCAGAAATATTGAAACATCCGGAAGGCATCAAGGAGTTTTATAATTATGTTATATTACAGTATGCCTGCCCTTGCAGCAGGCTTCATACTTGATCTTATGATAGGAGATCCCAGATGGCTGTATCATCCGGTATGTCTGATCGGAAATCTGATCGCATTTCTGGAAAAAATACTCCGAAAGATTTTTCCGAAAACAGATAAGGGCGAACTGGCTGCAGGTACAGTGGAAGTGATCCTTGTCTGTCTGTTAAGCGGTGGAATCCCATTTCTGATCCTGCACATTCTCTATGGAATCTCAGTATGGGCGGGATTTGCACTGGAAACCTTCTGGTGTTATCAGCTTCTGGCAACGAAATCTCTGAAAACAGAGAGCATGAAAGTTTATGACAGACTGAAAAACGGAACTTTGGATGAGGCCCGTTATGCAGTATCCATGATCGTAGGTCGTGATACCCAGTCGCTGACAGAGGAGGGGGTTACAAAGGCAGCAGTAGAGACTGTGGCAGAGAATGCTTCTGACGGTGTTATAGCACCGATGCTTTATATGGCAATCGGCGGAGTGTGGCTGATGTTTCTTTACAAAGGAATCAATACCATGGATTCCATGCTGGGATATAAGAATGATAAATATCTGTATTTTGGTCGCTGCGCTGCAAAACTGGATGATGTGGCCAATTATATTCCAGCCAGACTTTCAGGATGGCTGATGGTGGCAGCCTCTGCATTTGTAAAAATGGATGTGAAAAATGCAGCGAAGATCTACCGCAGAGACAGAAGAAATCACGCCAGCCCCAACTCTGCACAGACAGAGGCAGCAATGGCAGGTGCGCTGGAGGTACAGCTTGCAGGCAATGCTTACTATTTCGGAAAGCTTTATGAGAAACCAACCATCGGAGATGGAATCCGCCCTGTGGAGGTGGAGGATATCAGACGTTCCAATCGCCTGCTTTATGCAACAGCAATCCTGGGGGCTGTGATATTTCTCCTGATCGGAAGCGCAGTGCGATATTGTTTCTTTTTATAATTCCGGTAACGTGGATTGCTGAATAGTTATTAATATAAAACATGTATAGTAAGACAGGAGACAACTGATGACAAAACATATACATGGCGGTGATGTTTATAAATATGATCACTGTCTGGATTTCTCTGCAAACTGTAATCCGCTGGGAACACCGAAGAGTGTAAAGCAGGCGATCATAGACAGTGTAGAGGACCTGAGTGATTATCCCCGTGTAGGATGCGGACCTCTGAAAGAGGCAATCGCAGATTATGAACATACAAAAAAAGAATATCTGATCTGCGGGAATGGAGCCGCAGACCTTATTTTTTCCCTCAGCAGGGCATTGAATCCAAAGAAGGCCCTTCTTCCTGCTCCTACCTTTGCGGAGTATGAACAGGCACTGGTCAGTGTTGGCTGTGAGATCAGCAGATATTATCTGAAAGAGGAAAATGATTTCTGTATACAGAAAGATTATCCGGATGTTCTGAAAAGAGAAAAGCCGGATATTATTTTCCTGTGTAATCCCAATAATCCTACAGGGATTACCATACCTCAGGACCTTCTGGAAGAAATCCTGGAAACCTGTGCCATGCAGGGAATATTTATGGTAGTAGATGAGTGCTTCCTGGATTTTGTAAAAGATCCGGAGAAATATACGCTGAAGGGAAAACTGGAAAAATATCCGGGACTTTTTATTCTTAAGGCATTTACCAAAAGATATGCGATCCCCGGTGTGCGTCTGGGCTATGGATTCTGTTCGGACAGGAAAGTACTTGACCGGATGGAGGCAGTCACCCAGCCCTGGAATGTGTCTACCATGGCACAGCAGGCAGGAATGGCAGCACTGAAGGAATCAGAATATGTGGAAGCAGGACGGCAGATCATTTTCAGGGAATCTGCATGGATGAAGGAAAAGATGAGACAGGTTGGGCTGACGGTATATCCTTCTGAAGCAAATTATATATTCTTTTACGGACCTGAGGATCTCTTTGAAAGATGTGTTGCAAAGGGGATCCTGATCCGGGATTGCAGTAACTATCTGGGGCTGAAAAAAGGATATTACCGTGTGGCAGTGAAGCTGCATGAACAGAATGAAAAGCTGATAGAGGTACTGGAAGAAGTGCTTTCATAAGTATTTATACAGGAGAAAAGGGGAAACAAAAAATGGCAAAAGCGATTATGGTGCAGGGGACAATGTCCAATGCAGGAAAAAGCCTTCTGGCAGCAGGGCTTTGCAGGATTTTTAAACAGGATGGATACAGGGTGGCGCCCTTTAAATCCCAGAATATGGCACTGAACTCTTTTATTACAGAAGAGGGGCTGGAGATGGGCAGAGCTCAGGTGATGCAGGCGGAGGCAGCCGGAATTAAGCCTTCTGTGCTGATGAACCCCATTCTTCTGAAGCCTACCAATGATGTAGGCTCCCAGGTGATCGTAAACGGAGAAGTCCTGGGAACCATGAGTGCCAGAGACTATTTTAAATATAAGAAAAAGCTGGTGCCGGATATTATGAAAGCCTATGATAAGCTGGCATCAGAAAATGATATCATTGTGATCGAGGGGGCCGGAAGCCCTGCAGAGATCAATCTGAAAACAGAAGATATCGTAAATATGGGAATGGCAAAGATGGCAAAGGCACCGGTGCTTCTGGTGGGAGATATTGACAGAGGTGGTGTTTTTGCACAGCTGATCGGTACAGTGGAGCTTCTGGAAGAGGATGAAAGAGAGATGGTAAAGGGTCTGATCATCAACAAATTCCGCGGCGACAAGACCATCCTTGATCCGGGAGTGCAGATGCTGGAGGAGAGAAGCCATATCCCTGTAGTGGGAGTGGCTCCGTATCTGGATATTCAGGTGGAGGATGAGGACAGCCTCACAGAAAGATTTGACAGAAAACAGGAAGTGGATCTTATTGATATTGCAGTGATCCGGGTGCCAAGGATCTCCAATTTCACAGATTTTAATCCACTGGAAAGTATCCCGGGAGTTTCCCTGAGATATGTACAGCATGTCAGTGAACTGAAAAATCCGGATATGATCATCCTTCCAGGAACAAAAAATACAATGGAAGATCTGCTGTGGATGCGGGCTAATGGTCTGGAAGCTGCAGTTTTGAAGGAAGCTGCAAAGGGTAAGATCATCTTTGGAATCTGTGGCGGTTATCAGATGCTGGGTGAGACCTTAAGTGACCCTCATCATGTGGAAGCAGGAGGAACTATCAAAGGAATGGGACTTGCTTCCTATGGATACTGTTTTTGCAGAAAAGAAAACCAGAACCAGAGTTTTCCGGCAGTTATTTGACTGGACGTGGAGGGAGCTGCAGGCACTTTCCGGTGCAGAGCTGGAGGGCTACGAGATCCATATGGGAGAAACTGTGTTAAAAGGTGAAGCCGGACACAGTGTATCCATTGAAGACCAGGTATCAGGAGAGTGTAAGGAAGACGGTGCATACTGTAAAAATGTCTGCGGAACCTACGTCCATGGAGTTTTTTGACAGGGAAGATGTGGCAGAGGCTGTTGTACGTGTCCTGGGTGAGAAAAAGGGAATTGATGTATCTCAGATGACAGGAATCGATTTTGCAGCATTTAAAGAAACCCAGTATGATATCCTGGCAGCAGAACTGAGAAAACATCTGGATATGAAAAAGATTTATGAAATTCTGGAGCAGGGTATCTGATCCGGAACTGTATGGTGAGAATCCAGATAAGCCAATAAGTGATAGATGTAACTATTGTATACGGGAATTTATGGAATTTGGGAGATAAGGAATGAAAGTAGAACTGGAAAATGTAAAACCAATGGATATAGAGAAGCGTAGCTTTGAGATTATCACAGAGGAACTTGGAGATAAAAAGCTGGTTCCCGGAACAGAGCTGATCGTAAAAAGATGTATTCACACAAGCGCAGACTTTGATTATGCAGAGAATCTCTGTTTCTCTGAAAATGCAGTTGAGAAAGCAATCGCTGCTATCAAAGACGGCGCCTGCATTGTGACAGATACACACATGGCAGAGTCCGGGATCAACAAGAGAGTCCTTTCCCGTTACGGCGGAGAAGTATTCTGCTTTATCTCTGACGAGGACGTAGCTGCCACAGCCAAAGCCAACGGAACCACAAGAGCTACAGCCAGCATGGATAAGGCTGCTGCCATGGGAAAGAAGCTGATCTTTGCCATCGGAAATGCCCCCACTGCGCTGGTACGTCTCTATGAACTGATTGAGGATGGCAAGCTGGATCCTGAGCTGATCATCGGTGTGCCGGTAGGCTTTGTAAACGTGGTTCAGTCCAAGGAACTGATCATGCAGGCAGACGTACCTTATATTGTAGCCAGAGGAAGAAAGGGCGGAAGCAATGTTGCCGCATGTATCTGTAATGCATTGCTTTATATGATTGATAATAACAGAGGATACTAATTCTGTATCTGACTGATATTCTTTAACAGCTTGCATGCCGGGACGAAATCTGCCACAGGCATGGAGGAGCAGGAGAGAATCAGGGTAATCTTACCGGGAGCCTCTCTCAGAAGCTGCAGGCGCAGACCATTGGTCTGTGCCTTTTTTTGAAGCTCCTGCCAGGTAAGAGTTGTGGACAGAGTCAGGGCCAGGCTGGTACCTGCGGCTCCGGTCTGGATCTGGGAATCTTTTCCAAATACTTCCCGCACAGCACTGCGGAGTGCTTTCAGCTTTACAGAATACAGACGTTTCAGCTTACGGGTCTGTGCTGCCAGGTGACCATCCCGGATAAACTGGCACAGAGCAATCTGCTCTGCCTTTGATGCTGTCTGATTATATTGGTCTGCTTTTTTTCTGTACAGTGCAGACAGCTCCGGAGGCAGGACCATAAAACTGATACGGATGGAGGGCAGCAGAAGTCTGGAAAAGGTTCCCAGATACACCACATTCTGACCGCCTGCCAGACCAAAAAGAGAAGGGGTAGGCTTCTGCAGATACACAAATTCATTTTCAAAATCATCCTCAATGACCAGACTGCCATGTGCAGCAGAGTAATTCACCAGTTCCAGGCGTCTGGAAACAGGCATAATATCACCCCATTTTGTCATATGTGCAGGGGAAACATAAATAATATCACAGTCCTTATTCCTGTAATCTACCTGAAATCCATAGTCATGGAACACAGTACTTCCCTGTACAAAAGAAGAATTGGGAAAAGAAACAGTCCGACGTTGATCAAGGAGCGGGCAGAGGATGTGCAAAAGGCTCTGGATACCTGCACCGATCACAATATCCTCCCCACTACATAGCACGTTTCTACGTTCTCTCACATAATCGGCAAGTGTATCTCTCAGGTCAGCCTCACCCTGAGGCTCTCCATAAGACAGTAATCTTTCATCCTGGCGAAGAGCGCTTTTGATATAACGTCTCCAAAGGTCAAAACGGAAACTCTCCCGATCTACTCCTGAAGATGCAAAATCAAACCGGCAAGGTGTCTGAGCATGTTTCTCTGTTTTTCTGACAGATGTGTGTTGTCTGTCAGCTATATCTGTCACATAGTATCCGCTCTGGGCTTTGGAAATAATATATCCCTCCGCAGCCAGCTGCAGATAGGCATTTTCAATGGTGGTGCGGCTCAGCTTTAGTTCCTGCGAACATTTTCGAAGAGAGGGCATCCTGCTTCCGGGCGGGAGCTTTTTCTCCATGATCAGCTCCCTGTAATAGTGGAACACCTCCAGATACAGGTGCTCCCATTTTTTTATTCTTATCTAAAATCAATTCCATATGTAAAACTCCGATCCTTCAAACATGCTGATGGCATTCTTGAATTGCTATAGGGTTAAAAATAAACTGACCCTTAAAAAAACATTAAATCTGGCTATATTCATATATCCACTGTGATGCTATATTAATACAAAGCATAAAAGAAAGCAAGAGGAATAAAAAATTGCAAAAAAATTGCAGTAATTCATGATCTGTCCGGTCTGGGAAAATGCTCTCTTACAGCAGCGATTCCTGTAATTTCCGTCATGGGAGTCCAGGCTTGTCCGCTGCCCACCGCAATATTGAGTAATCAGACAGGATATGGATCTTATTTCTGGGATGATTATACAGACCGGATGGAGCTGATCATGGACGAGTGGAAAAAAACGGGATTTACACCGGATGGTGTTTATACAGGATTTCTGGGAGATGCCAGACAGGTGGATCTGATCCTGAAATTTGTAGATATGTTCTGCACAGAGGGAACACATATCCTGGTTGATCCGGTTATGGGAGACAGAGGGGAAACATACAAAACCTATTCAGAGACTCTCTGTGAAAAAATGCGGACTCTGGTCAGAGAAGCTACAGTGATTACGCCGAACCTGACAGAGGCACTTCTTCTTCTGTATGGAGAAGAGGGGATGAAAGAAAGAATGAAAGCACTTTCTGATATGGAAGAAACACAGTTGCTTAAGGAAATTGAAAAATCTGGAAGAAATCTGACTCAGCGTTTTGGGCTGGAAGCAATTGTGATCACAGGAGTAGAGGTGTCCGGCAGTGACGGCAGAGCACGAATGGGAAATCTGGTTCTGGAGAAAGAAAAAGCAGACTGGTGTTTTTCTGTAAAAGAGGGCGGCAGTTATTCCGGAACAGGAGATCTTCTGGCATCTGTACTGAGTGCGGGAATGGTGAGAGGGATTCCCATGAAAGCATGTGTGGAGAAGGCTGTTGAATTTCTGGGAGGAGCTATTCACGATGCAGTGGAAGAAGGAACTGACAGAAATGACGGAGTCTGCTTTGAAAAATATCTGGGGATACTGACACAGATATAAAACAGGAAATCATAGATACCAAATGCCGGATAGTTAAGTAAAATATATAACAGGAGGGACCATATTATGTCTGAATTAACAGCAAAAGAAAACATCAAAACAGCCGATACAGTGAAAAGGATCACAGCCACAGCGGTAATGGCAGCATTGACTACTTTAATGACAGCTTATATTTTCCATATTCCGGTAGGAGTGAACGGAGGATATGTACATCTGGGCGACACGATGATCTATCTGGCAGCAGCATTTCTGCCACTACCTTACGCATGTGCGGCAGGAGCGATCGGAGGTGGCCTGGCAGATCTTCTGACAGCACCTGTATGGGCGCCTGCAACCATAATTATCAAAATGCTGATCTGTCTTCCGTTTTCTTCTAAAGGAACAAAGCTGGTCACAAAGAGAAATGTAGTTGCATTATTCCTTGCATTCGCCATCTCAGCAACAGGATACTATATTGCAGAAGGAATTATGTTTGGATTTACAGCATCCTTCTTTACCTCTGTCAGCGGAAGTATTGTACAGTCAGGTGGAAGTGCCATTATGTTTGTGATCATCGGTACTGCACTTGATAAAATCGGATTTAAGACGAATATTGCGAAATAATAGGAAAAATAAAATAACTGAAGTTAACCGGATCAAGTAGCGAAGCGGATGATTTTATCTGCTTGACACTGAGGAGAATATAAAATGACAACAGATATCATATACAGATATAAAAACCAGGTATATTTTAACATTACCAATAAATGTCCATGCAGATGCACTTTCTGCATCCGAAATACAGAGGATGCCATCGGTGAGGCATCCAATCTCTGGTTTGAACATGAACCTGCATTGGAAGAGATTTACAAAGCCATTGATGAGTTTGATTTTTCAGACTGTAATGAAGTGGTTTTCTGCGGATACGGAGAACCGACCATGGCTCTTGAGAACCTCATAGCAGTAAGCAAATATATCAGGGAAAGATACCCATTCCGGATCAGGCTGAATACCAACGGCTTATCTGATCTGATTCACAAACGTTCTACTGCAGAAGAAATCTGTCAGGCTGTAGACAGTATATCCATCAGCCTGAATATGCCGGATGCAGCTTCCTACAATGAAGTAGTCCGTCCAGCATACGGCGAGAAGTCCTTTGACGCCATGCTGAAATTTGCAAGAGACTGCAAGCAGTATCTTGATGATGTACGCTTCACAGTTGTAGATGTGATTGGCGAGGAAAAAGTAGAGCAGAGTAAAATCCTGGCTGCTCAGAATGGGATTCCGTTAAGAGTAAGAAAATATTCACCGTGATACAGAATAGAAAATTTCTGTTTTTGCTTTTAAATTTGCCTGAAAACTACAGCAGTCATGCACCTTACCGTGCGTGGCTGCTTATTTTTTATGTTATAGGAAATTACTCCGTAATGTTTCTATAACATAAAAAGCCTTCCGGGCAGGATGAAGTCCCCTTCTTCGAAAATTGCAAAAAGTAATAAGCAATAAGAGAGTGCACTTGACATATGATATTCTTTATACTATATTATATTTAACAATTAGGTTAAATGTTAAATGAAAGGCTGTGATGAACTATTGGGATTACAGGATACATTGAAAGCACTGGCAGATCCAATACGACGTGAGATTCTAAATTTGTTAAAGGGCGGACGGCTTTCAGCAGGAGAGATATGTGAACATTTTTCAGTGACGGGGGCGTCTATATCCAGACATCTGGCAATATTAAAGGATGCTGATCTGATCAGGAGCAAAAGGGAAGGAAAATTTATTTATTACGAACTAAATACTTCTGTATTGGAGGATGTTATGTTGTGGATCACAGACTTAAAGGGGGTATCGGATTATGAAGGAAATGATTAAAAAATATAAAGGTACATTGATCTGTTCTGTACTGGTAATGCTTGCAGGAATTTTGGTGGGTTTTACGATGGCGCAGAGCATATGGATAAACGTGTTTTTTGTAGTGACAGATTGTATACTGGTGACAATCATCTTTTATGACAACAGGAACAGACAGCAGAGCAGCAAGGTTATAGGGATGGTCATATGGATGATACCTGTTACCGCGTTAATCTATAATGGTATGGCAAGACTGATCAGTATGGATGCGGATAGTGAGAATCTGTTTATGGCAGTAATTTACTTTGGAACAGGATTACTGTTTATGATCATAGGAAATTATTTGCCAAAGGTGAAACAGAATAACACCATAGGAATCAGGGTTGTATGGACATTGCAGGATGAAGAAAACTGGAATGCAACTCATAGATTCAGTGGAAAATTATGGGTGGCATCAGGTGTCTTATGTATGCTTTGCGGCCTTTTTGGAGAAAGCATTGCTGCTTTGGTTTTGTATATTGTGAGCATTATGGCTGCTGCAATTGTCAGCATTCTTTATTCTTATCATTTTTTATAAGAAAAAAATGGCAGCCGGAGAAAAATTAAAAATCCAGTATAACAAGAAGACAATCGTGATATATGTAATCGTATCAGTTTTTGTCATAATATTTATTATATGGACTTTGTTCTGTGGTAGTATTGATATCAGTTTCCATGATAATGATTTTACTGTTGAGGCACAGGGATGGAGTGATTATACAGTGGATTATGGGCAGATTGACAGTATCTCATACAAAGAAAATTTATTTCAGAATGGGAATGATCGCAGAACAAATGGTATGGGAAACCTGAAGTATGGTATGGGAAATTTCAGAAATGATATTTATGGAGATTATATCCGCTACACCCATGCATCCTGCCACTCATATGTAGTTATGGATATAGGCGGAAAAATATTGGTGGTAAATGGCGTAGATGAATCAGAAACAAAGAAAATTTATGACACTCTCAGAGAGAAATGTCAGATGAATTAGTGTGTGTTTAATCGAATCAGACAAGTAGCAAAATAACAGGTATTGCGGTTATAAATCACAATACCTGTTATTTTTTGATGCGATTGCGGGTATCATGGAACCATGAAGGTGATTTCTATGATAAACAGACAGTTCTACATCAATAAGATTATGCCATATGCTGATACGTCTTGTGTAAAAGTATTGACTGTCTTTATACAATCTTAATACGGAATCATAGATTTTTATACTATCTTTGAAAGCAATTGTATATAATAAAACGCATTATGAAGATATTGCTATAGAATCATTAGTAAGGAGTTATGATCATTTATGCCGGAAAAAATGTGTAAGAAAAAACACCTGACGTCTTTTCAGCTAATTATTCTGGGATTTGCAGGTGTGATTCTTTTGGGAAGCATTTTGCTGATGCTTCCGGTTTCCTCTTTGGACAAAGTGCCGACGCCATTTCATGAGGCACTTTTTACAGCCACTTCGGCAGTATGCGTTACAGGACTTGTAGTAAAGGACAGCGGAAGTTACTGGTCTGTGTTCGGACAGACAGTTATTCTTGCGCTTATACAAATAGGTGGACTTGGAGTAGTAACCGTAGCGGCAGCGGTTTCGCTTCTTTCAGGGAAAAAAATATCTCTCATGCAAAGAAGTACAATGCAGGATGCAATTTCAGCACCTAAAGTTGGAGGAATTGTCAGACTGACAAGGTTCATTTTAAAGGGGACTCTTTTGATTGAAGCAGCAGGAGCTATGTTATTGCTGCCGGTTTTTGTATCGGATTATGGCTTAAAGGGAATCTGGATGGCAGCCTTTCATTCTGTTTCTGCTTTTTGTAATGCAGGATTTGACATTCTGGGAACAGCAGATAATGCCTTTCCGTCTCTGACGGGCTATTCCGGAAATATCCTTATAAATGTGGTAATTATGCTGCTGATCATTACAGGAGGAATTGGTTTTCTTACCTGGGATGATATTTATAGGAATAAAATGAATTTTAAACGTTACCGCATGCAAAGCAAGATTATTCTCATGACTACTGTATGCCTGATTGTTTTTCCGGCATTTTTTTTCTTTGCCTGTGATTTGAAAAACCTGCCTGCGGGAGAACGCCTGTTAGCTGCCATGTTTCAATCGGTAACTACAAGAACTGCCGGCTTTAATACCATAGACATTTCAGAGATGAGCGAGGCATCAAAAGCGGTTATGATACTGTTAATGTTGATCGGTGGTTCGCCGGGTTCTACAGCAGGAGGAATGAAAACAACTACTTTTACGGTACTGATTCTGAATGCAATTGCAACCTTTCGCAGTCAGGAAAATGCAGGGGCTTTTGGACGGAGACTGGAGTATCATGTGATAAAAAATGCAGCCACAATAGCTATGCTCTATTTTACATTATTCTTTTGTGGAGGTGTTGCAATCAGCGTATACGAAGGTCTTCCCCTTTTGGATTGTCTGTATGAAGCAGCTTCAGCTGTGGGCACGGTAGGTCTGACCTTGGGAGTCACACCGGGACTTCATGTTTTTTCACAAGTTGTGCTGATCATACTGATGTATCTGGGACGCGTAGGCGGCCTGACCCTGATTTATGCAGTATTCTCAGGAAGAAATAAGGGAAATGCAAAGCTTCCTCTGGAGAAAATCACAGTTGGATGAGAAGGAGAAAAGTAATATCATGAAGAATGTATTGATTATTGGACTTGGAAGATTTGGAAGACATATTGCCATGCAGCTGAATCAGCTTGGGCATGAAATTATGGCAGTTGACTGGAAGGAAGAAAGAGTGGACAAAGTACTGTCGTTTGTGACGAATGCTCAGATTGGTGACAGTACCAATGCTGAATTTTTACAGTCCCTTGGAATTGGAAACTACGACATTTGTTTTGTGACCATTGGAGACAGCTTTCAAAATTCTCTTGAAACAACATCCCTTCTGAAAGAACTGGGCGCAAAATTGGTGATATCCAGAGCTGAACGTGATGTTCAGGAAAAATTTCTTTTACGCAATGGTGCCGATAAGGTAGTTTATCCGGAAAAGCAGGTGGCAAAATGGGCATCCATCCGTTATACAGATGATCATATCCTTGATTATATGGAGGTGGATGCTTCCCATGCGATTTTTGAAGTGGAAGTGCCGGAAGAATGGGTTGGAAAAACAGTGGGTGGACTTGACATCAGAAAACGCTACAATATTAATATCCTGGCAGTAAAAAATGAAGAGGAATTCAGTATTGCAATTTCTCCGGAAACGTATTTTGCAGAGAATGATAAATTGCTGGTATTAGGAGAGTACAGAGCTCTTCAGAAGTGCTTCCGCATATAGCTCATTGCCATGAAGAAAAAATTTTGACCACAGAACAGCTGCGTGATATAATTCCAGAAAACAGTAGCAGAAGGAGAATGACAGAATGAGCTTGAAAATGGAGGATACAGTAAAAACAGAACCTATCCGAAACGGCCATTTGCATGGTATGTGGAAAAACCGTCCGCAAAAGATTACTTGCTGACGGTTTTTATATTTGCAGTATGCACTTTGATTGGCCTGTTGTTTCAGAAACTGGATCTTACAGATACAAATATTGTAACGATATACATTCTGGGCGTATTGATAACTTCGATCGTGACAGATGGTTATCTTTGCAGTGTAGCCGGATCCTTTTTAAGTGTATTCTTATTTTGCTTTTTCCTGACGGAGCCAAGGATGTCTTTTGAGACATATGCGGTGGGATATCCGGTGACATTTTTCATAATGCTTATTTTGTCCGTACTTACAGGAACCCTTGCGGCAAAGCTGAAAATGCATGCAAAGCTGTCTTCACAGCTTGCCTTTCGTGCACAGGTTCTGTTTGATACGGATCGTTTGCTGCAAAAGGCAAAAAGTGAGACAGAAATCCTCGGAGTTACCTGTACACAACTGATACGTCTGTTAAACCGCAGCATCACGGCATATGTTGTGGAAAATGGAACTTTATCAGAAGGAAAGCTTTTTTCCGGGGAAAAAGAAAGCACAGAGGATTTTCTGACACAGGAAGAACAACAGGCGGCCAGATGGACTTATGAAAACAGACAGCGTGCCGGCGCATCCACGCAGCATTTTTCACAGGCAAAATGCTTATATCTGGCAATCCGAAGCGGAAATAATGTTTATGGCGTAATTGGGATCCCTCTGCAAAAAGAAACACTGGACTCTTTTGAATACAGCATCCTGCTGTCTGTAATAAATGAATGTGCACTTGCAATGGAGAATGTACAAAATGCCATAGAAAAAGAGAGAAATGCGGTTTTAGCAAAAAATGAGCAGCTGCGTGGCGATCTTCTTCGGGCAATCTCCCATGATCTGCGTACGCCGCTTTGTTCCATTTCAGGAAATGCAGATATGCTTCTCAGTAACAGTGACCGTCTGGATGAAGCTACAAAGTATCAGATTTACACGGACATTCATGATGATGCAGAGTGGCTGATCGGAGTTGTGGAAAACCTGCTTTCAATCACCAGGATCAATGATGGAAGATTGAAGTTTAAATTTACGGATCAGCTTTTGGATGAGGTAATAGCAGAGTCACTCCGACATATCAGCCGGAAGCATGATGAGTATAAGATCGTGGCGGACTGTGAAGAACTTGTTCTTACACGTATGGACGTGCATCTTATTATACAGGTGTTGGTAAATTTGATCGATAATGCGATAAAATATACGCCGTCAGGCTCTGTCATCAGCATTCGGGGGGTCAAAAAAGCCGGGAAAGCGCAGATAAGCGTGGAAGATAACGGCCCCGGAATTCCGGATGAAATGAAGCCGCATATTTTTGAGATGTTTTATACAGGGAAAACAACCGTTGCAGACAGCCAACGGAGTCTGGGGCTTGGCCTGGCACTTTGCCGCTCTATCATAGAAGCTCACGATGGAACCCTGGTTCTTTCGGATCATGCTCCGCATGGATGTAATTTTACTTTTACTTTACCATTAAGCGAGGTGACATTAAATGAATAAGACATTAATTCTGGTGGTTGAGGATGACAGACCCATACGGAACCTGATCGTTACCACATTAAAAACACATGACTATAAATATCTGGCTGCAGAAAATGGGGCTTCAGCCATTTTGGAGGCTTCATCACACAATCCGGATATCGTTCTTCTGGATCATTGGTCTTCCTGATATGGAAGGAGTAGAGGTAATAAAAAAAATCCGTACCTGGTCGAATATGCCTATTATCGTGATCAGTGCCAGAAGTGAAGATATGGACAAAATAGAGGCACTGGATGCGGGTGCAGATGATTATATCACAAAACCATTTTCAGTAGAAGAATTACTTGCGCGTATCCGTGTCAGTCAAAGGCGGCTTGCCATAACGCAGGCAGGAAAACAGCCGGAAACCTCTGTTTTTGAAAATGGTGGATTAAAGATAGATTACACGGCTGGCTGCACATTCCTGAAGGATAGAGAACTGCATCTGACGCCCATTGAGTATAAGCTGCTCTGCCTTTTTATCCCGTAATATTGGAAAAGTATTGACACATACATATATTACTCAGCAGATATGGGGACGCTGCTCGGAAAACGATGTTGCTTCTCTCAGGGTCTTTATGGCAACACTGCGGAAAAACTGGAGCCTGAAAAAAACGGTGTACAATATATCCAGACACACATAGGAATCGGATATCGCATGCTCAGAATCGAGAAACCTGAGCAGGAAACGAACTCTTCTTTGTGAAGTCGGAGGGAGCTAACGGAAGCAGTCTGTTTCTGGGAGTGATCATTTATGCAGTCTGTTTACTGTTTGGTATCTTTGGAGTGAAAGCATACATTTCATCGCAGACAGTAGATACAGAAGTACTTGAGATGGGGTCAGCTATCTGAGGATATGCTGCGTAATTCTTTGTATTATTTTCTTTTCTCTATTTGAAAAGTTACTCCAGGCAACAGGCCGTTCTCTTTATTCCACAATTGGTCAGGTGGTTGGAGCGGTTGTAAATATCATCCTTGATCCGATCATGATCTACGGTATTGGACCTTGCCCGGAAATGGGAGTGAAAGGTGCAGCCTACGCAACTGTAATTGGACAGGTAGCATCAGCAGTATTACTGCTCATTTTTCATATCAAAGTGACATGCTCCCACCACTTAAATCTTACGATTTTGAAGTGGGGGCTTCCTGCTCGATTGCCCTTTAGGGCAAAGCTAAAACAGGCTATCCCCGCGTGTCCCGCGGTTTTGTTTTTTATGTTTATCCGGTTACGGATTTTTCTTGTGCCGTCAGGCACATTCTTTATAGATCCTTTTTCCTTCTTCCCGGATGTTGACTGCTGCATTCACATCCCGGTCCATCCTGTTTCCACATTCACAGACATACATTCTATCCGACAATGCTAGTTCCTTTTTCTTATGTCCGCATACACTGCA
>ENA-OQDT01000489-OQDT01000489.1-human-gut-metagenome-genome-assembly--contig:-NODE-489-length-25517-cov-4.388381_pt1 | contig 25517 bp, 27 predicted proteins | sample MGYA00242786_ERZ504617 | MGnify/ENA primary metagenome ERZ504617 (study PRJEB26092, sample SAMD00036337) | human gut metagenome | host: Homo sapiens | study: EMG produced TPA metagenomics assembly of...
GAACACTCTGAAAAAGGCAGCTGCTTCATTCTCCGCGGCAAAGTTTCCCGGAAAAAGGCCGCCTGGAATGGAGCATCCGGAAATTTTTCACCCCGGCTGCTTACGAGGAAGTTCTGCACAGCATGCAGCCCATCTACGGCCTTACGGCAGGATTAACCAACAAGCTGATCATCAAGCTGATGCACCAGATTTCTGGAAGAGCAGAACCTGCAGACAGAATTTCTCCCGGATGAGATCAAGGAATATTATCACCTGGCAGATGACAATTATGCCTTTCTGCCATCCATTTTCCCGCTAATATGCAGGAACTGCTGGTAGCGAGAAAACGGCTTGTATTTGACGAATTCCTGCTGTTTATCCTGGCTGTGCAGATTCTGAAGGGCAAGACGGAAGAAGCCCCCAATGCCTTTCCCATGAAGCCAGTGTGGACCACGGAGCAGATCATGGAAAACCTGCCCTACAAGCTGACCAGGGCCCAGCTAAACGCCTGGCATGAGATCGAGCGGGATCTTTGCAGCCACACTCTTATGTCCAGACTGGTTCAGGGAGATGTTGGAAGCGGCAAAACCATCCTGTCCTTCCTTGCCATGGTCCTGACCGTGGAAAACGGCTACCAGGCAGCGCTGATGGTGCCCACAGAGGTTCTGGCAAACCAGCACTTCGAGGCCTTTACCAAACTTATGGAGGAACAGGGAATCACCTCCTGCCATCCAGTGCTTCTGACCGGCTCCACCACTCTGAAAGAGAAGCGGCGAATCTACGGAGAGATTGCATCCGGCGAGGCCAACGTGATCATTGGCACCCACGCCCTGATCCAGGAGAAAGTGGTTTACGAAAACCTTGGCCTTGTCATCACAGACGAGCAGCACCGCTTCGGCGTCGACCAGCGCGCCGCGCTGTCCGCCAAGGGCGATGACCCCGCACCTTCTCGTCATGTCCGCCACGCCCATTCCGCGCACGCTCGCACTGATGATCTACGGCGATCTCGACGTCTCCATCTTAAACGAACTTCCCCCCGGACGGCAGAAGATCGACACCTTCGCCGTCCCGTCGAGCTATCACGAGCGTATCTACGCTTTTTTGCGCAAGCTCGTCGCCGAGGGCCGTCAGGCCTATATCGTCTGCCCCATGGTCGCGGAAAACGACGAGCTCCCCGATGAGCGCAAGGCCGTCACCGCCTACGCAGAAATGCTGCAAAAAGAGGTCTTCCCCGACCTTCGCATCGCCCCCATCCACGGCAAGATGAAGCCTAAGGATAGGACGCCGTCATGCGCGCCTTCGCCGCGCATGAGATCGACGTGCTCGTCTCCACTACCGTCATCGAGGTCGGCGTCGACGTGCCGAACGCCGCGCTCATGCTGATTGAAAACGCCGAGTGCTTCGGCCTCTCCCAGCTCCACCAGCTGCGCGGCCGCGTTGGCCGTGGCCGGCACAAGTCCTACTGCGTCCTTGTCTCCGACAACAAGGGTGAGGAAAACAAGCAGCGTCTCAAGGTCATGTCCTCCACGAGCGACGGCTTCGCCATCGCGGAAGAGGACTTGAAGCTCCGCGGCCCGGGCGACTTTTTTCGGCTCCCGCCAGCACGGCCTGCCGTCGCTGCGCGTCGCCGATCTCTCGTGCGACTTATCCCTTCTGCACGAGACGCAGTCCGCCGCCGAGCAGCTCCTCGCCGCCGACCCCGCGCTCAAAAATCACCCGCTGCTCAAAGCCCGCGTCGAGCTTCTCTTCGAGCTCAACGCCGATGCCATGAATTGAAATAAAAAAGTCAGGCCTGCTGGCTTGACTTTTTTTACGCTTTTGTAGTATGATTAGTATAATTAATCATACTTCAGGAGGTTGATTTTATGGAAGTACCTCAGGGCAAGCACGCCTGGATGGTCAAGATCGGCGAAAAGGGTCAGTTTGTCATCCCCAAGGAAGCGCGCGACATTTTCGGCTTTCACCCCGGCGACGAGCTGCTCGTCCTCGGCGACGACGAGCGCGGCATCGCCATCCTGCCCAAGGCCATGCAGCGGGAATATATGCTGCGCATCTTTTCCGAAATGGACAACGGGGGCGACAGCAAATGAGCAAGATCGTCTTTTTCTGCATTCCGGCCTACGGCCACACCAACCCGACGCTCGGCGTCGTGCGCGAGCTCACCGCGCGCGGTCACGAGGTCCGCTACTACTCCTACGAACCCATGCGCACGCTCATCGAAGCCGCAGGCGCGCAATTCGTCGCCTGCGACCCGTATGACTGCGAACAGCACCTCACGCCCGCCGACGGCGTGCGCGTCGGCAAGGACATCGCCTTTTCGACGCACATTCTGGTCGAGACCACCCTCGCCCTCGACGAAATGGTCTGCGCCGACATGCGCGCTTACGCGCCCGACTGTATCGTCGCCGACTCGATGGCTGTCTGGGGCAAGGCCGTCGCCAAAAAGCTCGGCATCCCGTTCATCTCCTCGACCACGACCTTTGCCTTCAACCGCTATTCGGTCAAAGTCATGAAGCAGAACGGCGGCCAGATGCTCAAAATGATGCTCGCCATGCCAAAGATCAACCACGATCTCCAGCGCCTGCGTGACCGCGGCTATCCCATCAAGAATATTCTCGACATCATCCAGAACGACGATCAGACTGACACCATCGTCTACACCTCGCCCGAGTTCCAGCCCTGCGCCGACACGTTCTCAGACAAGTACGCCTTCGTCGGCCCGTCCATCCGCCCCGCGACAGAAAATATCGAAAAGACCCACGATGTACTCATCTACATTTCGATGGGCACAGTCAACAACGACCTCCTCCCCTTCTACCGCGCCTGTATCGCCGCGTTCGCGGACTCGCCCTATCAGGTCATCCTCTCCACCGGCGATCAAGTTAACCGTTCCGCCCTCGGCACACTTCCCGACAACATCACCGCCCTCCCCCACGTCGATCAGATCGCCGTGCTGCAAAAAGCCGACGTCTTCCTCTCCCACTGCGGCATGAACAGTGCGAGCGAGAGTCTCTACTTTGGCGTGCCGCTCGTTCTCTTCCCGCAGACGAACGGCACAGTTTATACATGCCGTCTGGATCTTACTGTGCCTCAGCCTACTGCATCATGCTCCAGGGAAAAAGGAATGCAGAGGTTGTCTTGGTGCACGGGATATGAAGGTCATATAACGGGAATCCCATCATCGGACCACCGGAGATGATTTTCTCGATCTTGGCTTTCAGTCCGCCTGCTGCATCGATCAGTTCAGACATATCGGTTCCTGTATAAACACTGAAGTTCTTAGGCTCTTTGATGCCGTCACCTGTTACAGTCACAACTCGATCCATGACAGGTCTGCCCTGGATAACAGCCTTGTATACAGCAACTACAGTCTCTACGTTGTCTACCACGCATCCAACATCTGCCGGGAGCATCTTGGAGTTGATCTCTCTGCCTGTTGTCGCGTAGATCAGGGTACGCTCACCACCCTGTGGGTATTTGGTCATGAGTTCTTTGACTTCAATCCTCGGGATATCCTTGACCAGTTTCTGCATCTTCTCGATACAGTCCGGTTTGTTGTCCTCGATACAGATATAACCTTTGGCAGAATCAAAGAGTTTCAGGATCACTTTAAGTCCCTCGACTACTTTCTCCGGTTCTTCCATCATTCTGCGGTAGTCACTGGTGATGTACGGTTCGCACTCCGCGCCGTTTACCAGTACGTATTCGATCTTGGAAGGATCCTTCGGTGCCAGTTTGACATGAGTCGGGAAACCGGCTCCACCCATACCTACTACTCCGCCTTCTTTGATACGGTTCAGGATTTCTTCTTTGGTCAGATCTTCCAGTTTCGCAGGTGTGAACTCCACTTCCTGATACTGTTGGTCGTTCTCCACGATGATCGCATCGATCATGGCGCCTGTCGCATTCAGGCGCTTCTCGATCCCCTTAACAGTACCTGATACAGATGCGTGAAGAGGTACAGATACAAATCCTCCTGCATCTGCGATCTTCTGTCCTGCGAGAACCTGGTCACCCTTTTTGACACATGGAACAGACGGTGCTCCGATGTGCTGAGACATCAGGTAAGCCATGTCTCCTTTTGGGAGATACTTCTCAATCGGATGATTCTTTGCCAGTTCCTTACCTTCGTAAGGATGGATTCCGCCCTTAAAGGTCAGTTTTCCCATATATTCGTTTCCTCCTTTTTCATGAGCTGGTATCCACCGCCCATGTTTATTTTGTTTCTGGTGCTGCAGACGATGCCCTCTGCAGTAGAAATCTTGATTAGTTACTGTGCACTCCATTCACAATAACCGCTATCTATACTATACATCTTTTTCACTAAAAATTCACTACCCAATTCACAAAATATTGTGTATAATTAAATACAATCAAGAAAGGAAAAATATAACATGATTGTTAAAAAAATGCCCATTTTACAAGGGTTTCCAGAGCCTGATACTGTTAAATTTTTGTCGAGTGCAGAATTAAAGTTGTCAGAATTTTCACCTATTTTTTACGATATTGAGACTACAGGTCTGTCCCGATATTCCACCTTCGTTTATCTGATCGGAGCCGTACGATATGAACAAAACCTATGGATCCTGACACAGTGGCTCGCGGAATCTCCCGAAGAAGAATCTCTGATCATCGAGGAATTTACCCGCTATATACAGGGCGCAACCTGTACGATCCAGTACAATGGAAACCGTTTTGACCAGCCTTATCTCGAGGAAAGGTGTCGAAGGAGCGGTCTTCCTTCCCCTTTTGGAGAGCTTCCGTCGATTGATCTCTATCAGTCGCTCAGATCGTGTCAGACTTTGTTTAAATTATCACGAATGAAGCAGCCCGACCTGGAAAATCTGTTTCCTTCCATACACAGAATACACTGTGACGGCGGTCAGTGCATCCGATTGTACCGCTCCTATATAAAAAAGAAGGACCCCTCCGCACTGGAAACGGTTCTGGGTCACAATCAGGAAGACTTATGCGGGCTTGGATCTGTCTATACGCTTCTGAGCTACAAATTCCTCTATCTTGGCGAATATGAGCCTTCCGCTGTCCGTATGCACGGCCAGGAAGAACTTGTGATCACGCTGGCGCTAAAGCATCCGGTCCCTGTTCCCGTTTCCTGTGTCACAGAGGAATTCTATCTCACCGTTAATGATTCCGAAGCCAAACTGCTCCTCCATCTCAGGGATGGAAAGCTCCGGCAGTATTATCCGAATTACAAGGACTATGAATATCTCCCCGGAGAAGATCAGGCAATCCCCAAATCGCTCAGCCGCTACGTGGACAAGAGCCTGCGGACAGCAGCCACGCCCCAGACCTGTTACACCTGGTTCTGCTGCGACGAAAGTTTCCTCAACAGCAGACAGAAACAGATGCAGTACCTGACACATTCTCTCCCCTGTCTTCTCAAAAATCTCGGAAAATAACGCAAAAAAATCCCGGCAGACCTTAAATCTGTCGGGATTTCATATTATTTGGAATTAATTAAGCCTCTGTTTCTTCTTCTGCCTGTGCAGGAGCTTCCAGTGCTTTCATGCTAAGGCTGATCTTCTTGTCTTCGCCGTTGAAGTCAACAACCTTTGCTTCGATTTCCTGTCCGATGGAAAGTACATCAGATGGTTTTGCAACGTGCTCTCTGGAAATCTGGGATACATGAAGAAGTGCATCGATTCCAGGTGCCAGTTCAACGAATGCACCAAAGTCTGTCATACGTGCAACTTTACCAGTTACAACGTTGCCTACTGCGAATTTCTCAGCAGCTGTAAGCCATGGATTCTCTTCCGGGAATTTCATGGACAGTGCGATCTTGTCTCCGTTGATCTCTTTGATCATAACTTTAACTTCGTCACCAACGTTGAATACTTTCTTCGGGTTCTCTACTCTGCCCCAGGACATTTCGGAGATATGAAGAAGTCCGTCTGCTCCACCGAGATCGATGAATGCACCGAAATCTGTAACGTTCTTAACAACGCCTGTAACAACATCACCAACGTTGATTCTCTCCATAAGTTCTTTCTGTTTTTCTGCTTTCTCAGCAAGAAGAAGCTGTTTACGGTTACCGATGATACGGCGTCTTCTTGGGTTGAATTCTGTGATAACGAATTCGATCTCCTGATCTGCATATTTGGAAAGATCTTTCTCATAAGTATCGGATACAAGGCTTGCAGGAATGAATACTCTTGCTTCCTCAACGTTTACGCAAAGTCCGCCATCCAGTACCTGTGTTACAGGAGCTTTCAGTACTTCCTGAGATTCAAAAGCAGCTTCCAGACGTTTGTTGCCTTTCTCTGCAGCAAGACGTTTGTATGTCAGGATAACCTGGCCCTCTCCATCGTTCACTTTCAGGACTTTTGCTTCCATAGTGTCACCAACTTTGACTGCATCGGTGAGTACCAGGGAAGAATCGTTGGAATATTCATTCTTTGTGATGATACCATCTGCTTTATAACCGATATTCAGGATGATCTCATCCTCTTTGACATCGATAACAGTACCCTGTACGATCTCTCCATTTCTGATTGTTTTTACGGAATCCTCCAGCATCTGTTCAAAACTTAATTCTGACATGTTCTTGAACCTCCTCAATAATTTTCTTTGGGGTGGACGCCCCTGCTGTAATACCTACACAACTACTGCGATGGAACATTTCAGAATCCAAGTCTACAGGTGTTTGTATATAGTAAGTATTTCCACATTCCTCTTTGCATATTTCAAACAGCTTTTGAGTATTGGAACTATGTCTGCCACCGATGACAAGCATAGTGTCTACCTCTCCGGCTATGTTTTTTTGCTTCTTTCTGCCGTTCTTCAGTAGCATTACAAATAGTGTTTAAAATATTGCTAATATTTAAAACATTATTATAATACCTCTTTTCGCGGAGAATTTCAACTAGTTCTTTAAATTTGTTGTAATTAAATGTCGTCTGTGATACAACGCATGCTTCCATATCTGCTTCCGGAATCATATTCTCGACATCTTCTCTGTTTTTGAGGACTCTGTACGGGCCATGGCACCAGCCGCAGATCCCCTGCACCTCCGGATGCTTCGGATCTCCGAAAATGAAGATCTGTTTCCCAGCAAGGCTTTCTTTCTCGACGATCCGGTGGATCTTGAGTACGAATGGGCAGGTGACATCTACATATTCAAGTCCATTCTCCTTAAGCTTCTCATAGATCTCTCTTCCCACGCCGTGAGAGCGGATCACAACGGTACCACTCTTAATATGATCGAGATCCTCTACTTCAATCACACGCACGCCTCTTGATTCCAGATCAGAGACAACTTCTTCATTGTGGATGATCGGTCCCAGAGTATAAATAGGAGAAACTCCATCCTCGATCAGCTGATAGACCTTGTCGACAGCCCGCTTGACTCCGAAACAGAAGCCTGCAGTCTCTGCTACTTTAACCTTCATATCGTTTATTCCTTTTCTGATACTTTGGAGTGATAGACAGAAAGGATCTTCTCGACAGTCTCATCGATCGTAAGTTCTGAGGAATCCACGAGAACAGCATCCTCTGCCTGGCAGAGCGGCGAGATCTCTCTGGTCATATCTCTCTGATCTCTCTCCTCGATCGTTTTCTGGATCTCGGCAAGATCACAAGCCTCACCCTTTTCCTGATATTCAAGATAACGGCGGCGTGCCCTTGTCAGCGAGCTTGCGGTAAGATAGATCTTGACATCTGCATCCGGCAGGATCGTTGTTCCGATATCTCTGCCGTCCATGACAACGCTCATGGTCCTGGCCAGCTTGCGCTGCAGATCAAGAAGCTTCTCTCTCACACGCGGCACTGCAGAACTTACAGACGCCATTGCACTCACTTCTTCTGTGCGGAGATGTGCATTTACATTTTCTCCGTCGAGAAGAACGATCTGCTCTCCATTCTGATACTCAATAGAAATCTCCGCATTCTGACATGCCTCTCCGATCTCATCCGGTTCCTCGCGGTTTACTCCCTTTCTGAGAAGATAAAGTGCCATGGCGCGATACATTGCTCCTGTATCCACGTATACAAAAGAAAGTTCTTTTGCTACTTTTTGGGCCACTGTACTTTTGCCCGCTCCAGCCGGACCGTCAATTGCAATATTGTGTACCATTTTGTTTTCCTCCTAGTTACTCTTTTTCGCTTATATCTATAGCATGCAAGGTTATGCAGTGGACCACGCGTATCTGAAGATTGTAGCCCCCTGTTACTGCGTCAAGATCAAGAACTTCACCTGTAAAATACAGGTTTTTGATTTTTTTGGACTCCATGCTTCCCGGGTTGATATCCTTGACGGAAACACCGCCCTGTGTGATGACCGCCTCCTTGAATTCTCCCGGCTCCGTGATCGTGAACGGGAAATTCTTGACGACTGTGCCAAAGGCAAGGCGTTCTTCTCTGGATATCTCATGGATCACCTTATCTCCCGGGATTCCACCGATCTCAAGCATCACCGGTGTAAGTGATGACGGGAAAAGGACTCCTATCACATTCTTAAACTGCTTATTCTTGCCATTTTCAAACTCTCGAAGTATCCGCTCATCAAGCTGCTCCGGACTGAGGGCCGGCTTAAGATCGATAAATGCGCTCAGTTCTTCTCCTTTGGCAAGATATTTGCCAAGTTTGGCACTGGCACTTAAGATCAGCGGTCCGGTAACACCGGTATGTGTAAACATCATCTCTCCAAAATCCCGATAAAGGATCTTTTTGCCGCGTCTGACTGTAAGCTCTACATTCTTGAGTGAAAGTCCTGTCATCCTCAGAATATAACCTTCTTTGACCTTAAGCGGAACAAGCGATGGGATACAGTCCGTCACCTGATGCCCGGTCTCCCGTGCAAAACGATATCCGTCTCCTGTGGAACCGGTCGTCGGATAAGACAGGCCGCCTGTCGCAACGACTACTGCATCTGCATTCTGAACTTCTCCGTCTGCCAGGGAAATTCCTGTCGCAGCCCCGTCCTTTGTCAGAATCTCTCTGACTTCACTTCTGAATCTTACGTGAACGCCATATTTCTTCATAAGACGTTCCAGACCGCGGATGATGTCTGAAGAGCGGTCAGATTGTGGAAAAACGCGGTTTCCCCGTTCTGTCTTGAGTGGTACGCCCGCCTCCTCAAGAAGGGCCATCATATCCTGGCTGTTAAAAGTATAAAATGCACTGTACAGAAATTTGCTGTTCGTCATCACTGCGCGGAGCAGATCTTCTACCTCACAGTTATTTGTAACATTGCATCTTCCTTTTCCTGTAATATAGAGTTTCTTTCCCAGCTTTTCGTTTTTTTCGTATAAAAAAACTTCACAGCCGTTTCTGGCGGCGATGATACTGCACAGCATACCGGCAGCTCCGCCCCCGACAATTATCACTTTGTTCATGGAAATCCTTTCTTGCAAGCAAGCCCGTCAGAAAAATCTGGCGGGCCTGATTATTTTCCTTCATTTGGAACGCTGTCCAAAGCAGGGATTTTTATTTTTTATACCGGATATGCTCCGTTTTCTGTGTCTGCAGCTTTCTCGTCTACTTTTTTCTCCTGAGCCTGACGGTATTTGAAGAAGTCAGTAGCAACCTGCGGGAACAGTGCGTAGGACAGAACGTCCTCATCCTGCTCTTTGTAAGCGGACATTTCTGTTTCCAGTTTGTCCAGCTCATTGTCGAGAAGGTCTGCCGGACGGCAGGTGATCGGTTTTGCATCTCCGATGCACTTCTTCTGTACATCCTGGTTGAATGGTTTTACGGTTGCACCGTATTTTCCTAACAGGATATCCTTTGTTTCTTTTGTGACCATCTTGTATCTCTCACCCATGAGCACGTTGAATACAGCCTGTGTACCAACGATCTGAGAAGACGGAGTTACGAGCGGCGGCTCACCGAGGTCTTTACGAACCTTCGGAACTTCCTCAAGAACATCGTAGAATTTGTCTTCTGCGTGCTGCTCTTTGAGCTGTGATGTCAGGTTGGAAAGCATTCCGCCTGGTACCTGATACAGAAGAGTCTTGATGTTTACACCAAGGTTCTTCGGATTCAGAAGGCCGCTGTCCAGAGCGTCATCACGGATCGGCCGGAAGTAATCAGCGATCTCAGCAAGGAGTTTCTGATCAAATCCTGTATCATATGGTGTGCCTTTGAAGGTCTCTACCATAACCTCTGTTGCCGGCTGGGAAGTTCCCAGAGCGAACGGAGACATTGCAGTATCGATGATATCAACACCAGCTTCTACTGCTTTGAGGTATGTCATGGAAGCAACACCAGAGGTGTAATGTGTATGAAGATCGATCGGGATCTTAACAGCATCTTTGAGTGCTCCGACAAGCTCAGTTGCTTTATATGGAAGCAGAAGACCTGCCATATCTTTGATACAGATGGAATCTGCACCCATGTCTTCGATGTGTTTTGCGATGTTTACCCAGTACTCAAGAGTATATGCATCACCTAATGTGTAGGAAAGAGCAACCTGTGCGTGTGCTTTTTCTTTGTTGGCAGCTTTAACTGCTGTCTGAAGGTTACGCATATCGTTGAGGCAGTCAAAAATACGGATGATGTCGATTCCGTTTGCTACAGATTTCTGTACGAAGTATTCTACTACGTCATCTGCATATGGACGATATCCAAGGATGTTCTGTCCACGGAACAGCATCTGAAGTTTTGTGTTCTTGAAGCCGTCACGTAATTTACGAAGTCTTTCCCATGGGTCTTCTTTAAGGAAACGAAGGGAAGCATCGAAAGTAGCTCCACCCCAGCACTCTACTGCGTGGTAGCCGACTTTGTCCATTTTATCTACGATCGGGAGCATCTGTTCTGTGGTAAGTCTTGTTGCGATCAGAGACTGATGAGCATCACGGAGAACAGTTTCCACGATTTTTACAGGTTTTTTTTCTAATTCAGCCATTATGTTTTCTCCTTATATTATTAATTCAGCTAAACGCATCTGACCCAGCGGGATCAAACACCGAAGATAGCCATGAAGGTTCCGGCTGCAACGGCTGTTCCGATTACACCGGCTACGTTTGGTCCCATTGCATGCATCAGCAGGAAGTTTGTAGGATCTGCTTCTGCGCCGACTTTCTGGGATACACGGGCAGCCATAGGAACGGCTGATACACCAGCGGATCCGATCAGCGGATTGATCTTTCCACCGGACAGTTTGCACATCAGTTTACCAAGCATACATCCGCCGAAAGTACCGAATGCAAATGCTGCAAGACCGAGAACAACGATTTTCAGAGTATCAACATTAAGGAATGCCTCTGCGCTTGTAGAAGCACCTACAGATGTACCAAGCAGGATAACTACGATGTACATCAGGGCATTGGAAGCAGTCTCAGTAAGCTGTTTAACAACGCCTGACTCACGGAAGAGGTTACCCAGCATCAGCATACCTACCAGCGGAGCTGTTGTAGGAAGAAGTAAGCAGACAACGATCGTGATAACGATCGGGAACAGGATCTTCTCGATCTTGGTTACCGGACGAAGCTGATCCATTTTGATCTTACGTTCTGCTTCTGTAGTACAGAGTTTCATAATCGGCGGCTGAATGATCGGAACCAGTGACATATAAGAATATGCCGCCACCGCGATCGGTCCCATTAAAGCGGTCTGTCCAAGTTTTCCGGCAAGAAAAATGGAGGTAGGACCATCTGCTCCACCGATGATGGAGATCGCTGCTGCTGCTTTTCCGTTGAATCCAAGGAAGATCGCAAGGAAGTATGCAACATAGATACCAAGCTGTGCAGCTGCTCCGAGGAGGAAGCTCTTCGGATTGGCGATCAGCGGACCGAAGTCTGTCATCGCACCAACGCCCATGAAGATCAGGGACGGAAGGATACTCCACTCATCGAGGATATAGAAGTAATGCAGAAGACCACCAACACCGTTGGACATGTCTTCCGGATTTGCCATAATGTCCGGGTAGATATTTACCAGGAGCATACCAAAAGCGATCGGAACCAGAAGAAGCGGCTCAAAACCTTTTTTGATAGCAAGGAATAAGAATACACACGCCACCGCGATCATCAGATAGTTTCCCCATGTCAGGTTAAAAAATGCTGTCTGATGGATCAGGTTGGACAGGGTTTCTGTTACATAAGACATTTGATTACCTCCCGTCCTAGTTCATTGTAGCCAGAGTATCTCCGTTTTCTACGGATGCGCCTTCGGATGTGTCGATGCTGGCTACAGTACCATCCTGAGGAGCTACAACCGGGATCTCCATCTTCATGGATTCCAGGATCACGATGTTGTCTCCTGCTTTTACTGCCTGTCCTGCGGAAGCTACGATCTTGAGGACTTTACCTGGTACAGAAGCGGTAACTTTGACTGCGCCTGCTCCTGCTGCCGGTGCTGCTACTTTAGGAGCTGCTGCTGGTGCTGCCTTCGGTGCTGCTACTGGAGCTGCTGCCGGTGCGCTTACGCTTCCTGTTTCTTCTACAGTAACTTCATATGCTGTTCCATTTACGGTGATTGTATAGCTTTTCATTTTTAATCCTCCTAAAATTGTCAATTACCTTTTTTTGCGGTTGATCTTACGGATGGAGCGTACAACAAATCCGTCTGTTGTAGTTCCCTCTGATGCTGCGATCGCTGCTGCGATCACGGCGATCAGCTCTGAGTTATCAGTTTCTTCCTGAACAGGTGCTGCTGCCACTGGAACCGGTGCAGGAGCCGGAGCTGCTGCTTCTTCTTTTTTCTTTTTAACCTGCTGTGCTCCTGAACCCGGAATGTATTTGAACAGGGAGATCAGGAAGATCAGCATGGCCAGAATCACGAATACAGTACCGATTCCCATAAGAGTGTTAAGTGCTGCATTCTTCATGGTTGTTCCAAAAGAATACTGAATATCGACTGCCAGTGAAGTAGGAGTCAGGTTCTTGTCAAATACATAAGTAAATTCAGCGTCTTCTTTTTCGAATTCAACCGGAATAACTGCTGTATATTCATCACCTGAATATTCGATCTCTACATCACCGGTTTCCTTCAGCTCACCCAGGGCGTCTTTGGTTCCGTCCCAGGCTGTCATTGCACTTGAAGTAAACGCATCGTCGGACTCCATGTACTGCTCGATCTGATCATCAGACAGTCCGATGATCTCATCTGTCAGTCCTTCTGCATAAGTTTCAATCTGGTTTTTGACGGTTTCGTCGATCTCACCATCTGCCCAAACAACTGCTGCACCAGAGAACATCAGGGATGCGGCGCAGGCAAAAGCAGCGCAGGTAGTGGATGCTTTCTTTAACATCTGATTCATATGCTCACCTCGCTTAGACTGTGCCATGTTTCTTAGCTGGACGGTCTTCTCTCTTTGTGAACAGCATCTCAAATGCTCCGATCACGTATTTACGTGTGTCAGCCGGAGCGATCACAGTATCTACATATCCTCTTGCTGCGGCAGATTCTACGCTGGACTGCAGTTCTCTGTACTCTGCAGCTTTCTCGTTGATAACAGAAGCTTCTGATCCCGGGTACATGATCTTTGCTGCCATGGAAGCATCCATCATTCCGATTTCTGCATTGTCCCATGCATAAACGATATCTGCACCTACAGATTTGCTGTTCATTGCCACATAAGCTGTTCCGTATGCTTTGCCGATGATGACGTTTACCTTCGGAACGGTTGCGGATGCAAATGCATGAACCAGTTCTCCGATGGATTTAGCCATAACTTTCTCGCTGCATACAGTTGCGTTGAATCCGGTTACGTTTGTAAGAGTCAGTACCGGGATATCAAAAGCGTCACAGAATTTTACGAATCCGGCTGCTTTTCTTGCTCCTCTTGCGGAAAGAGTGCCGTCGAATTCTTCTGTCTTCTCACCTTCTGCATCATAAACTTCTGTTCTGTTGGCTACTGCACCTACAGTCATTCCGTTTACACGAAGGAGTCCTGTAACAACGTCTTTACCATAGTCTCTCTTGGTCTCGAAGAAGATTCCGTTGTCTGCGATTCTGGAAAGTGCGATGGAGGTGTCTCCTGCGCATGCTGCGATATCCTCGCATGCACGGTTCAGATCATCTGTGCACTCTGCGAAAGAATCATTGTCTTCGAAGTTGGATGGAAGAAGGCTTACCAGCTGACGGATCTCAGCAAGGATCTCTTCTTCGGATTCTACAGCATCAATAAGACCAGTCTCTTTGCTCTGGTAATCAGCTGCTGCTGTGTCACATTTCTCTGTGCAGTTTCCATCAAGTGCGTTCGGGCTGTTTACGAACATTTTGCCTTTTTTGGCTTCGATGAATGTGAAGTCGGTCAGTGCCGGAACAACTGCCATTCCTCCGCCACAGGTACCGAATACTGCTGTGATCTGCGGGATCATTCCGGATGCCATTGTCTGTTTAAAGTAGATTCCACCGAATGCTTCCAGTGCATCTGTTGCTTCCTGAAGACGCATTCCTGCACAGTCTACCAGACCGATCACAGGTGCTCCTGTCTTGATAGCAAGGTCATATAATGCGGAGATCTTCTTTGCATGCATCTCGCCTACAGTTCCGTTCAGTACGGAAGCATCCTGGCTGTATACATAGACAAGATTTCCATCGATTACACCATATCCGGTGATAACACCGTCTGAAGGCGCTTTTTTCTCAGTCATGTTGAAATCTGTAGATCTGGCTGTTACGCTTTTCCCGATTTCGACAAAACTGTTGGCGTCAAGCAAAGAAGTGATTCTTGTGCTCGCTAAGCTTTGTGTTGCATTACTCATTCTCTTTTGCCCTCCATGTTTATAAAATTTTAAAATATAACCAAAATTTTAGCCGATTATAATTGTAACCTGTTTTCAAGTTTTTTTCAATACATTTCGGTTTTTTTGTTAAATTTTTAACCCCAAAATTTATTTTATGTCAATGCAAAAATTTTGGTCAAAAAAAGAAAAGCCCTCTCCTCGCGGAAAAGACTTTTTGCTCTCTTTCATTTCCTTAATGAAAAAATCTATCAGAAACATATTCCAGGGTCCGGGTGAAGGTTCTCTCCCCGACAGACTGTTCTGCCAGTACCGGGTAAGCAGAGAGCAATTCCCCATTCAGCCGGAATGTCACCTGCCCGATCTCATCTCCCCGTCTTACAGGAGCTTCGATCGAAGACGGCACTTTTACCTGACAGGTCACATTTTCCCTGTCAGAAAGAAGCATGCAGGTTTCTTTCTGTTCTTCGGAGATATCGAGAAGACCGTGCAGATATATCTTCTTTCTGCCGACAGGATCTCCCGTGAATCCATTTTTGACCTGGATCAGAGGAATCTCGGGGTCTTTCCACCAGCTGCGGTATTTATAATTTTCTTCGCCGTAATTAAGAAGTGCTGCGGTATCCTTCCATTTGTAAGTCTTGTGGTTCGGCCAGCCGCTTCCCAGAAGGGCAACAATGAAAGTCCTGCCGTCTTTTTCCTCTGCACAGACATAACAGTAGCCCGCGTCTCCTGTGTATCCGGTTTTTCCTGACAGGATGCCTTCTCTCATATCCAGGAACGCATTCGCATTGTGGAGAGAAAATGTCCGCTTCTTCTCAATATCTGAAAAAGAATAGTCCCTTGTCTCGGTGATCTTGAGGAACATCGGATTCTGTATGGCATAGCGCATGATAAGTGCCAGGTCCCGCGCTGTTGTATGATGACTTCCCCCGTCATCCTTCGCATCCAGCCCATTCGGTGTCACAAAATGTGTGTCCGTACAGCCGATCTCTTTCGCTTTCTGGTTCATCATGGCTGCAAATCCTTCCACAGAACCTCCGATATGTTCCGCGATCGCGACCGCGGCATCGTTGTGGCTCTGCAGCATCAGAGAGTACAAAAGGTCTTCCAGATAATACTGCTCTCCTTTTTGAATACCAAGCCGTACATCTGGCTGCGCGGCAGCATTGGAAGAAACCTGTACATAATCATCGCCTTTACCGTTTTCCAGGGCAAGGATGCAGGTCAGGACTTTCGTGGTGCTTGCATTCGCTCTCGGTGTTTCGCCCTCTTTTTCATACAGGACACGCCCCGAATCCCCATCCATCAGAACTGCCGAAAGCGCATAAAGATTTCCGGGCGCACTGCTTTCCCCGGAAGCAGCACAGACTGTGGAATTTATCAAAAAAACTGCTATGACCAGAATCGTGACCATGATATTATATCTGCGTTTCATATCCCACCTCTTATTCTTTATAGGATATTTTATGCAGACCTGTCCTCATTATATGTCTCTGTTCCTTCCGGTTCCAGTAAGCCGGTCAGCCGTTATAAGTCTTATACCATCTCTCGCCCAGCGGTCTGTCTTCTTTTGAAAGTCTGAATAATTCCTCAAGGTACTGCGGTGCTTCCTTTATCTCCCTGTCATACAGTCCGTGCAGGGCATGGACCGGAACTGCGCTCCCCGGGACCGGGTCTTTCGCCATGAAATATTCCAGCATGGAATCAGACAGCTTCTTGCCGGCAAGCCTCGAAAGCACCGTGAGAAATTTCTTACGCCTGCCCTTGTTATCATAAACCAGACAGTTTGTGATCAGCTTCATGCGCCTCAGAGATTTCAGGATATCTCCTGTCGCTATTTTGGGGATCGCACGGTGGATCACCCTGGCATAGGTAATCCTCGGAAATACACCGCATGCCGGGTAATAATGATATGGATTTTTATGAGTTTCCAGCATCAATGTCCGGTCAAATTCTTTCTCAAGAAGGGTATGCGTGATCACTTCCTTCGCTGCCATATCCTCGATATAGGGATGGCAGGCGCTGTCCAGAAGATAGTGGCATCCGAATCCAAGAAGATAGGCAAGAAGCTTCTCATCGTGAGTTTCCCGCACGATCGCCATTCCCCTCTCAAAAAAAGGAGCCGCTTTTTCCTTATGCATGCGGATCCCTGTTGTGGATACCTTTGGTTTCAGCATGTGATAAAACAGGATATCCGGCCCGTGAAGTCCGATCCGGTACAGATTAACATTTCTCTGAATGACCATCTGCATCTCCTTCGGAAGTTTGTGATAAATTTTTTTACCAAATAAGTCATGTGCATAGGTCGTCGGCATTTTGTTTTCCTCCTAAACATCCAGGCGAAGCTGTACTTCTTCCTCGGCTTCCGCCTTAAAATCTTCCAGACGGACCGGATCTACAGCAGGAAGTTCTTCCAGCCCCTGTACGCCAAAACAGCGCAGGAACTCTTCGGTCGTCCCAAGGAGGATCGGTCGTCCCGGCGCATCCAGTCGTCCAAGCTCTTTTACAAGCTCATATTCTACCAGTTTGTTGATCGCATGGTCACATTTTACCCCGCGGATCTTCTCGATCTCTGCCTTTGTGACTGGCTGTTTGTACGCGATAATAGAAAGTGTCTCCAGCATGACATCTGTCAGTGCCGGTTTCTTGGGATGCAGGGCAAGACGGATCAGACATTCGTAGTATTCTTTTTTGGTGCACATCTGATAGGACTGCTCCAGTTCGATGATCTGGATCCCTCTGTCTTCCTCCTGATAACGGTCCATCATATTGTTGAGAAGTTTTCGCGTTGTCTCCTTGTCCTGCTGGATCGCACTGGCGATCTGCGTCAGCTCCACGGATTCTCCCATGGTAAAAAGCACCGCTTCGATCGCCGCTTCTAATTTCTTTATTTCCATATGATTCCTCAATCTCTGTATTTATTCGTCTGCAAATTCTGTCAAATGTGTCCATTCTACAGGGTCCCTGACAACATCCACCTGAATATCATCGAACAGCTCGTCCTGCTCCACGTGAATATATCCCATCTTCATCAGTTCCAGAATAGAAAGAAAAGTCACGATAAGCTGCACTCTTGACTTCTGCCCGACAAGCAGCTGACGGAAACTGAATTTCCTGTGGTTTCCTGCATATTCCTTCATTTCGAGCATTTTTTCGGAAAGACTGACTTCTTCTTTCTCGATCGTTCCAAATCTGCTTCGGATCGGGTCGATCTTGTCCTCCTGTTTCTTAAGGATCGACTGATAAATGCTGTGCAGTTTCTCAAGGGTAAGTCCCGCAAGAAGTTCCCTCGGGTCGACCGGCTCCCTGTACTTCATTACCTCGTCCGGAACAGTAGCTCCCTTATAAAAAACTCCGACAGCCCCGTCCATCCTGTCTTTCAGTTCATAGGACATATATTTATACATCTTATATTCCAGAAGTTTCTGGACAAGTTCTTCTCGCGGATCCTCTTCCTCACCCTCTTCGTTCACTTCTTTCGGGAGAAGCATTTTACACTTGATGTCGAGAAGTGTCGCCGCCATGACAAGAAATTCGCTCATGACGCCTAAGTCTTCTTTTTCCATGGAGTGAATATATTCCATGTACTGATCTGTGATCTCCACGATCGGAATATCATAGATATCGATCTTGTTTTTTTCGATCAGATGGAGAAGAAGGTCAAGAGGTCCTTCAAAGACGTTAATTTTTACCGGTATTGCCATTTGCTGTTTTCCTTCCTGTTTTGTAAGAGTCTTCCTTATGGGCAGACGGACAGAATTCGATCACCAGAAGCTCCCTCGGATTGTGGAGACGGATCGGTATCGTATGCTCTCCAAGCCCTGCACTGACAAGCATCGTGCTTTTGCCGCTTTGGAATCTGCCGCAGCAATACGGCGGAAAAAGGAGATACTGCGGGCAGGTCAGCCCGTGATTCTCGCCAAAGCGCAGGATTCCCCCATGATAATGTCCGGACAAAACAAGGTCCGCACCCCAGGAAAGATACGTATTTCCATATTTAGGGTTATGTGCCAGAAGAATATGTATCCCCGACATGAACGGTGTCCCGAGAAGTTCTTCCAGCTCTGTGAGACTGAGTTTTGGAGAATTCGGTTTGTGATAATATTCGATTGGAAGTTCCAGTCCGTGAAAGATAAAATCAGTTCCACAAAAATTCGAAGATATGCGCTCATTATGCAGAAAGCACACACCTGCACTAGTGAGCAGCCGTTCATAATTCAAGTACTCCTGCCGTACTTCAGGATTCAGAAGCATCTTATACTCATGGTTCCCAAGCGTATAAAAAAACCGGTATCTTCTCACTCAGACGGCTCAGAAGCACTGCTGCCGCCTGAAGCGTCTCAGTCTTTCGGTTGACGATCATATCTCCGGCGACAAGAACTGCCGCCGGATCATGTTTCAGAACAGCGTCATATAATTCCTGATGATTATTGCCATAGATAAGGCCATGAAGATCTGTCAGAAATGCAAATCTTACTTTATGTCCGTTTTTCAGTTTATCTGTGTGAATCTCATATGTTCTGGTTCTGAATGTTTTTTTCATGTAATTCCCCAATATTTTTTATTTACCGAAACCGCAGTTCGGGAAGGTGCAGGATGCACAGTTCAGGCAGAGTCCGCCCTCTCCGTAGGCTGCGATCTCCTCAGCACGGATCGGATCATCTGCCATGACACGCGGAAGGATCAAGTCAAAGACTGTTCTCTTGGCGTACATGACACATCCCGGAAGTCCGAGGATCGGCACTGTCCGCTCTCCGTCCTTATAATAGGCGAGAAGCAGCATGGCTCCCGGAAGCACCGGAGCTCCGTATGTGACGATATCTGCCCCTGTATCCTTGATCGCGCCAGGTGTGCGGTCATCCGGGTCCACGCTCATCCCACCGCTGCAGATCACAAGGTCTGCGCCTTCTTTGATAAAGTTCAGAATGTCGGCTGTGATCTGTTTTCGGTCATCACCCGGTGTGGTCTGCCCCATGACAGGACAGGCATATTCCTCCAGTTTATCTTTAAGGACCGGTGTAAAAGTATCCTTGATCAGTCCGTTCTTTACTTCGCTTCCGGTGGTCACGATCCCCGCCTTCTTATTTTTGAAAGGAAGAATGGAAAAGATCGGCTCCTCTCCTGCCACTTCCTCGGCGCGGTCCATTTTTTCCTTCTCGATCACAAGCGGGATGATACGGGTTCCTGCGATCTTGTCGCCCTTTCTGATCGGGAAATCGCCGTGTCTGGATGCGATCATCATCTCACCCAGAGAGTTTACCTTAAGAAGTGCATCTCTTCGGATCTTAAGCACACCGTCGCAGTCCGCGATCAGCTCGATCTTGCCTTCCTTGATGTCACTTCCATGCATATGCTCTCCTGCGGAAATCTTGTAAAGGATCTCTGCTGCCTCGTTTTCGTGAAGGATCCCCTCCTTTTTCTCCCACACGAAAAGATGCTCTTTTCCTACAGAAAGAAGTGCAGGTATGTCTTCTTCCCTTACGATATGTCCTTTTTTGAATAAAACTCCCTTTTTCTGATCTTTGATGATCTGTGTGATGTCGTGGCACAGGATATGTCCCACTGCATCTTGTGTTCTGATTTCTTTCATTGTTTTCTTCTCCTAGTTTTTGCTTTGACCATTTGGATATTATTATACCTCTCACAGTGTATCTTTGTCAAAAGATTCCTGCCCGGCGGTTAGCCATAAATAACCAGCTGTTTTGCGAAGGCAGTCGAGATATCCCGCACGTTCAATGTCTTCCGCATAAAGGATCGTAAGGCGTCCAAGTTCTTTATCACCTGCGGTATAGATCACTTCTCCTGCTTTCGCGCCTTTTTTTATCGGTGCTTCGGTCTTTTCGGGAAGACTTATTTCTTTTTTTACATCGGAAATGCTGTGTCCTTCGGTATCCAGATAACGGAAAGTGCCATCGTAGGAAAGCGAGACCGTTTCTTCTTTTCCTTTCTTTACAGAAAGCTCTGGAAGTTCTGCCGGTTTGTTGTCGATATAGCGACAGCACCTGGCAAATCCATAATCCAGAAGAGAGGCGGCATCTTTGAGCCTTGCCTTATAATCCGGTGCTGCCATAACGACAGAGATCAGCATAAGTTCATTCCTCTCTGCCACCGCGCTCAGGCAGAATCCCGCTTTGCTGGTACTTCCCGTTTTGAGTCCGATACAGCCGGAATACGTACGGATCAGTCGATTCGTGTTGGTGAGTCCGAATTCTTTGCTTCCCTGTCTGGTAACGTGAGTGATATTTTCCATCCAGATCGAAGAATACTGAAAGATCTCCGGATAATTCAGGATCAGCTCCCGGCTCATCAGGGCAATGTCATATGCTGTCGTATAATGTTCATCCGAATCCGTCAGTCCACAGCAGTCGACAAAATGCGTATTTTCCATCCCAAGCCCTTCTGCCCTGGCATTCATCTCTTTTACAAAAGCTTCCTCACTTCCTGCGATATGTTCTGCCATCGCAACACTGGCATCATTTCCCGATGCAACGACGATACACTTGATCATCGTCTCCACATCCTGCGTCTCGCCTTCTTCCAGAAAAACCTGCGAACCGCCCATGGATTTCGCATGTGCGCTTGTCGTCACAGTATCGGTAAGTTTCAGGCTTCCGTCTTTCAGGTGATCGAAGATCAACAGGAGCGTCATGACTTTTGTGACACTCGCAGGACTCCTTCTGGTGTCTTTGTCTTTCTCATAAAGAATCGTTTTTGTCTCCGGCTCCATCAGGACACCACTTGGTGCCGAGATCTCCACCGCCTCATTTTCTTCTGCATGTACGGGAATGCAGGCAAGTACAATACAGAATAATAAAAAACATGCCGCCGTTTTTCTTATTTTTCCAGGGAATTTCATACAATACCTCAAAATCCTTTTCCTTACTATTGTAAAAACTTTCCTGTGAAATTATACCATTGCATACAAAAAATGGAATGCGGCAGTTCCCCCTCTCGAAAAACCGTCGTATTCCCTTTCAGTATCATTTTTATAACAGCGGGGCAAAAAGCCTACAGGATGCTCTGGAATCCGCGCACCAGGATGTTCTGTCACGGCAGAATTCAATATTGATCGGATCACAATAAATTCAGGGTTTCTCTGAAATCCTCCAGAATATCCCCGACTACTTTGTTCTTGTAGAACCAGACGCCGTTTTCAAAATGAAGATACAGGCTGCGGTAGTCCAGATTGATCGTTCCGACAACCGCGATCTCATCATCACAGACAAAAGATTTCGCATGAAGGAATCCCGGCTGGTACTCATAGATCCGCACTCCTGCCTCCAGAAGCTGCTCATAATAAGACTGTGTCAGCAGAAAGACCATCTTCTTGTCCGGGACACCCGGTGTCATGATCCGGACATCGATACCGCTCTTGGCAGCCAGACAGAGGGCTGTCATCATCTCATTGTCGATGATCAGATATGGCGTACAGATATAGACATATTTCTTTGCACGGTTGATGATGTTCAGGTAAACGTTCTCACCGAGGACTTCCCCGTCCAGCGGCGTATCACTGTATGGCTGCACGAAACCGTCATCCTCAAATGCCTCTGGATGATATTTGTGCGGCATATGGAGTTCATGCTCCATCGGCTCTGCAGAGTTATTGACCACACTCCACATATGCAGGAACATCACCGTCATATTCCAGACAGCCTCGCCCTTGAGCATGACTGCGGTATCCTTCCAGTGACCGAAGCGTTCTTTCTGGTTGATATATTCGTCCGCGAGGTTGATTCCCCCGGTAAATCCTGTCTTACCGTCGATCACGCAGATCTTGCGGTGGTCGCGGTTATTCTGAACGATATTCAGAAGCGGCCGAAACGGGTTGAAAATGGTACATTTGATGCTCTTTTCCCTGAGAACTTTGTCGTATCTGTTCGGAAGCGTGGTAAGGCAGCCAAATCCGTCATAGATCAGCCGGACATCCACGCCCTCTTTCGCCTTGCGTTCCAGAATATCGAGGATCGTCCGCCACATCACACCGTCATTGATGATAAAATACTCAATATAGATATAATGCTGCGCCTGTTCCAACTCACGTACCAGGACCGGGAACATGTCATCTCCGACCTGGAAATATTCTGCCGTTGTATTCCCATGGACAGGGAAACTGGAATACTGATGGATATATCTGGACTGCACCGCCGCTCCCGCGCTCTGTTCTTCCAGTTCTTGAAACGTCTGCTCATCCTGCTCCATATAAGGAAGGCTTTCTTCCTGAACCTGTGTGTATTTGTCCTGGATCGCCTGCGCGATCCTGGATTTACCAAAAAGCACATACAGGAGAACACCAAATACAGGAACCGTCATTATCAGGATCGTCCATCCCAGTTTGTAGGATGGATTGATCTTTTTGTTTACGATCCAGAGCACGATCAGAACACTGATGATCCCGATCGCATTGGAAATATATTTCGAGTAAGCTGCCAGCCTCCATGCGGTGATCAAAAGCCAGCCCATCTGGATCAAAAGGGCAAGCGCAACATAAAAGATCCTGTTGAACAGAAGTTTTAAAATTCTCTTAAGAAACTGCATAATACGACCCATAAACTCTTCCCCGTTGCCCTTTCCTCTGTCTCGTTAAATAAGTATCAATTTTAAATCTTAAAAATCCCTGACGGACTTGTCGTCAGGGATTTTTTGCGCACAATTAATTATATTTACGTTTTCTTGCGGCTTCAGATTTTTTCTTACGACGAACGCTTGGTTTCTCGTAATGCTCTCTCTTGCGGATTTCCTGCTGGATACCTGCTTTTGCACAGCTTCTCTTGAATCTGCGAAGAGCGCTATCTAAAGTCTCGTTTTCTTTTACGATAACGTTTGACATAGACTCACACCTAACCTCCCTCCAGTTGTAGATTGTGCTAAAATACAACTGTCTGGGTATTTTTCTTGCACGACTGTTATTATATAACATAGTGATAACATTCGTCAACATCTTTTGGCTAAATTTAGAAAAAAATTATTTTTGACAAAAAATGCACTTTTTAGTGGATCTGCTGTTCCAGGATTCCTGCTGCTGCTTTAACTGCTTCGTCCGCTTTTTCCGGATTCTTTCCGCCGGCCTGAGCCATGTTCGGACGACCGCCGCCGCCACCGCCTACGATCGCTGCGACACCTTTGATGAGGTTTCCTGCATGTGCTCCTGCTTTCTGAGCTGCATCTGTAGCCATGGCAAGGAGATTTACTTTGCCGCCGTTTACAGCTGCAAGGACAACAACGCCCTCTCCGATCTTCTCTTTGAGCTGATCACCCAGATCACGGAGTCCGTTCATGTCAACGCCCTCAACCTTAGCTGCAAGGAGTTTCACACCCTTGACATCTACGATCTGGTTCATGATATCACCAAGAGATCCCTGAGCCAGTTTGCTCTTGAGGGATTCGTTCTCGCTCTGGAGAGATTTGACCTCTGCCTGGAGATGTGTGATCTTCTCAGCAACTTCTGCCGGCTGTGCCTTGAGTGCTTTGGCAGCCTCGTGGAGCATAGCTTCCTGTTTCTTATAATATTCAATAACACCGTTTCCTGTCAGTGCCTCGATACGACGTACACCTGCTGCGATACCAGCCTCGGATACGATCTTGAAGAGCATGATGGAGCTTGTGTTCTTAACGTGTGTACCACCACAGAGTTCTTTGGAGAAGTCGCCCATGGATACGACACGTACCTTCTGGTTGTATTTCTCGCCGAACAGAGCCATTGCGCCGGATTTCTTGGCTTCTTCGATGTCCATGACATTTGTCTCTACAGGAAGAGCTGCCTGGATCTCTTTGTTTACGAGAGCTTCTGTCTCTGCGATCTCTTCCGGTGTCATTGCCTGGAAGTGTGCAAAGTCAAAACGAAGTCTGTCCGGAGTTACCAGGGAACCTTTCTGTTCTATGTGAGAACCAAGGACAGTCTTGAGTGCTTTCTGAAGAAGATGTGTTGCACTGTGGTTCTTCTCCGTATCACGGCGGGCCTGCTCATTAACTTTAAGAGCTACTGTCTCTCCTGTGGAAAGCATTCCAGATTCCATATGTCCGACATGGCCAAATTTACCGCCACGAAGTTTGATGGTATCTTCTACTACAAATTTACCATTTGCAGTCTCGATCACACCAGTATCACCTTCCTGTCCACCCATGGTAGCGTAGAATGGTGTTTCTCTTACAAATACAGTACCTTTCTGACCTTCCATCAGAGAAGTTACGATTTCTTTTTCTGTTGTGAGAACTGTGATCTCGGAATCATATGTGAGGTGATCGTATCCTTCGAACTCTGTCGTTACATTGACATCGATCTCATCATATACGGTAGCGTCAGCTCCCATGTAGTTGGTCACTTCACGTGCAGTACGTGCTTTGACTCTCTGCGCTTCCATTGCTTTCTGGAAGCCGTCTTCGTCGATTCCGTAACCCTTTTCCTCAAGGATCTCTTTGGTCAGATCCAGCGGGAATCCGTAGGTATCGTACAGTTTGAATGCATTTTCTCCTGAAAGGGTTTTTACTCCGGCTGCTTTCATCTCTTCTTCCATGTCTGCAAGGATGCGGAGACCCTGGTCGATGGTCTTGTTGAACTGGTTCTCTTCGTTTGTCAGGACTTTGAAGATAAACTCTTTCTTTTCTTCCAATTCCGGATATCCTGCTTTGGATCCGTCGATCACTTCTGCACTGAGTTTTTGCAAGGAAAGTTCCCTTGATTCCCAGTAACGACGTCCATGACGTGCTGCACGACGGATCAGACGACGAAGTACATATCCACGTCCTTCGTTGGTCGGCATGATCACATCGGAGATCATAAATGTTGCAGTAACCGGTATGATGGTCTGTGATCAGACGGATGGATACGTCATCCGTGATAGTTCTTCTCATATTCCTTGCCTGCAATCTCGCATACCAGGTTACGAA
>ENA-OQDT01000495-OQDT01000495.1-human-gut-metagenome-genome-assembly--contig:-NODE-495-length-25423-cov-2.663939_pt1 | contig 25423 bp, 24 predicted proteins | sample MGYA00242786_ERZ504617 | MGnify/ENA primary metagenome ERZ504617 (study PRJEB26092, sample SAMD00036337) | human gut metagenome | host: Homo sapiens | study: EMG produced TPA metagenomics assembly of...
TTGTTGGAACCCCGGCAGCAGCCAGCAGGGTTAAAGAACTTTCTGACCATGCGGTAGAACTTTTAGAAGGCCTTGACAGGAAGAACGGATTTCTGGATCTTCTTGTGGAAAGTCTTGTCAGCCGCAGGAAATAGAAGGAACAAAGGAAGGGTACGAATGATTCTGGAAAAAATTAAAAAGCCAAATGATATTCATAAAGTTTCATTGGAGGATTTTCCGCGCCTTGCCGAGGAAATCAGGAGCTTTTTGATCCAGAGTGTAAGTGAGACAGGTGGCCATCTGGCATCCAATCTGGGTGTGGTGGAGCTGACTCTTGCTCTGCATAATGTGCTTGATCTTCCACAGGATAAGCTGATCTGGGATGTGGGACATCAGGCTTATACACATAAGATCCTTACAGGAAGAAAAGACGGCTTTAAGGATCTTCGTAAAGAAGGAGGCTTAAGCGGTTTTCCAAAAAGGAATGAAAGTGACTGTGATTCGTTTGATACCGGACACAGTTCCAATTCCATTTCCGCAGGACTTGGCTATGTTCGTGCCAGAGACCTGATGGGAGAGAAATATCATGTGGTTTCCGTGATCGGGGATGGTGCGCTTACCGGTGGGATGGCTTATGAAGCATTGAACAATGCGGCTGAGCTGAAGACTAATTTTATTATTATCATCAATGACAATAACATGTCTATTTCCAAGAATGTAGGAGGAATGTCCACCTATTTAAGCGCTCTGCGTACAGCTGAGACTTATACAGGAATGAAGATCGGCGTGACAAAAACACTCAAAAAGATTCCCCATGTTGGAACCGCCGTGGTAGATACGGTCCGAAAGACCAAGAGCAGCATCAAGCAGCTGATCATTCCCGGAATGCTTTTTGAAAACATGGGGCTGACTTATCTGGGACCGGTAGATGGCCATAATATGCGCCAGATGATGAAGCTTTTTAATGAGGCAAAGAGAGTGGAGGGACCGGTTGTTGTCCATGTCCTTACAGAAAAAGGTAGAGGCTATGGACCGGCATCTTCCCATCCGGAGCGTTTTCACGGAACAGGTCCTTTTGACATTCAGAGTGGCAGACCCCTTGCAGCAAAAACAGCGCCGACATATACGGATCATTTTTCTAGCGCAATATGTTCTTTGACAGAGAAGAACCGAAAGGTAGTTGCTATTACAGCTGCTATGCCAGATGGAACCGGACTGAACCGATTCCGGAAGAAATTCCCGGAGCGTTTTTTTGATGTGGGTATTGCGGAAGAACATGCAGTAACCTTTGCAGCAGGCCTGGCACTCGGGGGAATGATCCCGGTTTTTGCGGTATATTCTTCGTTCCTTCAGAGAGGGATCGATCAGATCCTCCACGACGTATGTATGCAGGATCTGCATGTGATCTTTGCTATTGACAGGGCAGGATTTGTCGGAGCAGACGGAGAAACACATCATGGATGCTTTGACCTTTCTTATTTGTCCATGATCCCCAATATGACAGTTATGGCTCCCAAGAATGGAAAAGAGCTTGAGGAGATGCTGAAATTTGCAGTAGAAGAGCTGGATGGTCCCTGTGCGATCCGATACCCGAAAGGACCGGCATGTACCGATATGGAAGAATGTCATGAGCCACTTAAGAAGGGCAGAAGTGAAGTGATCACTCCGGGCAGTGAGATTGCAGTTCTTGGGGTTGGCAGCATGGTTTCTGTCTGTCAGAAGATCTGTGAGGAAATAAGAGATCACAGAATAGCAAGAGCTACGTTTGTCAATGTACGTTTTGTAAAGCCGCTGGACACAGGTCTTCTTGACCGGCTTTCGCAGAACCACAGTCTTTTGGTTACTGTGGAGGAGAACGTAAAAAGCGGTGGATTCGGAGAACATGTATCTGCTTATATGGAAGCCTGTCATCCGGAAGTAAGAGTTCTTCCACTGGCAATACCGGATCATTTTATTGAGCATGGAACGGTGGATCGTCAGCGGATGAAAACAGGTTTAAATGTACAGGGAATCCTGGATGCGGTAGAACAGAGCTGGGAAGATCTTGTGAATAACAGAAAATAAAGGACATAGCCTTTGCAGAAGAATACGAAGCTGTGAGGCATTTTACAGCCCGGCACATAAAGAGCCGGGCTGTTGGAGGATAATATGAAAAAAAATGACTGGATATCATGATGGTGGAACAAGGACTTGCACCGTCACGTGAAAAAGCAAAAGCATATATTATGGCCGGGGAAGTATATGTTAACGGTCAGAAGGAAGACAAGGCCGGTTCCATGTTTGCTGAGACTGCCAAGCTGGAGGTAAGAGGAAAAACCCTTCCCTATGTCAGCAGAGGCGGTCTGAAACTCGAAAAAGCCATGAAAAATTTCGGTGTGACGCTGAAGGATAAGGTGTGCATGGATGTAGGCGCATCCACCGGCGGCTTTACGGACTGTATGCTTCAGAACGGAGCGGTCAAAGTCTATTCCATTGATGTGGGATATGGACAGCTGGACTGGAAACTCAGAAATGATCCGAGAGTTGTGTGTATGGAAAAGACAAACATCCGTTATGTAGTACCGGAAGATCTGGAAGGCCCGGCAGCATTTTCTTCGATCGATGTTTCTTTTATCTCCCTTACAAAAGTACTTCTTCCTGTAAGAAACCTTCTCACAGAAGACGGAGAGGTCGTATGTCTCATCAAACCTCAGTTTGAGGCCGGCAGAGAAAAAGTCGGAAAAAAAGGTGTTGTCCGTGATCCGAAGGTCCAATGAAGAAGTTATTGAGAAAGTCAGAGATTATGCCATGAGTATTTCTATGGAGCCCTGTCATCTTTCCTTTTCTCCCATCAAGGGACCTGAGGGAAATATTGAATATCTCCTTCATCTGAAAAAACATCCGGAAGGAACAGAAGTACCTGTGAGTTTTGACGTATCCGTAGAGGATGTGGTAAAGGAAGCCCACGGACAGCTGGACTGATGTTTGGAAAGGACTGAAGCAATATGGACAGATTTTATATAATTCCAAACAGTGCCAAGGATCCGGAACTGACATTTTCTAATAGGATCATTGCCTATCTGGAGAAGCATGGTGCCAGGTGTCATGTGCAGAAGATCACCGAAAAAATGGAAGGACCGTATCATTATACAGATCCGGATGGGATTCCGCAGGATACACAGTGCATTATTGTACTGGGGGGAGACGGAACACTTCTGCAGGCTGCAAGGGATGTGGTGCATCTGGATATCCCACTTCTTGGAATCAATCTGGGAACTCTGGGATTTCTTGCCGAGGTGGACAAAAATTCCGTGTATCCGGCTCTGAATCGGCTTCTGTCAGATGACTATGAGCTGGAAGATCGGATGATGCTGGAAGGAAAGATCTATCGGGGAGAAGAACTTATTGGAAAAGATATCGCATTAAATGACATTGTGATCGGAAGAGAAGGACATCTCCGTGTGATCCGTTTCAAGAATTATGTTAATGATGCATATATGAATTCGTACAATGCAGATGGTATCATCATTTCCACGCCGACCGGTTCTACCGGATATAGTCTGTCAGCGGGAGGTCCCGTGGTTTCTCCCAGTGCCAGTATGATGATCATGACCCCCATCGCTCCCCATACCATGAACACCCGAAGTATCATTCTTTCCGGGGAAGAGGCAGTTACAGTAGAGATCGGTGAGGGAAGGCATAATACCATTGAGAAAGCAGTGGCCTCTTTTGACGGGGATACCCAGATATCCATGGTCACCGGTGACCGGATCGTGATCCGGAAAGCCACAGTCAGGACAAAAATCCTCAAGCTGAATCATCTGAGCTTTGTGGAGGTTCTGAGACAGAAAATGAGTAACAGCTGATGCAGGAGGTTCAATTTTGAAAGTAGCAAGACATGAAAAAATTATCGAACTGATCCGTCAGTACGAGATCGATACACAGGAAGAGCTTGCGGCAAGACTGAATGAGGCCGGTTTTAAGGTTACGCAGGCTACCGTATCCAGAGATATCCAGGGCTCTGAAAATGACAAAGGTTGCAGGCAGCAACGGAAAGTCCAGATATGCGATTCTGGAAGAACATACACCGGATGTGTTAAGTGATAAATATTCCAGAGTTCTGAAAGATGCAGTGATCGCTATGAACATTGGACAGAATATCGTAGTAGTAAAAACAATTCCGGGAATGGCCATGGCGGCAGCAGCAGCTCTTGATGCCATGAAATGGCCGGAAATCCTGGGATGTATTGCCGGAGATGATACCATTATGTGTGTGGTGAAAACTTCTGAACAGGCACCGGGTGTAGTTCAGAAGCTTGGTGGGATCTTATCCAGAGGAAAATAAAATGACAGAATATGTAAATGCTTTATACCAGAAAGGAAATCAATGTTAGTACATCTGCATGTAAAAAACCTTGCACTGATAGAGGAATCAGAGGTGGAATTCGGACCGGGCTTAAATATCTTAACCGGTGAGACCGGAGCCGGAAAAATCCATTCTGTTAGGATCCATACAGCTCATCCTGGGTGGAAAAACTTCCAGAAGTATGATTCGTGAAAATGCTTCCTATGCCCTGGTAGAGTTGCTGTTTCAGGTTGAAAACACGAAAGCCAGAGAGTCCCTTGCGGCGCTTGACATCTATCCGGAAGACGGACAGGTGCTGATGTCCCGTAAGATCATGGACGGCAGAAGTATCAACAAGATCAACGGAGAGACAAGTACAGTCAGCCAGATGAAAGCCGCAGCAGCCTGTCTTCTGGACATTCACGGACAGCATGAGCATCAGTCGCTTCTTTACGGAGACCGCCAGCTGGCTATTTTGGATGTATACGGAAAAGAACAGATCCTTCCTGCCAGGGAGAAGGTCCGGAAAGCTTATCAGGAGTATCGGGACTGTGTGGATCAGCTGAAAGCACTGGATATGGATGAGGAACAGCGCAACCGTGAAAAAGCCTTTCTGGAATTTGAGATCAATGAGATCGAGGAGGCAGCTCTTATTCCGGGAGAGGACGAAACACTGGAGGACCGCTACCGGAAGCTGAGCAATGCCAGAAGGATCATGGAAACAGCACAAATGGTCCGTGGGATGACCGGATATGAACAGGGCGCCGCAGATATGACCGGAAATGCCTTGAAAGAGTTTTCAAGAATTGCAGATTACGATAAGGATCTTGCACCTTTACAGGAAGCTCTTGTGGAAATCGATTCACTTCTCGGTGACTTCTGCCGTGATCTGTCCTCTTATATGGATAGTCTTACATTTTGACGAAGAAACTTTTTTTGAAACAGAAAAAAGACTGGATCTGGTCAATAATCTGAAGGCAAAGTATGGACAGACGATCCAGGAAATTTTGTCTTATCAGAAGGAACAGCAGAAAAAATTAGAAAAACTTCAAAGATTCGAAGAAAATTTCCGGTTACTGAAAGAAAAACTTATGCAGGCAGAAAAGATTCTTGAGGAAGCTTCGCATGAACTTTCAGAAATCCGGAAAAAATACAGTAAACAGCTGGATGAAAAGATTATCGAAGGATTGAAGGAACTGAATTTTGAGGATGTGGATTTTTCTATCCGTTTTGACCGCAGAAAAAATTATACAGATAATGGTTATGATTCGGTGGAATATGAGATTTCCACAAATCCAGGTGAGAGCAGAAAACCGCTGGGACAGATCGTATCCGGTGGTGAGCTTTCCAGAATCATGCTTGCCATCAAAGCAATCCTTGCAGATAAAGACCAGATTGATACACTGATCTTCGATGAGATCGATACAGGGATCAGTGGGCGTACTGCACAGAAGGTTTCTGAAAAAATGGCAGTGATCGGACAGCACAGGCAGGTGCTTTGTATCACACATCTTCCACAGATCGCCGCAATGGCAGATACCCATTTTGAAATCGAGAAACATGTAGAGGGAACTGAAACCATCACCCAGATCCATCCTCTGGAAGGAGAGAAATCTGTCCGTGAGCTTGCCAGACTTCTGGGCGGTGCCCAGATCACTCCGGCTGTTCTTGGAAATGCAAGAGAGATGAAGGAATTGGCACAGCAACAAAAAAATACAAGACTGAAATAATTTATACGTTACATACTAAGAGAGGACGACCGAAAGGTCAGTCCTCTTTTTTTAACCGAATCAAGTAAGTCCCCTGCTTCAATTGCGAAAAGCAATAAGCAGTGGGAGGGGATTTGCTTGTATCAGAAAATTACAAAGGATGTGACGTAAGATGAACAGAAAAAGAAAATACCGATGTTTGCTACTTGTATTTCTTGCGCTAGATCTGATTCTGATGGGATGGCTGGGATACCGGCTTCTGGACAGGAAGATCCCGGATCAGATCCTGGTGGATCATGAGGACAGCCGGGAAGTAGCCAGTATTCTTAAGCGCCCTTTTATCAGCTTTGATGATGCTATTACAGTTTCAGGGAAAGACAGCTATAAGTTACACTGCAGACTCTTGGGAGTGATTCCTTTTAAGGATGTGAAAGTGAAAAATATAACTGCGAAAGAAGTATATGCAAGCGGAGATGCAGTAGGCATTTATATGCAGACGAAAGGAGTTCTGATCATTGATACAGGCGAGATCCTTTCGGAAAGTGGCGAGATGGAAGAACCGGCCCGGGACATTGTAAAGCCGGGAGATTATATTGTGGCTTTTGATCAGAACCGGATCCAGTGTAAGCAGGATCTTTTGGAGGATATGGCAGATCTTTGCGGAGGATCTGTGACGCTGAAAGTCCGCCGGGGAAAAGAGACGATTCCCCTGTCCCTGACTCCGGTGAAAGATGAGAAAGGAAAATACAAGCTTGGGATCTGGGTGAGGGACGATACACAGGGAATCGGAACTCTGACTTATGTGGATGAAAATGGAGAGTTCGGTGCTCTTGGTCACGGGATCAGCGATGTGGATACCGGCGAACTTTTAAGCATCGCAGATGGAAATCTTTACAATGCCCAGATCCTGGGGATCCGGAAAGGAGAAAAGGGAAATCCCGGAGAACTATCCGGCCTGATCCGATACGAAGCCGGTAATATCCTGGGTGAGATTTCCAAAAACAGTAAAAACGGTATTTTTGGAACTGTGGATGCTGACCAGGTGAAAAATCTGGATCTGAAGAAGCTTCCTGTAGGTTACAAACAGGATCTGAAAATTGGACCCGCATCTGTTCTCTGCTGCACAGACGGCGAAGTAAAAGAATATGCCGCAGAAATCACCAGGATCGATATGAACCATGAGGATTCTAATAAAAGCTTCGTGATCCAGATCACAGATAAGGAACTCCTGGAAAAAACAGGTGGGATCGTTCAGGGAATGTCTGGAAGTCCTGTGCTCCAGAATGGAAAACTCTTTGGTGCCGTGACTCATGTATTCGTGCAGGATTCTACCGGCGGATATGGGATTTTTATTGAAAATATGACAGGCAATGCATAATCTGCAGTTGAGGAAAGAGGCACAAAAAACATGGAAAAAGTCCGGGAAAAGTGCCTCTTTTTTATATGGGGAAAAATGCCGGATACAGATTGAAATACCTGCATTTTGGTGAATTTTGTGATATATAAGAGAAAAAATGTCGAAAAATATCGTACGAAAGTGTGATAAAATAACTACTTTTATCTTGATTTTACTACGGGATTTCTACTATAATAATTTTGTCGCCAGCAAGGGGAAAGCGCAGGCAGCTAACAGTGTCGGTTACTGCCGTGGTGACGGGGGGTATGTCTGGAAACCCAAGGAGATAGAAGTTAGGAGGGTCCTCATGGACAAATTAAATGTTGCAATTGCTGATGATAACGCGAAAATGACAGACATGCTCGGTCAGATGATCGAAGAAGATAAAGACCTTGAACTGGTCGGAAAAGCACACAACGGAGAAGAAATCTGTAACATAATCAAAGATAAGGAGCCGGATGTGGTAATTCTCGACATCATTATGCCGAAGATGGACGGCCTTTCCGTTATGGAGAAATTTTCCCATAACGCAAATGTCAAAAAAGTTCCAGTGTTTATCGTATTATCTGCAATTGGACAGGAGAGGATTACAGAGGATGCATTCAGTCTTGGAGCAGACTATTATGTTTTGAAGCCTTTTGACAACACAACACTTTTAAACCGGATCAAACATATTCGGAAGATCGGGGACAGAAGAGTGCGGGAGATTGCAAGGCCAGGTATCACAGAAACCCAAAAGCCTCAGCCGGAGAGGAATCTGGAAACCGATGTGACGAATATCATTCATGAGATCGGAGTTCCGGCACACATCAAAGGGTATCAGTATTTAAGGGATGCGATCATTTTGTCTGTCAATGACATAGAAATGCTCAATTCCATTACCAAGGTATTATATCCAACCATTGCGAAACGCCATCAGACAACACCGAGCAGAGTGGAGCGGGCGATCCGACATGCGATCGAGGTGGCATGGAGCCGAGGAAAGATGGATACCATTGATGAATTGTTTGGATATACTGTAAGCACAGGAAAAGGGAAGCCCACGAATTCTGAATTTATAGCACTGATCGCAGATAAAATCAGACTGGAATATAAAAATCGGTCTTTAAATTAGATGAATTTTGGAGTATAATCATAAATAAAAACGGGTGTACCCAGGGAGGGGAATACAGATGAAAAAAAATTCTGTTTGCTACATCAGAGGCAGTACCTTTTATCAAAACAGGAGGACTCGCTGATGTTGCCGGCTCACTGCCTAAGTGCTTTGACAAAAAATATTTTGATATCCGCGTGATCTTACCGAAATATGCCTGCATGAAACAGGAATGGAAAGATAAAATGGAGTATGTGACCCATTTTTATATGGATCTGGGATTTAAGAACTGCTATGTAGGTATTATGCAGATGCAGTATGACGGAATCCAGTTTTACTTCATCGACAATGAATATTATTTCAGCGGTCCGAAACCATATGACAGTGCACCATGGGATCTTGAGAAATTTGCTTTCTTTTCCAAAGCTGTGTTATCGGTTCTTCCGGTGATCGGATTCAGACCGGATATCATTCACTGTCATGACTGGCAGACAGGACTTGTTCCGGTTTACCTTCACGATTCTTTCCAGGAGAATGGATTCTTTCGTGGAATCAAGACTGTTATGACAATACATAACCTGAAATTTCAGGGTGTATGGGACGTTAAGACTGTTAAGGATATCACAGGCCTTTCCGATTATTACTTTGCACCGGATAAACTGGAAGCATACAAGGACGCAAACTTCCTGAAGGGCGGTATGGTATTTGCAGATGCCATTACCACAGTAAGTAATACCTATGCAGAAGAAATCAAGACACCGTTTTATGGTGAGAAGCTGGACGGACTTCTCAATGCGAGAGCCAACAGCCTGCGCGGTATTGTAAATGGTATTGATTACAATGAATTCAATCCGGAGACAGATCCGAATATCACCAGAAACTACAATGCAAAGAACTTCCGCAAAGAGAAGATCAAGAACAAGATACAGCTTCAGAAAGATCTTGGACTTGAGCAGGATCCGAAAGCTATGATGATCGGCATTGTATCCCGTCTGACAGACCAGAAGGGATTTGATCTGATTGCTTATATCATGGATGAACTGTGTCAGGATGCGGTACAGATCGTTGCGCTTGGTACCGGTGAGGAACGTTATGAGAATATGTTCCGTCATTTTGACTGGAAGTATCATGGTAAGGTTTCCGCACAGATCTATTATGATGAAGCAATGTCTCACAGAATTTATGCAGCATCTGACGCATTTCTGATGCCATCACTGTTCGAACCATGTGGCTTGAGCCAGTTGATGAGCCTTCGTTATGGAACCCTTCCGATCGTCAGAGAGACCGGTGGTCTGAAGGATACAGTTGTCCCGTACAATGAATTCGAGGGAACCGGAACAGGATTCTCCTTCGTAAATTATAATGCACATGAAATGCTTGCTACGATCCGTTATGCAGAGAGTGTATATTATGACAAGAAACGTGAATGGAATAAAATGGTAGACCGCGCGATGGCTGCAGATTTTTCCTGGAATAATTCCGCACGTCAGTATGAGGAAATGTACAATTGGTTAATTGGTGAGTAAGGATTCACCGAAGCGGTTCAAAGCAATAAAAAAGCACAGACGACAATAATATGTCGTCTGTGCTTTTTTGAGTACGGGAATATACATGGATGTTATCGTATGTCTGCAAGAAAAGATGAAGGTGCTTGTTTATCAAATACGAATTGCACTAAAATGAGAAAATAATTAAAAGTTAATGATAAATAACTTTTGAATTAACGTTATTTATACGAAACTTATCAGATTAATCAGTTATTGTCAAACAACTTAAATTGTGTTACATTTATACCAGTGGATAATACAGATGTATGTATTGACCATGTAAAATTTGTACTTATGATGAGGTGACAAATATGACACTGGACAAAATTTAAAGACTGGAGAATGTGGCAGAATCATCAGTGTTCGTGGCGAGGGGGAGCTGAGACATCATCTTCTGGATATGGGGCTTACACCGGGGACAGAAGTGTCTCTTCGTAAAACAGCTCCTATGGGAGATCCGGTACAGCTTGTGCTGCGTGGATATGAGTTGACATTGCGGCTGGCGGAAGCTGCAAAGATTGAGATCGTATCAATCGAATCCATGACGGAGACGAAGAAAGAAAATGAACGGCATCAGCCGATTGCTCATCCTGGTGTGGGAGAACTTGGAAAGGCTCGAGATTATCGTAAGAACCGGATCGGTGATACGATTCCCAAGGGGGAACCGATCACGTTTGCACTGGCAGGTAATCAGAATTGTGGAAAGACAACTCTTTTTAACCAGCTGACAGGTTCCAATCAGCATGTTGGTAACTTTCCGGGTGTAACTGTTGACAAGAAAGAAGGAAGCATCCGGAGGCATCCGGAGGCAACGGTAACGGATCTTCCTGGAATCTATTCACTTTCCCCGTATTCCAGCGAGGAGATCGTAACAAGAGATTTTCTGCTGAATGAGAAGCCGACAGGAATCATTAATATTGTAGATGCTTCCAATATTGAGAGAAATCTTTATCTTACCATGCAGCTAATGGAGCTTGGAATCCCAATGGTGCTGGCCTTAAATATGATGGATGAGGTAAGGGCAAATGGAGGCTCTGTTCGGATCAATGAACTGGAGGAGATTTTAGGAATTCCGGTTGTACCTATTTCAGCAGCGAAGAATGAAGGAATTGATGAGCTGATCGATCATGCAGTCCATGTTGCAAGATACAGAGAAGCACCGGGAAGAATTGATTTCTGTACTGACAATCAGTCACCGAAGGATCCGGTAGGTGCACTTCACAGATGTATCCATGCAGCCGTTCATCTGATCGAACCCTATGCCAAAAAAAGCAGGACTTCCTGTACGCTTTGCAGCTACGAAGATCGTAGAGAAAGATTCTCTGATCGAAAAACGTCTGGCTTTGCCTGAAGGTGAAAAAAAGGTTCTTGATGGTCTGGTACATGTTATGGAGAAGGATGGCGGTCTGGACCGTGAGGCAGCTCTTGCGAACATGCGCTTCAATTTTATCGAAAAGCTTTGCGAGAAAACTGTGGTAAAACCGGCAGAAAGCCGTGAACATAAACGAAGTGTCGCCATAGATCATATCCTTACCGGAAAATATACAGCAATTCCCTGTTTTGTGGGAATTATGGCCATTGTATTTGTGATGACGTTCAATTATCTGGGAGCCTGGCTTTCAGACGGAATGAGCATGGTCGTGAACTGGGTAATTGCACTTATTGGCAGGGGACTGGAGGCAGCGGGTGTCAGCTCAGTACTGCAGTCATTGGTTGTGGATGGAATTTTAAGCGGTATTGGAAGCGTGATCGGATTTCTTCCCACGATCGTTACTTTGTTTTTCTTTCTGTCAATCCTGGAAGATACCGGATATATGGCTCGTGTAGCCTTTGTTATGGACAAGCTTCTTCGAAAGATCGGACTTTCCGGAAGAAGCTTTGTGCCGATGCTGATCGGATTCGGCTGTTCGGTGCCGGCTATTATGGCAACCAGAACATTATCCAGTGAACGTGACCGGAAAATGACGATCCTGCTTACGCCGTTTATGAGCTGCAGTGCCAAGCTTCCGATCTACGGACTTCTCACCAGTGCATTTTTTCCGAAGCAGTGGAGAGGAGTTGTGATGATCAGCCTTTATTTTGCAGGAATTCTCTGCGGGATCCTGTATGCTCTGATCCTGAAAAAGACGAAATACAGGGGAGAGCCGGTTCCGTTTGTAATGGAGCTTCCCAATTACCGGCTTCCTTCTGCAAAAAGTGTAGGACAGCTGATATGGGAAAAGGCGAAGGACTTTATCCAGAAAGCGTTTACAATTATTTTTGCGGCAACGCTGATCGTGTGGTTTCTGCAGAACTTTGATGCAGGTCTTAACCTTGTTGTCAGCACAGATCAGAGCCTTCTGGCAAAGATCGGAAGCATCGTGGCACCACTCTTTGCACCGCTGGGCTTTGGTGACTGGAGAGTATCCACTGCATTGATCACTGGCTTTATGGCAAAAGAGAGTGTTGTGTCTACGCTGACAGTTCTTCTGGGCGGAAATACGGCATTGCTTCAGGATTTGTTTACGCCGTTTACTGCTTACGTATTTTTGATCTTTACCTTGCTCTATACACCCTGTGTTGCAGCTATTGCAACCGTGCGGCGGGAGATGGGAACTGTAAGAGCTGCCGCTGGTATTGTAGCAGTACAGTGTGCCACTGCATGGATCGTTGCATTTGCGGTACATGGTGTGGGAATGATGCTTGGATTATAGAAAAAATATCTTACATATGGCTTTTCACAAAACTGCAGAAAACATTCTGCAGAGGTTGTGAGAGCCATATTTTTTTTATGGGCAATTCCAACGGATAGCTTTTTCAGTCCGTTAATCGGGATAGAAACAAGCGAAGGCTGACGAAAGAACTGAAAGCTGCTTTCTGTAAGAAGGCTGATCCCTTCGCCAATTTCTACTGCGCTGACAATAGATTCTGCACGGGCAGTACGCAGAAGCTGAGGGTGGATCCCTGCATTATGAAAAACTTTGCATACAGAAACGGTAAATGGAAGTGTGCGGAGGCATCAGGATAAAAGTCTCTTTTTTCAGTTCGGAAAGAGAGACCGATTTTTTGGACGCAGAAGGATGAGCTTCAGGAAAAACAGCAACCAGTCGGTCTTCTGTGAGAGCGTGAAAAGTATAGAGCTCCGGGTCTATCATATGTTTTCGTACAAAGATCAGATTAAAAAAGTCTTTTTCAAGACCGGAGAGAAGTTCTTCGTCTTCCACCTCCTTCAGAGAAAAGGAAAGCTCCGGGTGTGTATCACAAAAACTGTGTATCACAGAAGTAAGATGGTACTGAGAAAGAAAAGGAAGTGTTCCAATATGAAGTGCCTGGAGCTTACTATCCTTAAAATGGTACACTGCTTCCAGAGAACGATGATACTGTCTGGAAATCTTAAGTGCTTCTTTGTAAAAAAACTCTCCCTCAGGAGTAAGCACAGCAGTACGCTTGCTGCGGTCCCATAAGGTAAGCTCCAGTTCTTTTTCCAGTTTCATGATCTGCTTGGAAAGGGAGGACTGGGAGATATGCATAGCTTCTGCAGCATCAAAAAAAGTCCGGGATTGAGCTGTACAGATAAAATAGTCGATCTGTTCAAGAGTCATGGTAACACCTGCCTTTTAGAAAATAGTGACGAATCATTCCATATTGGAAACAATTATATCATAGAAAGAATTGATTCACCATATTAAAAAGAGATAAAATAATATGAAAAAATAAAGATAACGCAGGAGGTTTTTATGGCAGAAAAAGTAAGAGATCTGAGAAGTGCCCTAGCACTTCTGGAGCAGATGCCGAATCAGCTGATCGAAACAGAGGTGGAAGTTGATCCGATGGCAGAGCTTGCAGGGGTGTATCGTTATGTAGGAGCCGGTGGAACGGTGAAGCGTCCTACAAAGGAAGGACCAGCCATGATCTTTAATCGTATAAAAGGACACCCGGATGTAAGGGTCGCTATCGGGCTTCTGGCAAGCAGAAAAAGAGTTGCTGCTTTACTTGACACTCAGCCGGAAAATCTTGGAAAGATGCTCTGCAAAAGCGTGGAGAATCCAATTCCACCGGTAGATATTGAAGGAGATGCACCGTGTCAGCAGGTGGTGCATAAGGCTGCAGATCCGGATTTTGACCTCTATAAATTGGTTCCTGCGCCAACGAACACGCCAGATGATGCGGGTCCGTATATCACACTTGGCATGTGCTACGCCACACATCCGGATACAGGAGTTCACGATGTGACCATTCACCGTCTATGCATTCAGGGAAAAGATGAGCTTTCCATTTTCTTTACACCTGGTGCCAGACATATCGGAGCAATGGCAGAGCGTGCTGAGGAGCTGGGACAAAGGCTGCCGATTTCTATCAGTATCGGAGTTGATCCTGCTATTGAGATCGGTTCCTGTTTTGAGCCGCCTACAACACCACTGGGGTATGATGAGCTGTCTGTAGCCGGCGCACTGCGCAAAGAGCCGGTGGAACTCTGTAAATGTTTAACCGTTAACGAGCGTGCCATCGCCAATGCGGAATACGTGATCGAGGGAGAAGTAATCCCAGGTGTGCGTGTAAAGGAAGATCAGAACAGCAATACCGGATACGCCATGCCGGAGTTTCCGGGATATACAGGGCCTGCAAGTGACCAGTGCTGGCTGATCAAGGTTACAGCAGTGACACATCGTGAAAATCCGATCATGCAGACCTGTATCGGTCCAAGTGAGGAGCACGTATCCATGGCGGGAATCCCTACAGAGGCCAGCATCTATGGCATGGTGGAAAAAGCAATGCCTGGAAGACTTCAGAACGTATACTGCAGCAGTGCCGGTGGTGGAAAGTATATGGCTGTCCTTCAGTTTAAAAAGCTTTCTCAAAGTGATGAGGGAAGACAGCGTCAGGCTGCACTTCTTGCATTTTCCGCCTTCAGTGAGCTGAAAAATGTATTTTTGGTAGATGAAGATGTGGACTGCTTTGATATGAATGACGTACTTTGGGCGATGAATACGAGATTCCAGGGGGATGTGGATGTGATCACTATTCCGGGTGTCCGTTGTCATCCTCTTGATCCATCCAATGATCCTGCATTTTCTCCAAGTATCCGTGATCATGGAATTGCATGCAAGACTATTTTTGACTGTACGGTGCCTTATGATTTGAAGGAAGATTTTCACAGAGCCCGTTTTATGGAACTGGATCCGGAGAAATGGCTGAAAAATGAAAAAGAGAATTATAGTTGGTGCGACAGGTGCAAGCGGCCTGCCGCTCCTTGTAAAATGTCTGGAGATCATCCGGGAGCATTCGGATTTTGAGTCTTATCTGATCATGAGTTCCAGTGCAGAACTGACTCTTCGCCAGGAGACGGAGATGAAACCGGAGGATGTGAAACGGCTGGCAGATCATGTATGTGCACCGGGAGAAATCGGGGCAAAACCGGCCAGTGGTTCTTTCAAAACAGAGGGGATGCTGATCGTGCCCTGCAGCATGAAGACGATCGCGGGAATCCACAGTGGCTATGCGGATAATCTTATTCTGCGTGCGGCAGATGTGACGGTCAAGGAACAGAGAACACTGGTGCTGGCAGCCAGAGAAACACCGTTAAGCGGGATTCATCTCCGAAATCTTTATGAGCTTTCTATGCTTCCGGGAGTGCGTATCATTCCACCGATGCTGACGTTTTATCATAAACCGGAAAGTATCGATGATATGGTATATCATATGGCGGCAAAGCTTTTGGAACCGTTTGGAATTGAAGCAAAGGAGTATCGCAGATGGAATGGATTGTAATGGAGTGTGTGGAGACTGCAGACTGTGAGCTGGAGGTCAGTGCTGCATTTGTCGGAGAGGATGTGCTTATCTGCCTGAAAGGAGGAGAAAAGCCTCATCTGGGATGTGTGGTGCAGACGGAACCGAGAGTGTCTCTGACAGGAGATGGTTCTGTGAGCGCGACTTCTTCAGTTTTGAATTTTCCGGGACATAAGGACGAGGTGATCTGCCGGTGGATGGCGGAGAAGGTTTCGAAAGAGCTGGGAAAGAGAGTGGTCTGCACCGGGGGATTTCATAAGGAGGGTATTTCAGAGAAGGAGATCCGGGAGGTACAGGAAAGTGTTGTGTGTCTGACAGAGAAGGTGATAGAAGGACTGCAGATGTAGTTGAGGAACGGACGGCTGGAATCTGCTAAAGCTATTTTCCAAAAGTCCGAGACTTTCTTTGATCAAACAGCGAATTTTTGAAAAATAACGCAGATTCCAGCCGCCTAAAAGGTATTCATATTCTATTTATTTTCAAATATATTATCACGGGTAATATTCTTAGCCCACTTCCCACTGAGATACCTTTTGATCACCCATGGCCACTTCACAAATTCATCCGTACAGAGCAGAAAATATACCCACATAACCGGCAGCTTCAGTACAAAAGCAGCGAAGAAACCAAGGGGTACTGCATATACCCACATATCAATAGTATCACAGATCAGACCAAACTTTGTATCACCACCTGCCCGGAACACACCGGCGATCAGGGTTGTATTTACGGCAGACCCCATAATATAGTAGCTGTTGATCAGAAGCATATATTTCAGATAATGCATGGCAGTGGGTGTCAGGGACGCAAATCTCATTACGAACGGTGTGATGGCAAGAACGATAAGTCCGCCCAAAAAAACCTGCAATAACAGTAAGCTTCAGTGTTTTGGAAGCATAACGCCTGGAACGTTCCAGATCGCCCTGCCCCATAACATTGCCAAGAAGAATACCTCCTGCACTGGCAATACCGAAACAGAAAACAGAGCCGATATTACGGACTACTACAACCAGAGAATTGGCAGCAACCGCATCCGTACCAAGATGCCCCAGAATCACAGAGTACATGGAAAAACCAATACTCCAGGAAATATCATTACCAAGAGCTGGCAGGGAAAGCCGCACGAAATCACTGAACAGCAGTTTGTTTTTTATGAATATACATCGAAGATCCAGCCGGACATTTTTGCTGAAAGCAGAAACAATAAAACAGGCGATCAGCTCGATCATTCTGGAAAGTGCAGTAGCGATAGCCACACCGGTAGCACCAAGCTTGGGTGCTCCGAACAATCCGAAGATAAAAGTCGCATTCAAAAGGATATTCAGTCCAAATGCCAGCATATTCATGGCCATGCTGGTAGTTACCCGGCCAATGCTTCGAAGAACAGCCAGATAAACCTCCGTCATACCCCAGCAGATATAGGTGATACCCATAATGCGGATATAGGAAGAACCGATGGCCAGAAGCTCCGGATCATTGGTGAATAGTTTCATCATCATCTGTGGCATGGTAAATGCAACGAGCGCCACGAGAACAGAGATGATCATGGAAAAACGAAGAGCGATTCCCTCGATGATCTGAATGGCTTTGTAATCTCCCTTTCCATAATACTGGGCACAAAGCAGGGTTGCTCCCGTACCAAGACCGTAATATACCATAAACAGGATATTGGAATAATTCGCTGCCAGGGATACTGCGGAGATGGACGACTGACCTACAAAGTTCAGCATGATAACGTCGGCAGAATTGACCGCTGCACTTAGCAGGTTCTGAATGATGATGGGGATGACAAGCTTAACGATCTGTGGATAAAAATCATCCCGCTGTGAAAGTTGATTCCTCATTTCCTCCTCCAAAAAAAGTACAATTACAATGATGTGAAAACGGTAAATCACATACATGGTAACTGTAGTCAGCTTTTGTAAAAAATGAAAGCAGACATGATTGCACGATAACATAGTTTACAGGCAGTGTCAATCGGCAAACTGCAAAATTGTTTAAACAACTTACGGAAAAATGACGAATACAAAAAATGCATAAAAAATATATCAGCAGTTGTTGAGATTTCTGATCCATGGTAAACTGAATGGAGATATTTTTCAGAGAAAGAGGAGTAAAAAATATGCCAGTTTTTGATTTCAGCGCAGCGCCGGCAGATAAAAAAGAGACAAAAAGCCAGTGCACATATACAACATTTCGTTCTAATGAAACAAAAGCCACACCGGAGAAACCGGTGCTGATCCTGGATAACAGCAAAAGAGAGTGGAAACATCATTCCTGCGGATATTTTTCCAATCCTGCGAAGCAGACTGCATTTGAGTTTAAGGAAGAGGACGGTGTTTTTCCGGCAGACATCCTGAAGATCGATTCACGTTTTACAAGCCTGATCAAATGGCTCGGGGAAAATCATATCAACATCCGGCTTTCCGGACAGAATACAGAAGAAGGATATGCTGTTTACAAAATCCGCGAGATCGCTTTTGGCGGAGGCACCAAGCTTTCTGCTGAGGACGGATTTCTTCAGTTTATGATCGAGCGTCTGTTTGCAAGCAATGCGCCGGCAGAAGAAAATGAGAACGATGAGGAGGAAGAAGACGGTGACGATATGAAGCTTACCAGTATTCAGAGTATCACCGACTTTATGAACTGTGCCGGAAAGACTATGCCTGATAATATCCGTCTCTGGGCAAGAAGAAATCTGGCAGTTGCCCGTTCTCATGAAGTTTCTCAGGAGGAAAGACGCCATGCCCAGAGAGCACTTTCCATCATGATGAATATTCAGTGGAAGCATAATTATTTTGAGTCTATTGATCCGAAGGAAGCACGCCGTATCCTGGATGAGGAGCTTTATGGAATGGAGCGTGTAAAACAGAGGATCATTGAGACGATCATTCAGATCAACCGTACGCATACACTTCCTGCTTACGGACTGCTTCTTGTAGGACCGGCAGGTACCGGTAAATCTCAGATCGCTTATGCAGTTGCAAGAATCCTGAAAATGCCGTGGACAACCCTGGATATGAGTTCTATCAATGATCCGGAACAGCTTACCGGAAGCTCCCGTGTCTATGCAAATGCCAAGCCGGGAATCATCATGGAGGCTTTTTCCATGGCAGGAGAATCCAATCTGGTATTTATCATCAATGAGCTTGACAAGGCTGCATCAGGTAAAGGAAACGGAAATCCGGCAGACGTGCTTCTGACACTGCTGGATAACCTTGGTTTTACAGATAACTATATGGAATGTATGGTTCCGACAGTTGGTGTCTATCCTATTGCCACAGCCAATGATAAGGCACAGATCAGCGCACCTCTGATGTCACGTTTTGCAGTGATCGATATTCCGGATTATACACCGGAGGAAAAGAAGATCATCTTTTCCAGATTTGCGCTTCCCAAGGTTTTGAAACGTATGAGCCTGAAACAGGAAGAATGTATCGTAACGGATGAGGCGCTGGACGCAGTAATTAAGAAATTTGAAGATACCACAGGAATCCGTGATCTGGAGCAGGCTGCGGAGCATATTGCAGCCAATGCCCTGTATCAGATCGAGGTAGATCATGTGAAGGCTGTAACCTTTACCCCCGAGATGGTACAGGAGCTTCTGGACTGACAAAGGGATCCGTTTTGCAATGATAAAAATGCTTCCGGAGATTTTTTCGGAAGCATTTTTGGCTGAGGTAATGCACCTGTTTATGCCGGGCATGTCTGATCGTAAAGGGAAATTATAAAAATAACGAAATCAGGGATTGCCTGAGAAAGTGTAAATGTGTATAATGAGATAAAAGAGCGTGCTCGTGAACACAAAGTACACAGGAGAGGTTTTTGGAGGGTAAAATATGGCAGTAACATTACAACAGATTGCGGAAGCAGCAGGAGTTTCGAGAGGCACTGTGGACAGAGCACTGAATAACAGAGGCCGTATCCGTCCGGAAGTAGAGGAAAGGATCAAAAGGATCGCCCGGGAGATGGGATATCAGCCCAGCCGTGCCGGTCGTGCCCTTGCCATGGCAAAGAGGAAGATCCGTATCGGTGTGATCCTTCAGTATATGGAGACTCCTTTTATGCAGCAGGTTTTAAAGGGGGTCCTGGAAGCAAAAGAAGAAGTGGAGAGTTTTGGCGGAACAGTAAAGATCTATGAGATCGAAGGCGTGGAACCGGAAAAAGTAATGGCTGCAATGGAAGAACTCCGGGAAAAGGGCTTTAATGGAATCGCGCTGACTCCATCAGAGGATCAGCTTTTGAGAGCGAGGATCGATCAGTATCAGGAAGAGTATGGAATTCCGGTAGTTACCTTTAATGCAGATCTGGAAGATACAAAGAGGTTATGCTTTGTGGGACAGGATACCTTTCAGGCCGGTCGTACGGCAGCAGGCCTGATGGGAGAGATGACAGGCGGAACCGGGCAGGTTGCCATAATTTCCGGACAGGTTGCCAATCCTGGCCTGATCAGCAGGCAGAAGGGATTTTCAACAGAAATCAAAGAAAGCTTTCCGGGAACTGAGATCGTGGATATAAGGTATTCCTATGATGACGAATGGGTGGCATCCAAGATCGTGGAAGAACTTCTGGAACTTTATCCGGAGCTGACCGGTATCTATATTACAGGTCATGGTGTAAAGGGTGTCTGCCAGACCTTGCAGAAGCTTGGAAAGGATAAAACCATGCATGTGATCGCCAATGATTTCCTGGAAGAAAATCTGAAATGGCTGAAAGAGGGGACGATCAATTTCCTTATCGGTCAGGATGCAGCTGTACAGGGACATTCCCGGTGACTATTTTGTTCCAGCTTCTCTTTGACAGCAAGGCACCGGAAAAGGAATATCAGTATACAGATATTGTGATCCGGACAAAATATAATATGGGATAAAAAGGAATTGCTGTTGCGTATAGAACCCATGATCAGAAATATCATATGGCAGAATCCTGTACAGGGAAAGCAGATTCAGGAGGTAAAATGAATTATAAAAATGTAAAGATCGCAGAAGGTGCCAGGATCGCAAAGCAGTCTGTGATCCTTGGAAATGTAACGATCGGACGTGACAGCTGTGTATTATATTATGCGGTGCTCCGCGGAGATGATGCTCCGATAGTAATCGGAGAAGAAACCAATATCCAGGAAAATTGTACTATTCATGTGAGCCACAACATGCCGGTCCATATCGGAAACAATGTTACTGTAGGGCATAATGCGGTGCTCCATGGATGTACTATCGGAGATCGGACACTGATTGGAATGGGATCCGTGATCCTGGATGGTGCAAGAATCGGAAATGACTGTATCATAGGAGCCGGAAGCCTTGTGACTAAGAATATGGTGATCCCGGATGGCTCTCTGGTAATGGGAAGTCCGGCCAGGATCAAACGAAACCTTACCTGGGAAGAGAAGCTTGGCATCGTGGAAAACAGCAAAGAATATATTGCTGTGTCCGAAGAGATGAAAGCGCAGGATGTATTATAAACAGCACACGATAAGGGATGAGTCCCTTTTTTACCGGAAAAAATACTCCACGCATCGCTCGCCGTAATATGCCTATCCAAGGACTGTACCGGGATCACCAAGAGCAATGGCAGTACCGACATAGGAAACATGTGCTGTACGCCCTTGTACGTTACGCTCTTAAGTTTTGATTATTGTGCTGATTTTACAGGAATATTCAGAATAATGCAACAAAAACATTCCTTCTGAACAGAAGATCTTTTGCTTCAACATATGTAGATCAAAACCCTACAGGACATTCCTCGCAGTACATATAAAATCCCGGGCGTACTGTGGAAGATAGGTACCTCTTCGGTACGCAATTGTCAGTGTGCTGAAAACCCCATCTTCACCAATGGAAAAACAGGCTGGTTTTACAGGGAGGTCCATATTTTGGACATAAGTTTCCGGGGTGAAACACATACCAAGTCCTTGCATGCAGAGCTTGACGCAGGTTTCTGTGTTGCGGCTCTGAATTGGCACATAAGGCTTGATATGGGCAGTTTTCAATGCTTCCAGCGAAAGCTGTCCGGTAGTCTGTTCCGGAAAATGCAGGATAAAAGGCTCTTCTGCCAGAAGTGAGAGATCAAGCTTCGGGTATATGCTGTGAGCGGATACACTGCCGGCAGCAGCCAATGGGTGCTCCGGATGCATGATCAGAAGGATCTCTTCCTTTTTCAGCAGTTCGTATTCCAGCTTAGGGTGTTTATGTACTTCATTGAAAATGCCAAAATCAAGCTGATCATTGAGAAGAAGTTTTTCCTGGATGGAATATGCCTCTTCCAAGATATTGACCTTTACTTTAGGATATTTTTGAAAAAAAGAGGTCATGATCTGAGGAACCATACAGGTACTCCTCATCAGTGGGAAAGCAACGTTCAGTTCTCCTTCATTATTTTCTGTAAGATCTTTCAGCTCTTTTTCCCAGTCCTGTCGTATCTGCAGGATCTTTCGGGCATACTGCATATATTTGCGGCCTGCAAAGGTAGGTGTATAGCTGTTTCCGCTGCGGCTGAACAGCTTGGTCCCCATTTCCCGTTCCAGCTTCTGGAGATGCTTGGTTAGGGTTGGCTGGGAAATATAAAGCTCCTGTGCGGCTTTTGTAAGATTCTGATATTTAGCAATGCAGAGAATGTACTTCAGTTCATGATAGTTCATGTTTTCCTCCAACTATTCCGTTTTGGCATAATTTTTATGTATAATATGAATTTGACTTCCTAATATGTGTATTTTACAATACTTCCTATCATCATATCAAGGGGGAAAACAAATGAAAAACTGGTTGGAAAAACAGTTCAGACTGTCTGAGTTCAATACAAATATAAAAACAGAACTTCTGGCAGGACTGACAACCTTTGTAACTATGGCATATGTGCTGGCCACGATTCCAAATATTCTGGCAGGTGCCGGTTATGACAAACATACGACTCTGACAGCTATGATCCTTCTGATCATTTTGACTAGCTGTGCAATGGCTTTGGTCACTAATCGTCCGTTTGCTTTGGCACCGGGACTCGGAAGTGTGGGAATCATCGCGTCTATGATCACTAATGAAGGCGTAAGTATGCCGATCGCAGCAGGTGTGATATTCTGGAGTGGTGTTCTTTTTATCATAATTTCATTCTTTGGTCTGAGAGAAGCAGTGGTACGTGTGATCCCGGTAAGCCTGAAACAAGCGGTTAGTGCAGGTATTGGTCTGTTTATCGCACTTCTTGGTGCAAAAAACTGTGGACTGATCGTGGCAAATGATGCAAAAAACTGTCTTTCCTTCGGAAATCTTGCATCTCCATCTGTGATCGTAGCAGTGATCGGATTTCTGATCCTTCTGGTGATCAAGGTACGAAATATTCCGGGCGGTATGATTCTTGCGATCCTGCTGACCACTCTGGCAGGAATTCCTTTCGGTGTTACACATGCTCCGGAATCCATTTTTGCATTTCCGGCAGGTATCGGCCATCAGTTCCTGAAAGTTGATTTTCTGGGAGCGCTGAATTTTGCTTATATTCCATTTCTGATCGCTCTGTTTGTGCCGGATTTCTTTTCTACATTCGGAACAGTTCTGGGAGTGGGAGCAAAGGCAGGCTATCTGGATAAGGATGGAAATCTTCCGGGTATTGATAAATGCTTTAAGGTAGATGCAATTGCAACAAGCTTTGGAGCATTGTTTGGAATGCCGAGTCTTACTACTTATCTGGAGTCATCTGCATGGCGTAGAATGCATGGGGGAAAAACGGGACTTACGGTTATTTTTACAAGCATTTTCTTCGGACTTTCGCTGTTTCTGGCACCACTGGCTCTTGTGATCCCATCTGCGGCAACCGGTCCGGTGCTGATCTATATCGGCATCAATATGCTTGGTGCTATGAGAAATATTGATTATTCGGATATTACAGAGTATATTCCGGCATTTTTATGTGTAACCTTTACGATTTTTGCAAATAATATCGCAAATGGTATCTGCGTGGCGCTTCCGGCTTATCTCGTTATGAAGATCGCAGCAGGAAAGATCAAAAAGATTGAACCGGTCATGTATGTATTGGTAGCAGTCTGTCTGTTGTATTTTTATTCAATTATCTAAGGATGGTGAAATGGTATGGAGCAGGTTCATCTGCTGATCAAAAACGCAAAGGTATTTAATTCCTATCTTAAGAAATTCATATCTGCCAATGTTGCGGTGAAAGATGGAAAATTTTATTACATAGACAGAAAACAGGATACGGATTTTCAGACTGACAATGTGATCGATGCAAAGGGATCATACATGATTCCAGGCCTGACAGATATTCATATGCATATCGAAAGTTCTATGACCACACCGGCTTTTTTTTGGAAAATGTGCAGGAGAAAATGGTGTGACGACGGTGGTTTCAGAGCCTCACGAAATGGCCAATGTCAAAGGTATCCGAGGGATTCTGGAAATGATCTCTGCGGCAAAGAATGCACCTATCGATATTTTTTACGGGATTCCAAGCAGCGTTCCGTCAACCAGTGAAAAGCTGGAAACAACAGGTGGAATTATTGACTGCAGTGCAATGAAGCATCTGCTGGAAGAAAAAGATGTGGTATGTGTAGGCGAAATCATGAATTACCGGCAGATCATCCGGGAAAATGATCTGGAGATCAGCCGTTTTCTGGAATACCTGAAAAAAGAGCATCCGGGATATGTGATCGAGGGACACTGTCCGTCATTGCTGGACCTGGATCTTGCAAAATTTCTTTATCTGGGTATCAATGGTGATCACACGGAACATACTCTGGAGGAAGTAAAGCAGCGGATCGAAAACGGAATGTTTTTTGAGATCCAGGATAAAATGCTGAAACCGGAAATCCTGGAGTATATCTGCCAGAACCAGCTCTACGAGTATTGTTCTTTTGTAACAGATGATACCATGGCGGATGCTTTGTATGAGCAGGGGCCGCTGAATGCAGTGGTACAGAAAGCTATCGATATGGGATTTCCGATGGAACAGGCGATCTACTGTGCCACATATACACCATGTCATCGGATGCATTTTTTATGACAGAGGAGCTATCGCACCGGGAAAACTTGCGGACTTTATGCTGCTTAAAGATCCGTCCGTTCTTAAACCGGAAGCTGTATTCAAAAACTGGTGTTTCGATTTATGTAAAGGGTGAACCGCAGTTGCCGCTGTCTGCTTCCTCATATGAATTTCCGGCAGATTTTTACCGGAGTGTACAGCTTCCGGAGATTTTTTCTGAAGGATTTTCAGGTGAATTGTTCCTTTTTCAGGAAGGATATGCAACGGTTCGTGTGATGGAGGTCAATCCGGATCGTACCCATACTACTGAAAAACTGGTGGAATGCCGGTGAAAGACGGAAAGATCTGCTGGGAAAACAGCGGATGTCTTCTGGCTATGGTGGTGGAACGTCATGGGAAGAACGGAAATATCGGCTATGGATTTCTTACAGGCTCCTGCTTGAAAAAGGGAACTGTGGCAACACATATTTCATGATCATCATAATCTCTTTTGTGGCAGGAAGCTCTCCGGATGATATGTTATTTGCTGTAAACAGGATCCGGGAACTGCAGGGGGGATTTCTGACAGTAAAAGATGGAAGGATCCTTTCTGAGCTTGCACTTCCGGTATGTGGGCTTTTATCCGAAAAA
>ENA-OQDT01000496-OQDT01000496.1-human-gut-metagenome-genome-assembly--contig:-NODE-496-length-25387-cov-4.306413_pt1 | contig 25387 bp, 23 predicted proteins | sample MGYA00242786_ERZ504617 | MGnify/ENA primary metagenome ERZ504617 (study PRJEB26092, sample SAMD00036337) | human gut metagenome | host: Homo sapiens | study: EMG produced TPA metagenomics assembly of...
CCGCGGCACGGCGGTGTCGCAGGAGATCATTGATGCAAAGAAAGCAGAACTTGGCCTGGATCAGCCGTTTCTGGTTCAGTATGTAAGCTGGCTGAATGGATTTTTGCATGGTGATATGGGGACAAGCTATGTGTCCGGGAAAGAGGTGTTTGATGAATTTATTTCAAAACTTCCGGCAACGCTTGCTGCTTACGGTCATGTCGATTTTGGCAACGGTTGTGATCTCCATCCCGCTTGGCGTTCTGGCTGCAGTCTGTCAGGATAAATGGGTGGATCTGCTTTTGCGGTTTTTCAGCTTTATCGGCAATGCGATGCCGAATTTTTTTGTGGCGATGCTTCTGATGCAGCTGCTGTCGATCAAACTGAATCTTCTGCCGGTCATCGCAGGCGGTGTAAATATCAGAAGTGTACTGATGCCGATGCTGACGCTGGCAATTTCCATGTCTGCAAAGTATATGCGGCAGGTTCGTGCGGGCGTTCTGGAGGAGCTGAACAAAGATTATGTTCAGGGAGCCAGGGCGAGAGGTATCAGGGAGAGCGTAATCTTATGGAAAAACGTCATAAAATCAGCCATGCTTACGATCATTACATTGCTTGCATTATCCATTGGAAGTTTGCTTGGCGGTACGGCGATCATTGAGAGTATTTTTATGTGGGATGGGGTCGGAAAGCTGGCAGTGGATGCGATCACGACACGCGATTACCCGGTGATTCAGGCATATGTCGTATGGATGGCACTGATCTATGTCATAGTCAATCTGATCACGGATCTCTTATACCACTGCCTGGATCCGAGAATCCGTCTGGGGGTGAATTAAAATGGATAAATTAGCACAAAGAAAACCGAAGAAGCAGAAAAATCATCTGAAAAAGCGATTTTTTATTTTTGCCACGCTGGCACTGATTCTTGTTGTCGGTTCTTATTTCAGCGAACGCTTATGCCCATATGATCCTTATGAGCAGAATCTTAGTATCGCAAGAGCAAGTCCGTCACTGGAACATCCGTTCGGAACAGATCGTTATGGGAGGGATATGTTATCCAGAGTCATTGTCGGAAGCAAGACCAGTATCTATTCGACTTTGCTTCTGGTTGTCGGGATCACGGTGATCGGAACAATCGTCGGGATCATCTGTGGATGGAACGGAAAGAAACTGGATACGATTCTGATGCGGATATCCGACATTTTCCTTGCATTTCCCGGTCTGGTTTTTGCCCTGGCAGTTGCAGCCGTGATGGGAGGCGGCGTACAGAATGCGGTTATAGCCCTTGGGGCGATCAGCTGGCCGAAATATGCAAGGATTGCCAGAAGTCAGACATTGGCACAGAAAGAAAGCCTCTATATGCGGGCGGCAATCTTATCTGGATGCAGTACAGGAAAACTGATTTTGAAACATATTCTGCCGAATATCACAGGATCGATTCTTGTGACTGCCATGCTGGATATCGGAACGATGATGATGGAGCTTGCAGGCCTGTCGTTTCTGGGACTTGGTGCAAAACCGCCGGTTGCGGAGTGGGGAAGCATGATGAGTGATACCAGAAATCTGCTGACGACACATCCTTGGGTAACCTTTGCACCGGGAATTGCCATTTTTCTTTCGGTCATGGTTTTCAACCTGCTTGGCGATACGGTAAGGGATCTGTTGGATCCAAGAAATGAGAGGTAGATATGTCAGGAATCATTTGCTATGAAAACGTCGATATCTGTTACAATGGCAGTCCGGTAATCAAAAAGGTCAGCTTTTCGGCAGAAAAAGGTGAAATCTTAGGGATCGCAGGGGAGAGCGGAAGCGGCAAATCCACATTGATTAAGGCAGCAATCGGATTGCTTGGAAAGAATGGAAGTGTCACAGGCGGAAAGATCTGGTACGAAGAAAAAAATCTTCTGGATTTAAATGCAAAAGAACTACGTAAAATCTGCGGGAGCGAAATTGGCATGATCTTCCAGAATGCCGGAAGTTCTTTCTGCCCGATCCGAACCGTTGGGGATCAGCTGCTGGAAGAAATGAAAGAGCACCGAAAATAAAAAAGGCCGAATTTGAGGATGAAGCAGTGGAAATGCTTGCAAAATTCGGATTTCAGGATCCAAAAAGAATCCTGAAAAGTTATCCGTTTGAGCTGTCGGGTGGCATGCAGCAGCGTGTCGGCGTTGCGGCAGCGATGCTCTTAAAACCGAAGATCCTGCTTGCGGATGAGCCGACTTCGGCACTGGATGTTTCGATTCAGAAACAGGTCGTAGAGCAGATGAAAATGATCCGAGAACAGTATGGGACAACGATCCTTATCGTTACGCACAACATCGGAGTGATCCGTGCGATGGCGGACTCCATGCTGGTTCTGAAAGATGGAAAAATGGAAGAATACGGAAAGACGCAGGAGGTACTGAGTCATCCGCAGTCGGATTATACAAAGCGATTACTTGCAGCTATTCCTGTTCTTCGGAGGTGAAAAAATGGAGCCATTATTACAGATTTCGCATCTGACTAAAATTTTTTCGAATGGAAAAGAGGATGAATATAAGGCGGTGGATGATGTCAGTTTTGAATTGTTTCCGGGAGAAAAGCTGGCGATCATCGGGGAGAGCGGAAGCGGAAAGACGACGGTTGTAAATATGATCACCAGGCTTCTTGACAGTACCGATGGAAAGATTCTGCTCGATGGAGAAGAGATCACCCACTATAAAAGAAACAAAATGAAAAACATTTACCGGAAAATGCAGATGGTTTTTCAGACGCCGACCGAAAGCTTTGATCCGAGATGCCGCCTCGGAGATGCTGTGGCAGAGAGCCTGAGAAATGCCGGTATGCCAAAGAAAGAAGCTATGGAAATTGTGAAAGAGCTTTTTAAGCAGTGCGGACTGCCGGAAAATTTTATGAAACGTTATCCACATGAAGCCAGCGGCGGACAGTGCCAGAGGGCAGCGATTGCAAGATCGATTGCAATCAAGCCCAGACTGCTGATTTTAGATGAAGCGACGTCCGCACTTGATGTCACCGTCCAGGCAGAGATTCTGCAGCTTTTAGATGCTCTGCAGGAAGAACGTCAGATGTCGTATCTGTTTATCTGCCACGATATTGCACTGGTGCAAAATTTCTGTGACCGTGTACTGGTCATGTATCAGGGAAAAATCGTAGAACAGGGAAAAACAGAAGAAGTGCTGTGTTTTCCAAAACATGAATACACACGTATGCTGCTGGACAGTGTGCTGTGATGCCGGCAGTTGTTTGTATAGCAAATATACGGATCAGATAGATGTCAGCAAAACGAATCAGAATCGAATGACAAGTTTTATATACATCCGATTGAAAAAATGCGAAAGTTATTTTGTGACGGAGCGATTTATGGTTACCATAGTATGTCAGAGACAAGTTGTATAATATCAAAAAGAAAAAGAGAAAGGAAAAACGCATGAAAAAGAACATGAAAAAAATAATGGCATTGCTTCTTACCGTGACACTCAGCCTGGGGACTGTACGGCTGCGGAAGCAAGAATGACAAAACGGAAAGCGGGACAAGTACGGCAGCTGGGGAGGATACATCTGCGGCAGCCACAGACAGTTCTGAGAAAAAAACGCTGGTGATCGGAGATACGACCTTCAATCCTTCCAACGAAGAACTGGATGTCAACCCGCATAATTCTTACTCCGGATGGGCATGTATCCGCTATGGGATCGGGGAAACACTTGTAAAATATTCGGACGATATGGAACTGGAGCCGTGGCTGGCAAAAGAGTGGGAGAATACCGATCCGCTGACCTGGAAGATTACACTTCAGGACAATGTTACTTTTTCAAGCGGCAGAGCCATGGATGCAGAGGCCGTGAAACAGTGTCTGGAAGATCTTCTGGCAAACCATGACCGTGCCGCAGCCGATACGAAAATTGATTCCATGGAAGCAGACGGTCAGGTGCTTACGATCCACACATCCGAGCCAAAGCCGGCACTTTTGAATTACCTTGGAGATCCATATGGCTGTATTATCGATGTGGATGCAGGATTTGAGGATGGAATCGTAGTCGGAACAGGTCCATATATTGCAACGGACTGCCAGTCCGGTGATCATCTGACCCTGGTAAAAAATGAAAATTACTGGAATGGAACGCCTCATATTGATGAGCTGACGATCAAGACGATCACCGATGGAAATACGCTTGCCAATGCACTGCTTTCAGGAGAAGTGCAGGCAGCTTACGGTATGGCATATGAAAGCTATCCGATGTTTGAAAACGATAATTTTACATTTTCACAGATCTCCACATCACGATGTTTCTTCCTGAAAATGAATTTCAACGAGGGTTCTGTCTGTACCGATCCGGCAGTGCGAAAAGCGATCGCCATGGGCATTGACAAAGAAGGATTTGTAGAAAATCTGCTGGAAGGCAATGGATATCCGGCAAATGGAACTTTCCCTGCAGGTTCTGCTTTCGGAGGGGATAAAGTAACGACAGAGACATATGATGCAGAAGGTGCAAAAAAAGTTCTCGAAGAAGCAGGATGGAAAGACAGTGATGGCGATGGTATCCGTGAAAAAGACGGACAGAAACTTCAGATCAAATGGCTGACCTATCCAAGCCGGCAGGAGCTTCCGCTTCTGGCAGAATCCGCACAGGCTACGCTTAAAGACATCGGAATTGACGTGGATATCAACTGTACCGCAGACAACAACAGTGTTGTGCAGGAGCCGTCTGCATGGGATGTCTATGCTATGGCAAATGTGCAGGCTCCGACCGGAGATCCGGAATACTGGTTTACCGTATTTGCCACTTCCGATGCAACCAAAAATCAGGGAGCCTATAAAAACGAAAAGCTGGATCAGTTAGAAGCACAGCTCAGTCAGGAGTTTGACACCGATAAACGTGCAGAACTTGCGGTTCAGATGCAGCAGACCGTTCTGGATGACAATGCCTTTGTATATTGCTCATTCCTGAAAATGAGCCAGATTTCACGGGCAAATGTAAGCGGATATCTTGCGCATGCCTGCGATTACTATCAGGTGACAGCGGATCTTGATATCAATTGAACAGAGATACAAGCGAAAGACATGTTGGAAAAAATCAGCATGTCTTTTTAAGTGGATTACTTATCAAAAACTATAAAAGCAATCTTGCGCAGGCACATGTAGTTTTATATATTTTTATATTGATGATCTTATAAATATGCGTTGACAGAAACATTGTGAAATGTTACTATAAAATTCGGGGGGGGGGTAAACGCAAAAATGTACACATTGCACAAAAAGGAGGAATACTGTGAAAAAGAAAGAAAAACAATGGTTGTCTCTTGCTTTGAGTGCGGCTATGGTTGTGAGCGCAGTTCCAGCAGTTGCTGCCGGAACGACGGTTCATGCGGCAGCAAATGAAGCAGCAGTTTCCATTAAAAACGGGGAAGTAACTATAGGAAATGCATACCTGGAGCGTAAGTTTACGACCACAGGTGACAAGCTGGCAACGGCAGAACTGGATAACAAAAGGGCAAATCTGACGTTTACACCGGCACAGGGCTCTGAAGAGTTTATCATCAAGCTTCGCCAGGATGGCGAGACAAAGATGGACGGCGAGCTGGACCGCAGCGGCTGGACAGTTACGGCAAGTGATCAGTACAGTGATGTAGTAGGTGTAAAGGATGGTCCTGGAGCTCATGTTATTGATGGTGATCCATCTACATATTGGCACAGTAAATATTCACCAGACCAGCCGTATCCACATTCTCTGACTTTTGATATGAAGAGTGAGCAGGATATCGCAGCGTTCTCTTATCAGCCGCGTCAGGACGGCTCTACAAACGGTGATATCAAAGGATACAAATTGTATGTGGGCAATGATACAGCGACTCTGGAAAGTGCAGGGAATCTGGCAGCAGAAGGTAACTTTACCTACAACGACAGAGAGACGATCTATGTCAATCTGACAACACCGAAAAAAGGACGCTATGTAAAACTGGTTGCGACATCACCAAAGACAGATGGTCAGGCTTGGGCAACAGCAGCCGAAGTGAAGATGTACAGCAAAGCGGTCAGCACAGCAGATGCAGGCAATGCAATCAAATCCAGTGATCTGAAACTGGATACTGCAAGTATTGAAAAGACTGACACAGAAACTGGTGTCATGGTATCTTTCCCGTTTGAAACCGTTCAGAAAGGTGGCGTAGACTGGGATGTTACCATGAAAGTTACCATGGATGATGGCGATCATTTCATGCGCAAGTTCCTGGAAATCGAAGTCAGCGATGAGCAGAAAGCGGCGATTGATTATATCGATCTGGAATCTTTAAATGTCAATGACAGCGATGCAACCTGGACACATCCGACCATGGGTTCTGGTGTCGGCGGTATGAGCGGATATGTTATCTCTCTTGGGCAGCCGGTTTACATTCAGGGTATGTTCCTTGGATGTGAGTTCCCGATGACTGAGACCGAGATCGACACAAATAAAAATGCACATATGCGTTATTTCTCCGGTAAGACTTTTGCGAAACTGCAGGAGGACAATCAGCTTACCACAGATGGCAAATATGTGACCTGGCAGACCGTAGCAGGTGCAGCAAGAAGTACCGATATGAACGTTATTCAGTCGGATTTCTATGAGTATATCAACAGCATTGCTACCAGAAGTGATTTCCGTACACAGTACAACTCCTGGTATGACAATATGATGACCATCAACGATGCCAACATTGAATCTGCATTTACAAAAATGGAAAAAGGACTTTCCGAATCCGGTGTAGAGCCGATGGATTCTTATGTTGTGGATGATGGATGGAACAACTACAACAACCAAAACACAACTTCTAAGGTTCATGATGAGGCACGTTGTGGTACAACCGACAATGTGACGGGATTCTGGGAGTTCAATAACAAATTCCCGAATGGTTTCCGCCCGGCTTCCGATCTTGCAAAAAGCTTTGGCTCCGGTTTCGGCGTATGGTTAGGACCGAGAGGTGGTTACAATTATAATGGTGCCATGGGTAAGATCATTGAGAAAGCAGGTTATGGTGCATACAATGCTGTAACTGATGACATTGATGTCGGTGACAGACGTTATGTCTCCAAACTGACTGAGTTCTTTACCCAGATGCAGGATGCATACAAAGTAAATTACTGGAAACTTGATGGTTTCGCAACACAGGCTTGTAAAGACAGCACACACAAACATATGACCGGCGGCAAGAACGGTATGTACTACTTCACAGATACCTGGGAAGCGTGGATCGACCTGTTCGAAGCCTTGCGTGCCAATGCAGAGAAAAACGGCATTGACAATCTGTGGTTCAATCTGACCTGCTATGTAAACCCAAGTCCTTGGTATCTGCAGTGGGCAAACTCCATCTGGATACAGAACAGCCAGGATATCGGACGTGTCCAGGTCGGACAGAGCAGACAGGTAGACCAGCTGCTCTCTTACCGTGACGGCAGATATTTTGATTTTGTAAAAGAAAGACAGTTCCAGTTCCCACTGTCAAATGTTTACAACCATGATCCCATTTACGGAAAGACGGGAACGAACCTGGCAAATCAGATGACAGATGATGAATTCAAGACGTATCTGTATATGATGGGAACCAGAGGAACTTCATTCTGGGAGCTGTACTACAGTCCGGAAATGATCGATGAAGGTCAGAAATGGGAGATCAATGCGGAATATCTGGAGTGGGCTAAGAAAAATTACCATATCCTGAGAAATGCAAAACTGATCGGTTCTACACCAGATGGTGGTAATACCTATGGATTCTCCTGCTGGGATGGCAATGAGGGTATCATCTCCATGAGAAACCCAAGTGCATCTGAAAAAACACTGACCTTTACTCTGGATCGAAACATCGGTGTTTCTGAAGACCTGAAAGACAAAACACTGAACCGTACAACGATTCTGGATCACAAGACAACCGATGCACAGACCGAGTATCAGACTGTGAAATACGGTGACGAGATTACGATAACTCTGCAGCCGGGTGAGGCACGTATCTGGGCTCTGTCTACAGAGAAAGATATCACAGCACCAGGGCTGACACTGGCAAAAGCAACTGCAGACAACAAAGTAGAGCTGACCTTTAACGAGCGTGTAACAGGTACACCGACAGCAATGGTCAATGGAGAAGCCGCTACAGCAGAAGTAAGTGCAAGCCAGAGAAAAGTAACTCTGACAACTGCCGCAGCTCTGACAGCAGGAAGCAAAGCATCTGTTTCTGTAACAGGTCTGACAGACTTAAACAAAAATGCAGCAACCGTAAATACAGAAGTTAGCTGTCAGGAAAATCAGATCGTAGCCAAAGCGGCAGCAAAAGATGATCTGAAAGCAGCAGATGACGTAACCGTAACAACAGATGAAGCACTGGCAGGCAAGAACGTACTTGCACTGACAAGAGAATATGAACTGAACAACGGTACATCTGTTACCGGAACAGCAGACTTTGCTGTTGCTTCTTATGTAAAAACAACAGGAAACAGCATCAACATCCTGAAACAGGGCAGCGAGTACAGCCTTTCTGTCAATGCGGACGGCAAAGCAGTCTTTACCGTTGGCGATGTAACCGTAACATCAAAAGAAACCGTAAACGATGGCACATGGAAACATCTTGCGGGTATCCGTGAGAAAAACGGTATGGTGAAGATTTATGTCAATGGTACACTGGATTCCAGCAAATACAGCAAAGACATCAAAGATCTGGCAGAAGGAACACTCACCATCGGAGGCGGAAGCGACCTTCAGGTAAGTGAAGCACAGGTGAAAGATGCAACCATGTCACTGACAACACTGGAAGCAGTCAAAACAGTAGTAGGTGATGACAACAGCGGCAGCTCTGGCATCGTACCGGATGCAAATGGAAAGATTCCGCTTCAGGCTTCTAATATTACAGTAAAACGTGCAGATACAGATGCAGATGTTTCAAATGCAAAGAGTCCGACATCAAAAATGATTGATGGTGACAAGAGTTCAGATTCCTTTACCTGTACACTGGACAGCATCGAAAATGATGTTTTAAATGGAACAAGTGTATACTTCCAGATTGACCTTGGCGATGTATTCAAACTTGACAAGATCAGTATGTGGCGTTATTTTAAAGACGGACGTACTTATCAGGATACTATGATTGTAGCATCCAAGGATGCAAACTTTGATGCAAATGATACCGTACTTTACAGCACAGTATCCGATGAAAGCCATGCTTATGGTCTGCTGAGTGCAGAGAAACTGGCAAATCCGGATACAGCATATGCAGAGACAAGTGAAGGAAAAACATTTGCTGCCAATGAAACAGAAGCACGTTATATCCGCATTTACATGCGTGGAAGTGTTAAGACAAATGGAGCAAAACATGGCGGAAACCACATCTGCGAAGCAGAGGTTTATGGAAAAGCTATTCAGAGTGAGACCGTACAGAAGAAACATAAGATTACCTTTGATACCATGGGCGGAAGCAGCATTGATGCACTGAAAGTTGCAGACGGAGCGACCTGGAGCCTGCCGGAAGCACCGACCAGAGAAGGATATGTATTCAAGGGCTGGTTTACAAATGTAAACTGTACCGCAGACAGTGCTTATACAGAAACAGCACCGATAACTCAGAATCTGACACTCTTTGCAAAATGGGAAAAACAGGCAGTAGCAGTTACAGGTGTGACCCTGAATAAGACAGAAGCAACTCTGACAGCAAAAGGCCAGACAGTAAAGCTTACTGCAATGGTAGCACCAGCAAATGCAACCAACAAAAACGTAACATATGCAACAAGTAATGAAAAGGTAGCAACTGTTACCCCAGAAGGACTTGTAACAGCAGTGGCAAAGGGAACTGCAGACATCACAGTAAGAACAGCAGACGGAAACAAGACTGCAGTATGCAAAGTAACGGTAAGCATTGATGATTCCAAGACAGATGAACCGACAGAAGTTCTGAATCAGGTCAAAGATGCAATCAAAGCCGCAGAAAACAAAAAACAAAGTGATTACACAAAGGAAACCTGGGATGCTTATCAGAAAGCTCTGACAGATGCCAGGGCTGTTGCAGAAAAAGCAGGTGCAACAAAAGAGGAACTGGAAACGGCACTGAAGGTATTGAAAGCTGCAGAAACAAAACTTGAAAAAGTATCCGGAACACAGACACAGCAGCCAGAAACACCGGCTACAGAAGCACCGACTGCGAAAGTACCTGCAGTTGGAGCTACAAAGACAGTCGGAAAAGCAATCTACAAAGTAACAAAATCCGATGCAAAGAACGGAACGGTTACACTTGTAAAACTGACAAATAAAAATGAAAAGAAATTTACAGTACCGGCAAGTGTAAAAGTAGACGGCATTTCCTTCAAGGTAACGGAAATTTCCAAAAATGCATTTAAGAACAACAAAAAACTGAAACAGGTTACGGTCGGCAAGAATGTTGCCAAGATCGGCGCCAATGCATTTAGCGGTGATTCCAGGCTGAAGAAGCTCACGATCAAATCAGCAAAACTGAAAAAAGTAGGAAAGAAAGCATTCAAAGGTATTCATGCAAAATGCAGAATCAAAGTACCGAAGAAGAAACTTACTGCTTACAAACGACTGCTGAAAGGCAAAGGACAGAAAGCAGGCGTAAAAATAACCAAATAAGAAATAAAGATAAAAAGCCAGTGTATGCGAAATGCAGCACTGGCTTTTCTGACCGGTTGACATGATTTGAGCATAAGTTTATAATCATTTTATGCGAAGTATGCCGGAAACGGCAGAAAAAGGAGGAAGATGCGGTGGCAGAACAAAAAAACGGTCTGGAAGATTATTTTGTGACAAAAGGAATAAAAAACTGCGGTATGGATATACGACCGGTTCCTGTGCGGCTGCAGCGGCGAAAGCAGCCACATGGATGCTCCTGTCACAGAGAAAAACAGAGAAGATCGATCTTATGACACCGCGCGGAATCCTGCTGCATTTGTTGCTGGAGGATATCTGCTTTGATGGAAAACAGGCTTCCTGTGCAATACGTAAAGATGGCGGAGATGATCCGGATGCGACAGATGGGCTGCTGATCTGTGCGGCAGTATCAAAATGCGGAAAGACGAAAGAACAGCAGGTTTTTATTGACGGCGGAAAAGGCGTCGGAAGGATCACAAAGCCGGGACTGGAGCAGCCGGTCGGAGCAGCGGCGATCAATCGGGTTCCCCGCGAGATGATCACGGAAGCAGTACGTGAAGTATGTGAGATGTGTGAGTATACAGAAGGAATACAGGTCTGCATTTCCATACCGGAGGGGGAAGAGATTGCAAAAAAGACGTTCAATCCAAGACTTGGGATTGAAGGCGGTTTATCGGTGCTTGGCACAAGCGGAATTGTCGTGCCGATGAGTGAAAAGGCCCTGATCGCCAGTATTCGACTGGAGATGGAGATGAAGCGAAAAAACGGAGCCGAGTATCTGCTGCTTACTCCGGGCAATTACGGAGCCGACTTTGTGAAAGAAAATACAGAGATTGATGTGGAAAGCTCAATGAAATGCAGCAATTACGTCGGTGAGACGCTGGATATGGCAGTGGAATTAGGTTTTTAGGTGTGCTGTTTGTGGCACATATCGGGAAATTCGTTAAAGTGTCCGGCGGCATTATGAACACCCATTCCAGACACTCGGACGCAAGGGCAGAGCTGATGTGTGCACATGCACTGCGGGCAGGAGCCGACCTTGAGACGGCAAAAGCAATCCTTGAGACCATCACCACAGAAGAAGCTATGGAGATCATAAGGATGCATGGACTTCAGGGTGCGGTGATGGAGCAGATGGCAGAAAAAGTGCATCAGTATATGCAGCACCGGGTAGAAGGTGCGATCCAGACGGAGGCGATTCTTTTCTCCAACCGTTTTGGATATCTTGGTGAGACAAAAGAAGCCGAAAAACTTGCCGAAAAATTTCGAAAAAAATGATGACAGAAAACAGAAGGAGAAAAGCAGCAATGAATACAGGAACCTTATATGGCGTCGGTATCGGACCGGGAGATCCGAAACTGATGACTTTTCGGGCAGCAGAACTGATCCGCGACAATGAGATTATTGCCCTGCCGGGAGAAAAAGCAGAAGAAACCGTAGCATATCAGATCGCGGTGCAGACTGTAAAAGAATTAAAACAGAAAACATTTCTGGAACTGCCGATGCCAATGACAAAGGATAAAGAGCTTCTGGAAAAAAGCCATGAAGAGGCAGCGGACCGCGTGGAGGAATATCTGAAAAAGGGACAGAATGTCGTGTTTTTAACACTTGGAGATCCGACCGTTTATTCTACTTATCTCTATGTACATAAGCGGATCGTGCAGCGTGGCTGCAATGCGGAGCTGGTAAGCGGGATCACTTCGTTTTGTGCAGTGGCGGCAAAGCTCAATATCGGACTTGTGGAAAAGGCAGAAGAACTCCATGTGATACCGGCATCTTATCAGATTGAAGATGCCCTGAAATTGCCCGGAACAAAAGTCCTGATGAAAGCAGGAAGAAAGATCGGACAGGTGAAAGAGCTTCTGAAAAAAGCCGGTATGCAGGCGATGATGATCGAAAACTGCGGTATGGAAAATGAAAAAATATATCACTCAGTGGATGAGATTCCGGAAAATGCCGGATATTATTCCCTGATCATTGTAAAGGAGAATTAAAATGATACATTTTGTCGGAGCCGGTTCCGGAGCGGCAGATTTGATCACGTTACGCGGAAAGAAATTTCTGGAAGAAGCAGATGTGATCATCTATGCCGGTTCCCTGGTAAATCCGGAGCTTTTAAAATATGCAAAAAAAGGAGTGTAAAATTTATGACAGTGCGAAAATGACGCTGGAAGAAGTCCTGGATGTGATGCGTCAGGCAGAAAAAGAGGGGCAGATGACGGTGCGTCTGCACACCGGAGATCCGTGCATTTACGGTGCGATCCGGGAGCAGATGGATGTGCTGGATGCAGAAAATATTTCTTATGATTATTGCCCCGGTGTCAGCTCTTTCTGCGGGGCAGCCTCTGCCTTGAATATGGAATATACACTTCCGGGTGTGTCACAGAGCGTGATCATCACGCGTATGGCAGGCCGTACACCGGTGCCGGAAAAAGAAGAGATTGCTTCGTTTGCGGCACATCAGGCTACGATGGTGATCTTTTTAAGTACCGGTATGGCAGAAAAATTATCCAAGCGTCTGATCGCAGGCGGTTATTCGGAAAATACACCGGCAGCGATCGTCTATAAAGCAACCTGGGAGGATGAGAAAGCGGTGATCTGCACCGTAGGAACGCTGGCAAAAGCAGCAGAAGAAAACGGCATCACAAAGACGGCCCTGATGATCATCGGAGATGCAGTAACGCACAGCCATTATGATCGTTCTGAACTGTATAATCCGGCATTTACTACGGAATTTCGTCAGGCAACGAAAAAGAGATGAGCAGGAAAATGGGACAGAAACTTGGAATCGTCAGTTTTACGGAGCATGGCAGTCAGTTAAATGAGCATCTGCGGGAAATGCTGGAGCGTTCCGGATATATATGCGAGGCATATGCAGCGGAAAAATATGCTTCCAAATATCATCTGCTTCCGCTGAAGGTTTCCACAAAAGCGTGGACAGAAAAAATGTTCCAAAGCATGGATGCCCTGCTTTTTATCGGGGCATGCGGCATTGCGGTGCGGAGCATTGCACCATACCTTCAGGGAAAAGACAAAGATCCGGCGGTCGTTGTCCTCGATGAGCGTGGGATTTTTGCAGTTTCACTGCTTTCCGGGCATTTAGGCGGAGCAAATGAGCTGACGGCGGTGCTTGCGAACCTGACCGGTGCGATTCCGGTCATCACGACGGCTACTGATATCAACGGACGTTTTGCAGTCGATGTGTTTGCAAAAAAACAAAATCTGTGGATTTCAGATCTGAAAGCAGCAAAGGCGGTTTCAGCGGCGGTTCTCGATGAAGATCCGGTCGGATTTCTCAGTGAGTTTCCGGTGACAGGTGAAGTGCCTTGCGAACTGCAACGACTTGCGGATGGAGAGCAGTTTGAAGGAAACTGCGGTATAATGCTATCTTTAAATGAAGAAAAGCATCCGTTTGCCGTGACACTGCACCTGATCCCGCGGATCGTAAGCCTTGGGATCGGCTGCAAAAAAGGCACGCCGCAAAAGATCATCGAGCAGGAAGTATTAAAGGCACTGCAAAGCTGCCACGTATCGATACACAGCATTTTTGCGGCAGCCAGCATTGATCTGAAAAAAGAAGAAGTGGGAATCCTTACTTTCTGTGAAAAGTATGCGATTCCATTTGATGTTTATACGAAAGAAGAACTGATGAATCTTGAAGGAGATTTCACGTCATCAGAATTTGTAAAAGAGACGACCGGTGTGGACTGTGTCTGTGAACGAAGTGCCTCTCTTGCAGGAGGCGGTGCAGAGCTGCTTCTGAAAAAGCGGGCGGCAAACGGCGTGACAGTCGCACTGGCTCTTAAAGATTGGAGTGTGGATTTTGGATAATAAGATATATGTGGTAGGAATCGGACCGGGAGCTTATGAGCAGATGACGATGCGTGCGGCAGAAGCACTTCGCAGGTGTGATGTGATCGTGGGTTATACTGTTTATGTGGATCTTGTAAAGGAGCATTTTTCAGACAAACGTTTCCTGACAACGCCGATGAAGAAAGAGATCGAACGCTGCCGTCTGGCATTTGAAGAAGCAAACAAAGGTTATACCGTTGCGATGATCTGCAGCGGCGATGCCGGGGTCTATGGCATGTCCGGTCTGATGCTGGAGATCGGGCAGGAGTATCCGCATGTGGAAGTCGAAGTGATACCGGGTGTGACGGCGGCAAACGGCGGGGCGGCTGTGCTTGGAGCACCGCTGATCCATGATTTTGCAGTGATCAGTTTAAGTGATCTGCTGACACCGTGGGAAAAGATCGAAAAGCGTCTGCTCTGTGCGAGCGAGGCGGATTTTGTGATCTGCCTTTACAATCCGTCCAGCAAAAAGCGTCATGATCATCTGCAGAAAGCCTGTGATCTGATGATGAAAAGCAAAGCTCCGGATACGGTGTGCGGAACGGTTTCCAACATCGGGCGTGACGGGGAAACGTTCCATGTGATGACGTTAAAAGAACTGCGGGATACAAAGGTGGACATGTTTACAACGGTTTATATCGGAAATTCTCAGACAAAAATGCTGAACGGAAAAATGGTAACACCAAGGGGATATATCCATGGATAAGATTTTATTGTTTGCAGGGACAACAGAAGGACGGAATCTGGCAGAATTTCTGGAGAAAAATCAGATACCGACGGAAGTCTGTGTGGCAACGCAGTATGGAGAGACGCTGTTAGAAGAAGGGAGATATCTTCATGTTCATGCCGGAAGGCTGGATGAGAGGGAAATGGAACAACAGATCAAAGAGCATCAGATCACGCTTGTCATAGATGCAACGCATCCGTATGCGGTGGTCGTATCCCAAAATATCCGCAGGGCATGCAGCCAGACCGGTGCAGAGTACATCCGTCTTGCAAGAAAAGAGACAGAGGTTTCCTGGAAGGGGATGGAGGATGTCACAGAAGTTGCAAGCGTGGCAGAAGCGGCAGCCTTTCTTGCAAAGAAAGAAGGGAGGATCTTTGTGGCAACCGGAAGCAAGGAGCTTTCTTCCTATCAGGTGATCCCGGATTATCAGAACCGGGTGGTGGCAAGAGTGCTTTCAACCCCGGAGGCAGTAACAGAATGTGCAGCCCTTGGATTTTCCGGGAAAAATCTGATCTGTATGCAGGGACCGTTTACGGAAGATCTGAATGTGGCGATGCTCAGACAGGCACAGGCTTCCTGGATGGTGACAAAAGAATCCGGAAAAGCAGGCGGTTTCCTGGAAAAGCTGCGTGCTGCAAAAAGGGCCGGTGCAAAGCTTGTTGTCATAAAACGGCCGGTGGAGAGAGCCGGGGAAATTTCGGAAGTTCGAAATCGAGAGACCCAATATTCAATATGTGATGAGGAACAGATCCGAAGACTTCTTGGCAGACGGTTTGGCATTTGTCCGAAACGACAACTGTATCTGGTCGGGATCGGTATGGGAAATGAAAACAACCGCACCGTGGAGGCAGAACAGATCTGCCGGTCGGCGGATCTCCTGATCGGTGCCGGAAGAATGCTGCAGTCCGTGAAAACAGAAGGAAAGGCCGTTTTTGAATCTTATAAACCGGATGAGATCGCCGTTTATCTGGCAGAGCATCCGCAGTATGAGACGGCAGCAGTTCTGTTATCGGGAGATATCGGTTTTTACAGCGGAGCAAAAAAACTGTACGATGCGATCAATCATACAAGAGGGCTGGAACAACTGGAGATCCATCCGGTCAGCGGTATTTCTTCGGTGGTCTATTTCTGCGGAAAATTGGGCGTTCCCTGGGAAGATGTCCATCTTTTAAGCCTGCACGGCAGAAAACAGAATCTGATCGATGCGGTCAAATACCATGAAAAAGTCTTTGCACTGTGCGGGGAAAAAGACGGGATCCCGAAAATCTGCCGCAAACTGAAAGAATATGGACTTGGCGATGTAAAGATCGCAGTCGGAACCGATCTGTCTTATGAGCAGGAGCAGATCGTGCAGGGAAGTGCAGAAAGTTTTTCGGAAGCGGATTTTGCCCCACTCAGTGTGCTTCTGATCTGCAATCCGAATGTGAAAAAACGTACTTGTCATGGACTGGATGACGATCTGTTTCTGCGCGGAAAAGTCCCGATGACAAAAAGCGAAGTGCGGAGCATTTCGCTGTCAAAATTAAGGCTGCACAAAGATGCCGTTGTATGGGATATCGGAGCCGGAACCGGTTCGGTTTCCATTGAGGCGGCACTCCTTGCAAGAGACGGAAGTGTTTATGCGGTCGAAAAGAAAGACGAAGCGATCGAACTTCTTAAGCAGAATAAACGAAAATTCGGAACGGACAATCTGGAGATCATCAAAGGGCTGGCTCCGGAGGCTCTGCAGAATCTGCCGGTACCGACGCATGCCTTTATCGGTGGTTCTTCCGGCAATTTAAGGCAGATCCTGGAAAGTTTTACTGAAACAGAATCCAAAAGCGCGTATTGTCATCAATGCGATCGCCCTTGAGACGGTGGCAGAAGCGATGCAGTGTCTGAAGACTATGGCATTTACTGATGTGGATATCGCACAGGTATCGGTGGCAAAAGGAAAGAAACTGGGCTCTTATGAGATGATGATGGGCCAGAATCCGGTTTATATTTTCTCCTGCACAGGAGGTGAAACCGCATGAAACAGCCAAGATTTATGCTTGCAGCACCGTCAAGCGGAAGCGGCAAGACGATGATCACCTGCGGAATATTGCAAATATTAAAAAACAGAGGATATTGTGTTTCTTCCTTTAAATGCGGACCGGATTACATTGATCCGATGTTTCACACGAAAGTGCTCGGCACTATTTCAAGAAATCTGGATACTTTTTTTACCGGAGAAGAGATGACACGCTATCTGTTTGCAAAAACGGCACAGCAGACGGAGATTTCCGTGATCGAGGGTGTGATGGGGTATTATGACGGACTTGGCGGCATCCGCACAAAAGCAAGTTCCTATGATCTTGCAAGAGTTACCGATACGCCGGTCATTCTGATCGTAAATGCCAAAGGCATGAGTCTGTCTGTCCTTGCACAGATCAAAGGGTTTCTTGATTATCAGAAGGACAGTAAAATAAAAGGTGTGATCTTAAATCAGACCTCTGAGATGACCTGCCGTATGCTGGCACCGAAGATCGAGTCAGAACTGGGACTTTGCGTGTTTGGATATGTCCCGAAAATGGCAGACTGGCATCTGGAAAGCCGTCATCTCGGGCTGGTGCTTCCGGATGAAATCAAAGATTTAAGAGAGCAGATGCGGCATCTGGCGGATATCCTGGAGAAAACGCTGGATATCGAAGGCATCTTGCAGATGGCGGAAGGTGCGAAAGAGCTGGAGGGCGATATGCCAAAATCCCTGAAACAGTTTTTTGCAGATACACACGTTCAGAAGATACGCACTCAGAAATCACAGATCTCAGTGGCAAAAGATGAAGCATTCTGTTTTCTGTATGAAGACAATTTAAAGCTTCTGGAAGAACTGGGGGCAGAACTCACATTCTTTTCGCCGCTCCATGATGAAAAAGTACCGGAAAATGTGGATGGACTTTTTCTGCCGGGAGGGTATCCGGAACTGTTTGCAGCAGAGCTTTCCGGAAACAGAGAAATGCTGGCATCGATCCGGATCTGTGCAAAAAAAGGGATTCCGATCCTGGCAGAGTGCGGCGGTTTCATGTATCTTCATCAGGAAATGCAGGACATGGAAGGAAAGACATATCCGATGGCAGGCGTAATAAACGCAGCCGCGTACCGCACCGAAAAGCTGGGAAGGTTTGGATATATCACACTGGATCTTAATAAAGGGCAGGCAGAGGAAGGAAACATGTGGCAGCAGGGCTTTCCGGTGCGTGCCCATGAATTCCACTATTTTGACAGCACCGCTCCGGGAAGTGCCTGTCTTGCAAAAAAACCGGCCGGAAAAAGAAGCTGGAACTGCAGTTATGTGAAGGATGGCAGTCTGATGGGATTTCCGCATCTTTATTATTATTCCAACCCGATGTTTGCACTTCGGTTTCTGGAAAATTGTATGACAAAAAAACTGGAAAGGGAAAACGCATCATGATATATGGAAGAGAAGGCATGATGGCACTTTTGCTCGGTGTGTTTCTCGATCTGCGGATCGGTGATCCGCATTGCTTCTATCATCCGATCCGACTGGTCGGTAATCTGATCGCAGTTGCGGAAAAAGGGCTTCGGGCAGTTTTTCCAAAGACAGAACAGGGCGAAAAGACGGCAGGTGTATTTCTGGCAGTGATCGTCTGCGGTGTAACTGCCGGGGCGGTGGCAGGTGTGCTGTATCTGGCGGGCAGGATCCATCCGTATCTGCATCTGGCCGTGATGGCATTGTTCTGCTACTGGATGCTGGCGGCAAAATCTCTGAAAGATGAGAGCATGAAGGTTTACAAAGAACTGAAAAAAGAGGATCTGAAGGCGGCACGCTATGCGGTTTCCATGATCGTCGGCAGAGATACGCAGAGGCTGACAGCAGAAGGTGTGACAAAAGCAGCCGTGGAGACGGTGGCAGAAAATGCCTCGGATGGTGTGATGGCACCGCTTCTGTATCTGGCGATCGGCGGACCTGTGCTTGGAGCCTTCTATAAGGCAGTCAACACGATGGATTCCATGGTCGGATATAAGAATGAAAAATATCTGTATTTCGGACGTTTTGCAGCAAAAGTGGACGACGTACTCAATTATATTCCGGCGAGAATGTCCGCTCTTTTTATGGTGGCAGCAGCAGGACTTACCGGTCTGTCGGCAAAAAATGCCTGGAAGATCTTCAAAAGAGACCGCTATAACCATGCCAGCCCGAATTCGGCACAGACGGAGGCAGCCATGGCAGGGGCACTCGGCGTGCAGCTTGCCGGAGATGCCTGGTATTTTGGAACTTTATATAAAAAGAAAACGATCGGAGATGCACTGCGTCCCGTGGAATGTGAGGATATCAGAAGGGCAAACAGGCTGATGTATGCGTCTGCAGGGCTGCTTCTTACCGTTGTTATGCTTCTTTATGTCAGTTTTAACATACTCACATTGTTATGATGCCAGGGAGGGAACATACCATGAACAACAAGCGTCACAAACATGGAGGAGATATTTATTCAGAGGTCTGCACCCTGGATTATTCCGCAAATATCAATCCGCTCGGACCGCCCGCTTCCGTGGTCGAGGCAGTTTACCAGAGCATGGAACAGATTGTAAATTATCCGGATGTACAGTGCCGGAAGCTCTGCCATGCGATCGCAGAACATGAATATGTAAAAGAAGAGCAGGTGATCTGTACAAATGGTGCATCCGAGCTGCTTTATGCTTTTGCAGCGGCTTTGAAACCGAAAAAGGCACTGCTTCTAAAGCCGGGATTTGCGGAGTATGAGGCTGCACTTTCAACGGTCGGATGTGAGATTCTTTCTTATCCGCTATCCGAAGAGAAGGGGTATGCACTGGATCTTGCTTATCTGGAAGCACTTTCTGAGGATCTGGATATGATCATTTTATGCAATCCAAATAATCCTACCGGTGTTCTGATACAGCAGCCGCTTCTGGTGCGGATCGCAGAAAAATGTGAAAAGTACGGGATATATTTTCTGCTGGATGAATGTTTCCACGAATTTCTGATGGCACCGGACAGTTACAGCATGCGGACGTTTCTGGAGCGTTTCCCGCATCTGTTTATCGTGGATGCCTTTACGAAAATTTATGCCATACCGGGACTGCGTCTTGGTTATGGATTGAGTGCAGATGCAGAACTTCTGGAAAAAATCCGGGATGTCATACAGCCGTGGAATGTTTCCATACCGGCACAGGCGGCAGGCATTGCGGCACTTTCGGAGGATATTTACGTACATAACACACGCTGGCTGATCCGGGAAGAACGCAAATACCTGGCAAGGGCACTGCATCTTTTAGAGATGGAGACATTTGATTCTCAGGCAAATTATCTGTTTTTCAAAGGTCCAAAGGATCTGGAGGAGCAGTGCAAAAAAAGAGGACTTCTGATACGCGACTGCAGCAATTACCGGGGACTTTCAAAAGGGTATTTCCGCATTGCCGTGCGGACAAGAGAAGAGAACGATCGGCTGATCAGAATATTTCAGGATATTATCCGGGAGAAACAAAAAGAAAGTGGGGCGATATACGGATGGCAAAAGTGATCATGGTGCAGGGAACGATGTCGAATGCAGGAAAAAGTCTGCTGGCAGCCGGGCTTTGCCGCATTTTTGCACAGGATGGCTACAAAGTAGCTCCTTTTAAGTCACAGAATATGGCACTGAACTCCTTTATTACCGAAGAAGGTCTGGAAATGGGGCGTGCACAGGTTATGCAGGCAGAGGCAGCCGGCATTAAACCGAGTGTTTATATGAACCCGATTCTTTTGAAACCTACCAATGATGTCGGATCGCAGGTGATCGTAAACGGAGAAGTGCTTGGGACGATGAGTGCGAGAGATTATTTCCGCTATAAAAAGAAACTGGTGCCGGATATTTTGAAGGCCTTCCATAAATTAGCGGAGGAATACGATATCATTGTGATCGAAGGTGCGGGAAGTCCGGCAGAGATCAACCTGAAATCCGAGGATATTGTAAATATGGGGATGGCAAAGATGGCACATGCACCTGTGCTTCTGGTAGGGGATATTGACCGCGGCGGTGTATTCGCCCAACTGGTCGGAACAGTGGAACTGCTTGAAAAAGAAGAACGGGCCCGCATAAAAGGTCTTGTGATCAACAAATTCCGCGGGGATAAGAGCATTCTCGATCCGGGCATTGAAATGCTGGAAAAGCGTGTGGGGATTCCGGTAGTCGGAGTTACGCCGTATCTGCAGATCGAAGTAGAGGATGAAGACAGCCTGACAGAGCGTTTCCACGGAAATCAGGAAGTGGCTGCGATCGACCTTGCTGTGATCCGTCTTCCGCGTATTTCCAATTTTACCGATTTCAATCCGTTTGAAAGCATGGAGGGCGTCTCACTGCGTTATGTGGCGTCTGTTTCCGAACTGAAAAATCCGGATATGATCCTGCTGCCTGGGACGAAAAACACCATGGAAGACCTCAAATGGCTCAGACAAAGCGGGCTGGAGCGTGCCATCTGCAAAGCAGCGGCCGTGGGAACGATCATTTTCGGGATCTGCGGCGGGTATCAGATGCTTGGAAAAACCTTAAAAGATCCGCATGGTGTGGAGGCCGGAGGTGAGATAAAAGGCATCGGGCTTCTGGATACGGACACGGTATTTACTGGGAAAAAGACCAGGACAAGAGTGACCGGAAGATTCAAAAAGGTTGGCGGAATTCTGCACCGCTTAAGCGGCATGGATATGGAAGGCTATGAGATCCACATGGGCAGCACAACACCATCCGATCAGGCGAATGCCTTTACAGAGATTACAGACTTTGCCGGAGAAAAGAAAGGCACAGCAAAAGAAGACGGTGTCTGCTGCGGAAATATATATGGAACGTATGTGCATGGCATTTTCGAAAAAGAAGAAGTAACAAAGGAGATCATAAGAGCCATCGGAGAAGCAAAAGGACTGGATATGACACAGATTTCAGGCGTGGACTTTGCAAAATTTAAAGAGAGCCAGTACGATATTCTTGCAGATGCACTTCGCGAACATATGGATATTTCGCGTATTTATGAAATTATGGAAGAGGGGACAGACGATGAAGATTGAACTGGAAAATGTACTTCCGCGGGAAATTGAAAAACGCAGTTTTGAACTGATCACAGAAGAACTTGGAAAGAGAACCTTTCCAAAAGAACAGGAACCCATCATCAAACGCTGCATTCACACCAGTGCAGATTTTGATTATGCAGATAATCTCTGCTTTTCCAAAGGCGTTGTCGAAAAAGCAAAAGAAGCGATCCGAAACGGAGCCTGCATTGTGACCGATACGCAGATGGCAAAATCCGGGATCAACAAAAAGAAACTGGCAGCATACGGCGGAGAAGTCTTCTGCTTTATGTCAGATGAAGATGTGGCAGAGAGGGCAAAGAAAAACGGGACGACAAGAGCAACCGCCTGTATGGACAAGGCGGCAGCCATGAACCGTCCGCTGATCTTTGCAATCGGAAATGCACCGACTGCCCTGATCCGCCTTTATGAGCTGATCAAAGAGAAAAAGTTAAAACCAGAACTTGTGATCGGTGTTCCGGTCGGCTTTGTCAACGTCGTACAGTCAAAAGAACTGATCATGCAGGCAGATGTGCCGTACATCGTGGCAAGAGGACGCAAAGGCGGCAGCAATATTGCAGCCTGCATCTGCAATGCACTGCTTTATAATATGTGACAGCTGGTTTGTGACAGAGTCATTTGCAGATGTTTTTCAAGAAAAAGAAAAGGAACAGGAAAACAAATGAGAAGCAAAGAAAAAGCAACACAGAAATAATCAAAAATAGAAGATAACGTGGTTTGTAAAGGCTGTTTATGCAGCGGCAGCTATTCTTGCTGTGGCACCTGCAGCAAATGCCATGCATATTATGGAAGGATATCTGCCTCCGGTATTTTGCATCGCATGGGGGATTGCCTGTCTGCCGTTTTTAGTATTTGGATTTCGAACGCTGAACAGGAGAGTACAGGAAAACCGCAGATCCATTACACTGATCGCAATGGCAGGAGCTTTTGTATTTGTGCTGTCATCCCTGAAAATCCCTTCTGTGACCGGAAGCTGTTCCCATATGACAGGAACCGGTCTTGGTGCGATCCTCTTTGGACCATGTGCAGTGAGTGTGCTTGGAATCATTGTTCTGATCTTCCAGGCAGTGCTGCTCGCCCATGGCGGACTGACAACACTTGGAGCAAACTGTTTTTCCATGGCGATCGCAGGTCCGATCCTGTCCTGGCTGATTTATAAGGGACTTTCAAAAACCAGGATCAACCGCCGCATCACCATTTTTCTGGCCGCATCACTTGGAGATCTGTTTACCTATTGCGTAACCAGTGTGCAGCTTGCACTTGCCTATCCGTCTGCACAGGGTGGGGTGACAGCATCTGCTGTAAAATTTCTCGGCGTATTTGCACCGACACAGCTTCCGCTGGCAGTGATCGAAGGAATTCTTACCGTTGTTGTCGTGATCGCACTGGAGAGTTTCGCAAAAAGTGAACTGAAAGCGATTGATTTTGAGATCGAGGAGGAAAAAGAATGAGTGCGAAGAATAAAAAAAACAATCCTTCTTCTGTTAGTTGCAGCCGTGCTGCTCGCAGTTATTCCGTTCTTTGCAAAAAAGGAGCAGAATTTGGCGGTTCCGATGATGCGGGCAGTGTTATGGTAGAAGAAATCAAAGGAGAAGCTTATGAACCATGGTTTACTCCGGTTATTGAAAGTCTTACCGGAAGTGAACTGCCTGGAGAAATTGAAAGTCTGATCTTCTGTGTACAGACCGGGATCGGAGTTGGTGTGATCGCATTTCTGATGGGAAGATTTTATGAACGGAAGAAATGGGAAGATAAAGAGGAAGAAAACAAATAAGAAAACAAAACTGCCGTACGGATCAAACTGTGCGGCAGTTTTTACTAAATAGAATTTCTCTGTGCAAGATATGCATGAAATTCTGAAAAATCCTTGGGATAAAAAGATCCCTTCGGAAGAAGTCCGTGTGCAGCCAGATCTTCGCAGACATCCAGCAAAAGAGGGCGTTTCAGATTAGCCTGTTTTAAGACGGAAATATTCTTGAAAACTTCAAGCGGCGTGCCGTCGGCAAGTATGCGGCCGTTGCCAAAAACAAGAATGCGGTCTGCAAAGCGGTAGGCAAAATCCACGTCGTGCGTGGAGAGCAGAAGTGTCTTTCCTTCCCGGCTTAACTTTTCAAGGACTTCTTCAAGCATGGCAGCATTGAGAGGGTCTAAAGATGCAGTTGGCTCATCAAAAATAATAATTTCGGATTTCATGGCGATAATGTCTGCAATCGATACCCGTTTTTTCTCACCTCCGCTCAGATAATGGGGCGGTCGGTCTTTAAATTGTGAGATGTTCATATAATTTAACGCAGTATTTACACGTTCTTCCACTTCCGAACGAGGCAGCTTCAGGTTCATAGGACCAAAAGAGACTTCGGCGAGCACGGAAGAAGCAATGATCTGATTATCTGCATCCTGAAAGACAATACCGATATTCTGACGCAGTTTTTTCAGCGTTTTTCTGGTGATTTTTGTACCGCGGTATGAAATTTCGCCTTCGGCTGGTGTGAGCACTCCGTTCAGGTTCAGAAAAAATCGTAGATTTTCCGGCTCCGTTTGAACCAAGTATGGCGATACGTTCACCTGCAAAGACAGAAAGACTGATCCCATCTAAAACCGTATGGTGTTCGTCATACGCAAAATGCAGATTTTTTACTTCAAGAATGGACTCTTTCATAGTATCTCCATATCTTAAAATCATCTTATGAAAAGCCAAAGAACAACAAGAAAAGAAAAAAGTTTCCGGAAGCTATGATGTACGGAAGGGGCAGTTTCGTTTTTTTCTTCCAGAAAACGAAGTGTCCCATCATAGCAGCGTGCTTCCATTGCGTCATAATAGGCATTCGCTTTTTTCAGTGCAACGATAAAAAGATTGGCTGCGATCTGCCCGAAAGAATAACAGGAGGTTCTGAAATCGCAGAATCCAAGCCTTGCTTCCGCGGAAATCTGCATATTATGCTGTACTTCCAGCAGAATAAAAATGTAGCGGTAGATCATATGCATCAGTTCTGTAAAAAGAGAAGGGCAGTGAATCTTATGAAGAACCGAAAAAAGTTCGTGTGACGGTGTGGAAAGTGTCATCAGGAACATGCAGCTTACGGCACCGAACACTTTCAGCATCAGAAAAAACGCTTTCAGAATGCCGGTATACGTGATACAAAGTAACA
>ENA-OQDT01000499-OQDT01000499.1-human-gut-metagenome-genome-assembly--contig:-NODE-499-length-25342-cov-4.906762_pt1 | contig 25342 bp, 27 predicted proteins | sample MGYA00242786_ERZ504617 | MGnify/ENA primary metagenome ERZ504617 (study PRJEB26092, sample SAMD00036337) | human gut metagenome | host: Homo sapiens | study: EMG produced TPA metagenomics assembly of...
AAAAAAATTGCACTGACCATGCGAGGCTTTCGTCGTGAGGTTTGAGTTAGTTTCCGCCACCGAGCGATTGTCTGAGCCGCAAGGCGGCGAGTTTTCGCGAATGGCGGATAACAAACGCTCGAACCGAGCAGAAAACGCAGGGGGTCAGAAGATTTTCTTTCTGAAGGTTCTGGCGTTCTGATTCATGTTACTTTCATTTTGTTTTCGGATTCCTTTGCACAGTCTAAAACCTCCGCAAATTTTTATTTTAATTCCGTTGGCTTTTCGGTCTCATAAGCACTCCAGGATGTGGTTGCAGATGCCCCGGACAGATCTGCACTGTCTTCATAGGTACTTACGGTAATCGTATAGCTGCTGTCTCCTTTGACATAAACCGTTCCATCCGTTCCTTTGACGGTCACGGTTTTGCCTTCGTTATCTTCGATCGTGCCGGCACAATGCAATGCACTTACGGTACTGTCTCCTGTCACGATCCAGGTTGCATCTTCTCCGATATAGAGATTGCAGTATCCGTCTCCGCCGTCACCGGCATTACTATCATCCTGCGTAACCGCACCGGTCAGTGTACTCTCATCTGCCATATAAAAATCAAGGTCACTGATGCTGTCCCAGATCACATTTCCTTCCATTGTCTGGTCAACAGCCGTGAACAGGCAGTCTGCACCATTTGCTCCTGTGCTTCCCCATCCTCTCTGATTGGAATTTCCGGTACATTTCAGGAAAAATTCACTGTCTTCGGCGTTTGTGATATCCACATCATCCAGTGTGATCGTAGACTCTGTGTTTGTGGTATAGAACATGCCGCCGTTTTTTGCAGTCAGGCTTCCGCCGTCCATCTCAAACGTGCTGTTTCCGACTTCGGAATCTCCGGACATGCTCTGGTAGAGAATGACATTCCAGGTACAGTCGTTGCGGCTGTCATCGCTCATATTTCCGGTCAGATCACTGTCATATAAATGAATGGAATTCAAACCTTCGATGCAGATGGCTTCGGAGCCGTTGGCTGCCAGAGTTGCCTCGTTTACTGCAATATCTGCAGTACTGTAGATCGCCGGTGAACCGGTTCCGTTTGAAGTGTAGGTTCCGCCGTCCACTACCATTTTTCCGCCTCCGCGGTCACTTCGGATTGCTGCAGAGGACTCACCATTTGTCTCAACATCAAGATCCCATGCATAGAACGTTCCGCCTCCGGCTGCATGAATGCCGCCGGATGTATCCTGTTTGGTCGTAATCTTTGTATCTGCTGCATAAACGGTGCCGTTATTGTATGCAAAAAGTCCTGCTCCTCCGGCTGCGTCTGTCGTAACCTGTCCGCCTTTTACATAAGCATTTCCGTCTGTTGCCAGAACGGCTGCTCCGACACCATAAAAACTGGAGTTATCACCGCCGGTGCTTTCGGAAGAATCTCTGGTTATGGCCGCATCTTTTAGTATAACCGATGCACCTTCTGAAACATTGACTGCATTTTCATCGGTTCCGGTAGAAGCAATCGTCTCTCCATCTACTTCGGTATCGGAAGTGTAAGCATTGACTGCATCATAGCTGTCCACACCCTGGCTGCTTCCAGGACCGCCGCCCATGCCGCTCATGCTGCCGCGGACGATCACGGTGTCATCTGTGATCTTGATTTCTTTTTCTTCATCCGTCAGATCCAGCATGGATGGCATGCCCTGTCCGTCTCCGTCTGGTTTTTCCATATTTGCCGGAGGCTGTGCATTTGGAGCTTTTCCTGCATCATCCGGTTTTTCCATCTGTTTCATGGTTCCGACTTTTATGGTAATGCCCTCATCGCTTACGGCTGTAACTTCGCCGTATACGTCTGCTTCTTCTGTTTCACCGGTCATTTTTTCGGATCTTTCTGTCGCACCTGTTACGCTCTGTGATTCCTAGGTGGTGCTGCTTTCTGATGTACTTGTTCCGGAACATCCGGCCAGTGCTGTCATTCCAAGAGTTATGCCAAGTAAAATTGCAATATATTTTTTCTTCATATGAATACACTTCCTTTTCTCTTTGATTTAAGAGAAGTATATCCTTGAAAGTTTAAAACAAGCTGAAAAAAATGACCGATTTTGTGAAAGAGTTGTGAAAAAGCAGGGTAATCGCTTCCCCTGCTTTTGTGTGCTGCTAAAATCTTATAATAAATCCAGCAGCCGATCGATATCTTCTTTTTTCGTGGCCCAGCTTGTCGCAAAACGTACCACGGTGTGGTTTTCATCGTATTTTTCCCAGAAACTGAACTTCACTTCTTTTTTGAGTTCTGCCATTTTCCGGTTTTCGAGAATGACAAACTGCTGATTGGTTGGTGAGTCCAGATAGAAACGGCAGCCTTTTTCTGCCAGTCCTTTCTTTAAATAATCTGCCATCTCGATCGCATGTCTGCTGATTTCAAAGTACAGGTTATCTGTGAACAGTGTGTCAAACTGGATTCCGAGCATTCTGCCTTTTGCAAGCAGCGCTCCCCGCTGTTTGATCAGCGTCAGGAAATGTTTCGGTGTTCTGTTGCCCGAAAATACAACGGCTTCTCCGCACAGTGCTCCGACTTTTGTCCCACCAATATAGAAAACATCGCAGTATTTCGCGATCATCGGAAGGGTTACATCGGTTTCTTCACTCATCAGACCATAGCCAAGTCTTGCTCCGTCGAGAAACAGCGGGATATTATAACTGCGGCACACGCTGCTGATCTCTTCCATCTCTGCCTTTGTATACAAAGTACCGTACTCCGTAGGATGGGAAATATAAACCATCCCCGGAAATACCATATGTTCGTGGCTTTCGTCATCCCAGAAGGTTTTCAGGCAGTTTTTCAGATCTTCTGCTTTCATTTTGCCTTCGTACTGCGGAAGTGTGATCACTTTATGGCCGCTGTACTCGATGGCACCCGCTTCATGGCAGGCTATATGGCCGGTCTGTGCTGCAACCACGCCTTCATAAGATGCCAGCATGGAGCTGATCACAACGGCATTTGTCTGCGTGCCGCCCGTCAAGAAGTGGATATCCGCCTGCGGACATTCGCATGCTTCCCGGATTTTCTGTTTTGCGCTTTCACAGTATGGATCAGATCCATACCCAGATACTTTCTCCAGATTTGTTTCCATAAATCTCTGAAGGATCTTCTCATGTGCTCCTTCAGAATAGTCATTTTCAAATGATAACATATCTTTTTCTCCTGTCAGATTTTTAATATCGTAGAAAGCTGTTTTGCTCTGATTCTTATTCTACGATGCCAGGAGATAAAGGTCAACCTGTCATTCTTCTGTTTCAGACGCTCATTTTCTTTTCCAATGCTTTCCAACACATTTTCCATATCATTCACCACTCTTTTCCTTTTCTTCCAGGATCTGTTTTGCAAATGATATTTGAACCGTCTGGCGGCATCCATGGTTACGGAAGTACCAGTTTCTGCCCCGGCAAAATGGTATTTGGATCGGTAATTCCGTTCAGGTCACATATTTCCTGCAGCTTGTCCAGATTTCCATAATACATGCGGCAGACAATTGCCAGCGTATCACCCTCCCGAACCGTATACTCTGCCTGATACTGTGCCATATGATCCGATGCAGTGTTCCTGCCTGAAGCGGATATGCTGTCTTGTGCAGTTGTATTTGTCTGTGCGTCCGTTTCCTTTTCTGTTATCTGTGTATTGGTTTCGCGGGTTTTTTCGTTCTGCCTGTCCATCTTCTGCTCTGTACTTCTGCTTTGTACAGTTTCTGCAGTCTGCACCGTTGTTTCTTTTGTCTGGCTGCCGCTTTCTGTCATCGCAGTGCTTTCTGTACTGCTTTCTTTTAGCACCCACGTTTTTTCTGTTTCATTGAAAGCTTTTTTTTCCTGACTCTTTTCCCCTTCTGCCTGTGCCGATGCTGCCAATGCTTTTGTTTCTTTCTGTGTTTCCCCAAGTGCCATTTCCTGAAGTGTTACCTCCATATCTTTCATGCGTCCGTAATTATTGACCATCGTCACACCTATAATAAGGATTGTCAATACCAGAAACATGCTTGCACCATACAAAAAACGCACCATCAAAGGAGTTTTAACTGCCGGCTGACTGTTTTCTTCTTTTGGTGCGTTTTCATATTTTTCTGAAAATCTGCGGCGGAAACTGCGGATGGCTTTATCCTGCCCTTTTGCTTCAGATTCTACGGATTTTCCTTCATTCTTTTTTATCATATAATTCTGCATCTGTTCATTTTTCTCATAGTAGATGCAGTAGCCTGGCTGCCGGTGGATCCCGGTACTTTCTGTCAGATACACATTTGCGTTTTCCTCCTCATCGTACACCATCAACAGCCTGTCCTCTCCCGGAAACTGTTCCCGATGAACATCCAGCAATGTTTCCGGAAGCGTTTCTTCTTCCAGTTCCTCCATTCTCTTTGCCCATCCAAGAATCTCTCTGCCCGGAAAGCAGGTTTTCATTTCCCGGTAAATATTTTCCCAGGACGCATCATCCGGCAGGTCGGCTTCGACTTTCACTGCCCCGTCCGCAAACAGACATTTCATAGAACCATTTTGCCATACTTCGCCCAAGAGTATCGCACAGTCCGTCTTTTCCAGAAATGTGATCACATAATCTTCTATATAAACTCTTTTTTCTTTTCCCGCATCTCCAATCTGCCTTATATTCTTTGGCAGGCTGCTTCTTCCTTTTTCTTTTCCATCCTTCGAACTTCCCCGGTAAACCATTTCGATCATACGCTCGATCCTCCTTCTTACTATACAACCCTCGCTGATATGCCTATCCTACCACAAAGTATCTGCAAAATTTAGCGATTTGTGGGTAAGATCAAAAAAGTTTTCCGACATATTAAGTGCCGTGAATAAAGCTTTTTCCACCGGGATACACTTTAAAAACAGATCTGAAAACGGAAGAAAGGACTATTTGATATGTTATTATCTGAAACTCCCAGCTATTTTGACGCTCATTCTCCAAAAACACCTCAGCTTCTGGGACATTCGCTTTCCCGGAGTCTGAAACTGTATGACAGTTCTCATCAGATGCCAGTCGTTTTGTGCATCGGTAGTGACCGTGTGACCGGAGACAGCTTAGGGCCAATGGTGGGAAGTGCCCTGCGTGAAAGGTATCAAAAAAGCATCCCCTTGTTTGGTACACTGGAGATGCCCGTACATGCCCTGAATCTGGACGAAACTCTTGCGGAAATACGTGATGTCTGGAATGGACATCCTCTGATCGCTGTCGATGCCTCTTTTGGTACAAAGGAACATCTTGGATATATCACCGCCGGAAAAGGAAGTCTGTGTCCCGGTGCCGGGGTTGATAAAGAACTCTGTGCCGTCGGAGATTTTTTCGTAACCGGAATCGTAGCATCGTTTACCCCATTTTCCCACCTGGTTCTTCAGTCTACGCGGTTGTCTGCTGTAATGCCTCTTGCTGCACAGATCACCCTTGGCATCACACATGCCATTGATGCTCTGTGACTTTCTGACCTTTATTTTACAGCTCCACACGTCCTTCCAGGGCACGAAGCAGCGTAACTTCATCAATATACTCCAGATCTCCGCCCACTGGCACACCGCTCGCAATGCGGCTGACTTTTATGCCGGTTGGTTTGATCAGTTTGCTGATATACATGGCAGTGGTCTCCCCTTCCAGACTGGAATTTGTGGCAATGATCACTTCCCTGACATCGCCCTGCAGCCTTGTCATCAATTCTTTCAGACGAATATCACCAGGACCGATGCCAAGCATCGGTGAAATCGCGCCATGCAGCACATGGTAAACACCGTCAAATTTACCTGTTTTTTCGTATGCTGCCAGATCTCTTGTATTTTCAACTACCATGATCGTACTGTGGTCTCTGGCATCATTTTTGCAGATCGGACAAAGTTCCTCATCCGTCAATGTAAAACACTCTTTACAGTACCTGACATTTTTCCGCGCATCGATGATCGCATCAGAAAGACGCTGTACTTCTTCGATCGGACGGTTAATAATATGAAACGCCAGGCGTTGGGCTGATTTTGCCCCCACACCCGGCAGTTTTGACAGTTCTTCGATCAGTTTTGTAATCTGACTGCTATAATAATCCATCAGAACGGAAATCCTCCACCCATGCCAAGGCCGCCTGTCAGTTTTGACATCACTGCATTGGTTTCTTCATCAACTTTTCTCAGTGCTTCGTTTGTGGCTGCCATGATCAGATCTTCCAGCATTTCGATGTCATCCGGATCTACCACTTCTTCTTTCAATGAAACTTTAGTTACTTCTTTTTTACCGGAGATCGTCACTTCTACCACACCGCCGCCTGCTGCTGCGGTAAATTCTTTTTCTTCCAGTGCTTTCTGATTTTCTTCCATCTGGCGCTGCATTTTCTGTGCCTGTTTCATCAGATTGTTCATATTACCCGGGATACCTCCGCCCGGAAATCCTCCACGTTTTGCCATTTTTAATCCTCCTGATTTTACAATAGTTTCGTTAGTCATCTTCTATTTCTATATCTGCATGAACCAGATTTTCCAATGCCTGCTGCACCTGTACTTTGGATAGTCTGGCATTTGTCACATGCTCATCTGCCTGCAGGATCATTCTGACCTTCACCTGTTTTCCGGTCTTTGCCGCAATGATCTGCTCCAGCACTTCCGCCTTCTTGGAATCGTTGACATATGTCTCACCAAGAAAATCGGAAAATACAATATAAAGTGTGCCATCATCTTTCTCTAAATTAAATTTGGGTACCGCACTTGCCAGTACCACACGAAATCTGCCCGATGTCTGTGCAAGAATCGTCCGCCACATACCAACAACCTTCTGCAGATCCTCCGGTGCCGCTTTTTCCAGTGCTGAAATATCCACTGCATCTGATGCTGCTTCCATCCCGGCTGTATTTTCGTGATCTGCAAATGGACTGTTCTGGTAAACAGATGACGAAACCGCTTCCTGCTGCCTTACCATCACACCGGATGACAACTGTTTTTCCAGTCTCCGCACGCGTTCCAGCACTGAGAGCTGATCCTGCTCCATCTGCGGCCGGCAGAGCTTGATCAGTGCCACCTCCAGCATCACCCGTTTGGAGCCTGCATACTTGATCTGATTCTGTAATTCTGAAAAATACGGATATAACGCATCAGCGTATCATCCCTCACCATCGCTGCTTCTTCCTTCAGCTGCTCCAGGTTCTCTGCGGAGACATCCAGCACATCTTCCATGTTATCCGAACTTTTGAGCAAAAGGAGATTTCGCAGATACCAGGTGAAGTCTGTCACAAGCTGTGACAGATCACGTCCCTGCATGATCATATTTTCCAGATGCAGGATCACCTGTGTGACATCTCCGTCTAAAATCTCCCGCAGCAGTTTGCTGAATTCATCCGTATCCACTGCACCGAGTACATCAAGTACATGTTCATAGGTCAGCTTTTCCCCCAGATAAAAAGCGATACACTGATCCAGAAGACTTAAGGCATCCCGCATGGAACCGTCACCTTTTTGGCAATGTAACGCAATGCTTTTTCTTCGACTTCAACCTGCTCCTCGTCCATCAGCTCCTGCAGACGGTCCACGATCGTCGTACGGGCAATCCGCTTGAAATCATAACGCTGACATCTCGAAAGGATCGTAATAGGGATCTTATGTGCCTCTGTCGTCGCCAGAATAAAAATAACATAGGAAGGCGGTTCCTCCAGTGTCTTAAGCAGTGCATTAAACGCACCTATAGACAGCATATGGACCTCGTCGATGATGTAGACCTTGTATCTGCCGCTGGTCGGTGAGTAAGCGACCTCTTCCCTTATTTCACGGATGTTGTCCACACCGTTGTTGGAAGCTGCATCGATCTCGATCACATTCATGGAAGTTCCTGCCGCGATCGCCCTGCAGGTTTCACATTCGTTACAGGGATTTCCATCAATGGGATGTTCACAGTTTACCGCCTTTGCAAGAATTTTCGCCACCGTTGTCTTACCCGTTCCCCTGGTGCCGCAGAACAGATAGGCATGTCCGATACGCTGTGCCCTGATCTGATTTTTTAATGTTCGCACAATAGCGTCCTGACCCTTCACCTCAGCGAAAGAGTCAGGACGGAATTTGCGGTATAAAGCAGTATAGCTCATGCTTTCCCTCTGTTTCTAAAATAATATCTGACAGAATGTTCTGTCTCTGTATGGAAGCTCTTATACACCGAAACTAATGCCGATGCATTTTGCTTCTTTGATCAGCTGATCATCCGGAGAAACCATCTTCAGCTTGCCGGCCACATCACCGAGCGGTACTTTCTTGACTTTGCCATTGATGATACCTACCATGTAACCGTATTCCTTTTTCATGATCAGAGCTGCTGCTTCCGCACCCAGTCTGGTAGACAGTACACGGTCATATGGGCAAGGGTTTCCACCTCTCTGTGTATGCCCCGGAACAGTGATACGTACTTCGATGCCGGTCTTCTGGAAAATCTGCTCTGCCAGTTCGTAGGATACGGACGGATGTTTTCTCTTTTTAATCTTTTCTTTTAATTCTTTCTTTGGAAGTGCTGCATCTTCTTTGGAGATTGCACCCTCTGCAACTGCCAGAATGGTAAATCCATGTCCGGATGCTGCTCTTTTGTGGATCGCCTCGATGATCTTATCGATATCGTAAGGAATCTCCGGAAGCAGGATGATATCCGCACCGCCGGCAATTCCGGCATGAAGTGTCAGCCAGCCAACTTTGTGTCCCATAACTTCAACCAGAAATACACGGTTGTGGGATGCTGCTGTGGTGTGGATGCGGTCGATCGCATCCGTTGCGATGTCAACAGCACTCTGGAAACCGAATGTCATATCCGTTCCATAAATATCATTGTCTATCGTCTTTGGCAGATGGATGATATTCAGTCCTTCTTCACGCAGCAGGTTTGCTGTCTTCTGTGTTCCATTTCCCCCAAGGATCACCAGACAGTCCAGGCGCAGTTTGTAATAATTCTGTTTCATGGCTTCTACTTTATCCAGTCCGTGCTCGTCCGGTGTACGCATCAGCTTGAAAGGCTGTCTGGAGGTTCCCAGGATCGTTCCGCCCTTTGTCAGGATTCCGGAAAAATCTTTTGCGGAAAGCATACGGTAATTGCCGTAGATCAGACCCTTGTATCCGTCATAAAAACCATAAACCTCCAGTTCCTGTACATTTGCACTGAGACCTTTGACTACTCCACGCATTGTTGCATTAAGTGCCTGACAGTCACCGCCGCTTGTCAGCATACCAATTCTTAACATTTGCTACCACACTCCTCTTTTTGATTTTAACCTGATTAAGTTTAAGGCAGGTGGTTCCTGCCTTCGACACCACCTGCCTCAATTATATAATATTTTTCTCTTCACTACAACGGTAAAATCAATAACTTTCTGTTTCCTTCTCCAGGATCACTTCCGCAAAAGTCGCTTTCCTCTCAATCAGTTTTGTCAGTTTTGCCATTTTTGATACATTTCCGATCAAAATCACACCGCAGAGCTTTCCATTCAGGAAATACAGTTTTTCGTACTGCTTTTTACTCCTGTCACAGATCTCCAGTGTTTTATAGAGGAGATTTTTGTTTCTGCCATTATCTCCGATCGCATACAGGGAAGTATTCATTCCATTAAAGGAAAGCGGCATCTGCACTTTCTGATAAGTCACACACTCCCCGGCTGCATTTGCTCCTGCGACTTTTCCCTGTTCACTTGCTTCTGACCAGAGTGCTGCATTTTCCCCTTCAAATTCCACACAGTCTCCGCAGGCATAGATATCTCTCTCACTGGTCTGCATTTTTTCATCTGCAACGACTGCCCGGTTTATCCTAAGCCCCATCTTTTCTGCAAGTTCTGTATTTGCACGCACACCGCAGGAAATCAGAACCAGATCTGCCGCGATTTCTTCCCCGTCTGCCAGGCAGACGGCCGTCACACGTTCCTGTCCTTTGATCTTCTCGGTCTTTACTCCGGTGCGGATCATGATGCCTGCACTTTCCGCGACTGTTTTAAGCATTGCTGCCGCACCTTCATCTAACTGTCTTCCCATCAGAACCGGAGCCGCTTCCAGAACGGTGACACCACATCCTGCCTTTTTTCAGCTCCCAGGCTGCCTCAAGTCCAAGTACCCCGCCGCCGATCACGACCGCATGTCCGTTCTTTGGTATCATCCGCTCGATTTTTCTGGCATCTTCCAGTGTACGGATCGCAGCCACCTGCTGCTTTTTCACTTCCCCGGGATCGGAGGCACAAAGCTTTTCGCTCCCAACGCATAGATCAGTTTCGTATATTTCAGACGCATACCATCCTCAAGCACAACTTCTTTTTTCTCTTTATCCACTGAAACAATCTTTTTGCCAAGGATCTGAGCGACTTGATTTTCCTCATACCATCTCTTTGGTTCCACCTGAATCTGACTGATCTCAAGCCCGGCATTCAATGCCTTTGTCAGCATTGGACGATTATACGTTGGATATTTTTCCTCTGAGACCATAAGAATGGAAGAAGTCTTATCCCGCTCCCGGATAGCTTTTGCCGCGTTGAGTCCTGCTGTACCGTTTCCAAGGATCACATAAAATTCATCGCCGTCTTTTCGATACGTGCTTTCTTTCTCTTCCACCGGCACAAAGTTTTCACGTCCGACACCGCAGACCGGACATACTTCCAGTGAAGAATCAAAAATCTCTCCGCACACCAGACATTTTACAAGTCTGCGGCTGCCTTTGACCGTTTCTCCCGTCTTTTTATCCTGCAGCAGAGAACCAAAATTATAGCCGTATTCGAAGGCATCCACAAGATCCGTATCTCCCGGACGGAAACGGATGCGAAGTCCGTCCACGGTATTCATGCGAAGCTGCTTCAGACGCTCCATGATATGCGGCACGCCTTCTCCGCTCCAGCCGTAACTGCCAAATGCACTTGCCATTTTCCCGCCATGCGTTCCTGCAAAAATAGATGTAGTCAGATCCCAGATCGGCTTTAATGCCTCCCCGACGATCGTTGGTGTTCCAAATAAAATACCATCGGCAAATTCAATCTCTTCCAGTACCTTTGCCTGATCTGCTGTCACCATATCGTAGCTTCGCACATCAATATCACCGCTGGCTTTGATGCCTTCTGCAATCTTCTCTGCGATCTGTTTTGTATATCCATAGGCACTTACATAAGGAATAATGACCGTTTTTTTCTGATTTGGATTGATCACAGTACACCATCTCTCATACGTATCTTCGATAAAGTCGATTCCGGAATCCAGCACCGGGCCATGTCCCGGACAGATCATTGAAACATCCAGTTCCCTTACACGCTTCAGAGCTTTCAGCATAAACGGTTTGAACGGTCCGATGATGCAGTTAAAATAATATTTGGTTGCCCGCATATAACCCTCATGGTCTGTCACTTTGCTGACCAGCACATCCGGAAAACCGTAATGGGAGCCAAACGAATCACAAGTCACAAGCACCTGCTCTTCTTCAATAAACGTGTACATGGTATCCGGCCAGTGCAGATTCGGGACCAGCAGAAAACGCAGTGTTTTCTCTCCGATTTTCATCGTCTCATTGTCATGCACGATCAGACTGCAGAATTCCCCGTTTACGATTTCTTTCAAGAATCCGGCTGCGCAGGCAGTGGAAATGATCTTCAGCTGCGGACTTAAGTTTAACAGACGCTGTACACTGCCCGCATGATCCGGCTCCGTATGGTTGACTACCAGATAATCAATCTTCGTCACATCGATCACTTCGCCAAGTTTCTCCATCCATTCCTCAAAAAAAAGCTTCCTTTACTGTTTCAAATAATATAACTTTACCGCCGCTTTTGAGCACATAAGAATTGTATGTTGTACCAAATTCTGTGTACATGATAATATCAAAAACCCTGAGCGTGTCATCCACGATCCCCGCCCAGTAAAAATCATCTCTCAGCTTTAATGTTTTCATAGCATACCTCCTGTAGTTCTCCAAGTGCTTTAGATCTTCGCAGTTGTATTTTTATCCCTGAAGCAAAATGCCCTGCGCAGCTTTAAGTTTTTTATTATAGTAAATTATCATTTGCTTTTTTGTTGTAGTTATACTATACTTTATTGCAGAATATATTTCTGTTGCATATGCAACATTTTACGGGAGGATACTTATGCACACCAAAATTTCTCTTTTTACCGGCATCACACCGGACGAATATAAACGCATGATGAGCTGTTTCCACGCGATCGAAAAGTCTTTTTCCGCCGATGAGACCATCTGTTTTTTCTCCGACCACCCGGATCGCATCGGTTGTCTTCTGGAAGGTGAAGCTGCCATCATCCGCACGCACTTAGATGGTCGCCAGACCATTCTGGAATATCTCAAAGAAGGTGATGTCTTCGGCTCTGCACTTTCTGCCCTGTCACCTGACTGCGATTCTTTGCAGGTGGTCTGCATAAAAAACTGCAAGATCCAGTTTATCGACTATGCCCACCTGATCAAACGCTGCCCAAATGCCTGCAGTTTTCACAGTCTTTTAGTCAGCAATGCACTTCAGCTAATCTCCAGAAAAGCAATTGCTTTAAGCGAACATCTGGAAATTTTATCTCAGAGAACGACAAAAGAAAAGCTCCTGTGCTATTTCGAAAAACTTGCACAGGAGCAACATTCAGACAGCTTTACGCTGCCTTTTTCTTTAACTACACTTGCCGATTATCTTTCCGTTGACCGCAGTGCCATGATGCGTGAACTGAAAAAATTAAAGGCAGAAGGAATTGTGAAATCAGACCGCAAAACTTTCACACTTATTCATCAAAATCTGCTTCAAACACGCCTTCCGGTGTCCGCATCGTCAAAATTCCAAGATTGAAATCCTCATCCTGGATTGTGATATGGTATTCAAAAACCACATCTTCCTCAAATTTTGACAGAAGCAGATAGGTTCCGTTTTCTTTTCCGTCAATCTGATCACAGATGTCATTGTATACATCTTCTCCGGAAATCGCTCTTGGATAGCCGGATGCTTTGATTTTCTGTTCAATGGCCTCATACAGTTCGTTCATCGTACGTTTCCTCTCTTTCTGCCCCCTATGGCAGTGCCTTCTTCACAGTCTTGTCAGGCATTCTGCCCAATGGCATCCAGAGCCTGTGCAATATCCGCGATCAGATCGTTCTTATCTTCCAGTCCACAGGAGATCCGGATCAACCCTGCCGGAATACCGGCTTCGAGCAGCTGCTCATCTGTCATCTGTCTGTGCGTGGAAGTTGCCGGATTCAGGCAGCAGGTTCTGGCATCTGCCACATGTGTCTCGATTGCTGCCAGTTTCAGATTTTTCATAAATTTCTCTGCTGCCTCTCTTCCGCCTTTCAGCTCAAAGGAAACAACACCGCATCCTCCGTTTGGAAGATATTTTTTTGCAATTTCGTAGTACTTGTTTGATGGAAGTGTCGGATAACTAACAAATTCTACTTTATCATGCTTCTCCAGAAATTCTGCAACTGCCTGTCCGTTTTCCACATGTCTTGGCATACGCACATGAAGTGATTCCAGACCGAGATTTAAAATAAATGCACTCTGCGGAGACTGGGCACAGCCAAGATCACGCATCAGTTGTGACGTACACTTTGTGATAAATGCACCTTCTTTTCCAAATTTCTCTGCATAGGTAATTCCGTGATAAGATTCATCCGGCGTACAAAGCCCCGGAAATTTATCTGCATGAGCCATCCAGTCAAAATTGCCTCCATCAATAATCGCTCCGCCAATTGCCGCACCATGTCCATCCATATACTTTGTGGTAGAATGGGTCACGATGTCTGCTCCCCATTCAATCGGGCGCAGATTTACCGGTGTCGGAAAGGTATTGTCTACGATCAGCGGTACTCCATGTGCGTGCGCTGCTTTTGCAAATTTTTCAATATCCAATACCGTAAGTGCCGGATTCGCAATAGATTCACCAAATACTGCTTTTGTATTTTCCTGAAATGCTGCATTTAATTCTTCTTCCGTGCAGTCCGGATCAATAAATGTCACATCCACACCCATTTTTTTCATTGTTACGGAAATCAGGTTATAGGTTCCGCCATAAATGGAGGAGGAAGCTACAATATGGCTGCCGGCCTCACAGATATTGAACAGTGCAAAGAAATTGGCTGCCTGGCCGGAAGAAGTCAGCATACCGGCTTTGCCCCCCTCTAATGCTGTAATCTTTGCCGCCACATAGTCGTTGGTCGGATTCTGAAGTCTGGAATAAAAATATCCTTCTGCTTCCAGATCAAACAGCTTTCCCATGTCTTCGCTCGTATTATATTTGTAAGTCGTTGACTGAATGATCGGAATCTGCCTTGGTTCTCCGTTTCCCGGTGTATAACCCGCCTGTACACATTTTGTATTCATTGAATAATCCATAATTTTGTCCACCTTCTATTTTGATAATAGTTATATGTTATACCCTTTTGTGTAAACTGTAAAGAAAAAGCGGAAAAACAGCGGCAGGAGATATTCCTTTTCTTCGGATTCCGGCAAAAACAGAGCCGGAAATATTATGCCATACACTGAAGATCGCTCCCGGAAGGGTTGCCAGCGGGCTTGTCGCAAAATTTGCAGCCGCAAGGGAAACGGCAAGTCCGCTGTTCTGCATTCCCACTTCGATTGCGATTGCTGTTGCCTTGGAATATTCGATGTGGAATATTTTTGCTGCCAGAAGTCCAAGCCCCATGCCGCAGAGGTTGTGGATTGCTACGACGAGCAATACCAGTACACCGCAGCTTAAGATTTTTTCTGCATTTACTGATACAATTCCGGAAATGATCATCACGATTGACACAACCGAGATCAGCGGCAGAACCTCCGATATTTTTTCGATCTGCTTTCCGAATAATGTCCGGATCAGGATACCAAGAAGGACAGGGATCAGAATTACTTTTACAACGGAGATTACCATGGCCCAGAAAGACACTTCTACCCAGGTTCCTGCCAGAAGATAAACCAGCAGTGGTGTCATCAGCGGAGCGATCAGGGTTGAGGCGATCGTCATGCCAACGGAAAGTGCCACATCACCTCCTGCAATGTAGGTGATCACGTTGCTCGCCGTTCCGCCTGGACAGCAGCCGACTAAAATCACACCAAGTGCCAGTTCAGTCGGAAGTTTTAAGATCATGCAGAGAATCCAGGCGATCAGCGGCATGATCGTATACTGTGACACGAATCCGATCAGCACTTCTTTGGGTTTTGAAAATACAACTTTGAAATCCTCCATCCGGATCGTGAGCCCCATTCCGAACATCGCCACGCCAAGAAATACCGATGTGTATTTTGTCGTCCAGGCAAAACCGTCCCGCCTGAAAAAGGCAAGTATGGAAAATGCAATGATGATCACACCGATGTATTTTGTTAAAAAGGAACTGATTTTTCCGATTTTATTCATAATATTCTTCATAGGCTACACACCATAGCTGAAGTTGTCGATCAGTCTTGTTTTTCCGATATAGACTGCCATCGCAACCAGCACATCCCGATCTGCCTTTTCTGCCGGCTGCATCGTAAGTGCATCTACCATCATCACATAATCAATACGTGCCAGCGGTTCTGCCTCAATGATCGCTTTCATCGGATTCAGCACCTCTTTTGCATCTGCTCCTTTGTAAATCACTTCTTTTCCGGCTTTTACTGCTCTTGAAAGGCAAAGAGCCGCTCTTCTCTCTTCCTCATTTAAGTAAGTGTTCCGGGAAGATTTTGCCAGTCCGTCTTCTTCACGGACGATCGGACAGCCGACAATCTCAATATCAAAATTCAGATCTTCTGCCATTTTGCGGATGATTGCAAGCTGCTGTGCATCTTTTTCCCCAAAATAAGCACGATCCGGTCCTACAATGTGGAACAGTTTTGTTACAACTGTGCACACACCCTTGAAATGGATCGGTCTTGTTTTTCCGCAAAGTGTTTCTGATAAGGTGTCGATACTTACAAAGGCATGCGGATCATGATACATATCTTCCGGAGACGGTGCAAAGATCAGGTCTGCTCCAAGACTTTCACAAAGCGCGCTGTCCCTCTCGAAATCTCTGGGATATGCCTCTAAATCTTCGTTCGGGCCGAACTGCGTCGGATTTACAAAATCTGAAACTACTACGATATCATTCTGCTCTCTGCATTTACGGATCAGACTTGCATGTCCTTCATGAAGAAATCCCATGGTCGGTACCAGTCCGATGGTCTTTCCTTCTTTTTTCCATTGTTTTACCTGTCTTCTTGTCTCCTCGACTGTTTTTGTTACCTGCATTTTGTTTCTCTCCTCTTTTTATAGATTACGAGATAGCCTCTGAACTGAATTTCAAAAAATCATGCCATATCAGATGCAGAATCGCGTCCTGTCACGGTTACAACCCTGCTGCTCACATCTGATACTGATTTCAACCCAACTGTCCATGTTTTTCGTAACATGAGATTCTGCTGATCCTGTTTTTCTCATCCACAAATACAACAGATGGTTTATGGCTTTTTGCCTCTTCCGGTTCATACTGACCATAAGCCATGATAATGATCTTGTCCCCTGTACTGACACAGCGTGCTGCTGCACCGTTTAAACAGATCATGCCGCTTCCGCGTTCCCCGCAGATTGTATATGTTTCAAACCGGCTTCCATTGTTCACATCCACGATCTGCACCTTTTCATATTCTAAAATGCCTGCTGCATCCAGAAGTTCTTCGTCCACGGTAATACTTCCCACATAATCCAGTTCCGCCTGTACAACGGCTGCCCGGTGAATCTTACCTTTTAACATTTCTACTGTCATTTCTAATTCCTTTCTATATTCACAGAGAAATCAAGTCGAACACACATGAGACCTGGCACATGATTCTGGTCATCTCTGCTGATAACGATTTTCAAGTCGAACGCACGTGAGACTTGGCACGCGATTCTGGTCAGCTTTGCTGACATTTACCCAACAGAATCGCTGTGCATTCTCGCGGAGCGTTTATCTTAGTCGGAGATTGCACTCCCACTAAGATAAAAAGCACCTTCAAGGCATAAAGTTGACCCTGAAAATGCTGCTTCATTTCCCTGTTTTCAAAGTCTTACTTTAATCACTAAATATAAGCTCTGTTTTTTCATTTTTCCATCCAGGTTCTGAGAGTTTCTCTGTACCCGGAATCTGCATTGTAATGTTTGATTTTTTTATTCAGTACGAGTATAGCTTTGCCTGCAAATACTATCTCATGCGGTATTATGGCATTGTTTTCCTTCCTTGTCAATGTTTATCTCAGTCGTGAATACTCCCACTTCTGCAAGTGGTGAGTAATAACAAGTCTTTCTCAGTGGGAGTACAATCTTCGACTGAGATAAACGCTCCGCGAGGATGTGCAGTGATTCTGAGAAGAATATGTCAGCTTTCGCTGACCAGAATCACGCACCAAGTCTCACGTGCGTTCGACTTGAATCTTGTTGCCCGTCCCCACTGATACAATCTTGTCACCCGCCTCCCACAAAGGCAGAAGTCATCTCACATCTGATATAATTTTCTGTTGTCGAGAAACAATTATCACTTTTCTTTTGCAGATAAGTGCGGTATGATACATTCGATGAGAATATTTCTCAATTTTAAGAATCATATATAATTACGAATTTTGAACGCAGAGAAGCATTCCCCCGCTTCAAGTGTGCAGAGCACTAAGCGGTGGGTGAGGGGGATGCTTATGTCAGTGGGAGTTGAAAGCTCCCACTGACAGGTCGCGAAGCGACTGCGTTCATGAGCAAGTAGCGAAGCGGATTGCGAATGTCCGCTTTACCAATTCAAGGAGGAGATATGACACTTAGAGAACTGAAGATAGGCGAAAGTGCTGTTGTCACACAGCTTGGCGGTGAGGGCGCTCTTCGCCAGCACTTTCTTGATATGGGTATGATCCCCGGTGCCCAGGTAACCGTACAGAAAATGGCTCCAATGGGTGATCCGATGGAATTAAAGATCCATGGATATGAACTGACACTGCGTCTTGCTGACGCTGAAAAAATCGAAATTGGAAAAAATTTCCGAAAAACAAGAGCACTCATTTCCGGAAAAGAAGCGAGTCAAACGAGAACATCCGGGGCTTGGTGAGGGGGGAAAATATCACGAAAAGAGCAGCGAACATCCCCTTCCGGACGGTACCGTGCTGACTTACGCCCTGGTCGGAAACCAGAACTGCGGAAAAACAACGCTTTTCAATCAACTGACCGGCTCCAACCAGCATGTTGGTAATTTTCCAGGCGTAACAGTTGACCGGAAGGACGGTGCGATCAAAGGACATCCGGACACACTGGTCACAGACCTTCCGGGCATTTACTCCATGTCCCCATACAGCAGTGAAGAGATTGTTTCCAGAAACTTCGTTTTGAATGAAATGCCAGAAGCACTCATCAACATTGTGGATGCTACCAACATCGAACGAAATCTCTATCTGACCATGCAGCTTCTGGAAATGAACATCCCGATGGTTGTCGCTTTAAACATGATGGATGAAGTGACCGGCAATTCCGGTTCGATCGACATCAATGGCATGGAAGCCCTGCTTGGTGTCCCTGTTGTTCCGATCTCTGCTGCAAAAAACGAAGGTGTCGGTGAGCTTGTCCGCCATGCCATTCATATTGCCAAATATCAGGAGCGTCCGACCAGGCAGGATTTCTGCGATGAAAATGACTATAATGGCGCCGTACATCGCTGCATCCACGCTGTGATCCATCTGATCGAAGATCATGCCAGCCGTGCAAAGCTGCCGGTACGTTTTGCTGCAAGCAAGGCCATCGAAGGAGACGCTCTGATTCTGGAGCAGCTCGCCCTCGATCAGAATGAAAAGGAAATGCTGGAGCATATCGTACTGCAGATGGAAAAAGAACGCGGTCTTGACCGCAATGCTGCCATTGCTGATATGCGCTTCTCTTTCATTGAAAAAGTCTGCCGTCAGACTGTTGTCAAACCAAAGGAAAGTAAGGAGCATATCCGCAGTCAGAAAATTGACCGTGTTCTTACCGGAAAATATACTGCTATTCCATGCTTTATCGGAATCATGCTCACTGTTTTTTATCTGACTTTTAACGTGATCGGTGCATGGCTTCAGGATCTTCTTGCACTGGGCATCGATGCACTGACGAAAATAGCTGATCATGCACTGACTGCTGCAAATGTCAATCCTGCCATCCGCAGTCTTGTGATCGATGGAATTTTCGCCGGTGTCGGCTCTGTTTTAAGCTTTCTTCCGGTTATCGTAACCCTGTTTTTCTTCCTCTCTTTAATGGAAGACAGCGGATACATTGCCCGTGTTGCTTTCTTTATGGACAAACTGCTTAGAAAAATCGGACTCTCCGGCAGAAGCATTGTGCCGATGCTGATCGGATTTGGCTGTACCGTTCCGGCTGTCATGTCCACCAGAACACTTCCAAGTGAACGTGACCGTAAAATGACTATCCTTCTGACTCCGTTTATGAGCTGCAGTGCCAAACTTCCAATCTATGCATTTTTTGTAAATGCATTCTTCCCGGGACGCGGCGGACTGATCATGGCAGGTCTTTACCTTCTTGGTATTGTGATGGGTATCCTGATCGCCCTGCTTTATAAAGGCACTTTATTTAAAGGCGAAGCTGTTCCGTTTGTCATGGAGCTGCCAAATTATCGACTTCCTGGACTGAAAAATGTAAGCCAGCTTTTATGGGAAAAAGCCAAAGACTTTCTGCAGAGAGCATTCTCCGTAATCCTGGTCGCTACTGTCGTTGTCTGGTTCCTGCAGAGCTTTGACCTGCACCTGAACATGGTCACGGATTCACAGAACAGCATCCTTGCTATAATTGCCGGAATAATCGCACCGCTGTTTCAGCCGCTCGGACTTGGTGACTGGCGTATCTGTACTTCACTGATCAGCGGATTCATGGCAAAGGAAAGTGTTGTATCCACACTGGAAATCCTTTTTGCCGGAAATGTCAACACTGCACTCTCCACCCTGTCAGCCGCATCGCTTCTGGTATTTAGTCTGCTCTACACCCCTTGCGTGGCTGCGATCGCATCCATTAAACGCGAGCTTGGACAAAAATGGGCAATCGGAGTGGTTGTGTGGCAGTGTGTGATTGCCTGGATTGCAGCATTTGTGGTACATATTATCGGAAGCTTTCTTTAATCTTAATTTAATGATGCCAGGGTCAAAAGCCTGAAACCACGATGTGCTTGCACAGGAGTGGTTTTATGGCTTAATGACCCGCCCCGACATGAGTATAAAAGTGGAGCGTAAGCTTCACGATATACGAATGTCGGACAGAATTGTGAGAGTACGAAGTACGGAACAATTCGTATGGCATCTTTTGACCCCAACATCATTTAATCGTGGTACATTCTATATGCGATTCTGCTCAGCTTTGCTGACAGAATCGCTGTTCATTTATATACTTTTCCTGATCTGATCACTCTTCCAGAGCTTTTAATATCTGCTCATTCATCAGATCATACGAAGTCCAGTTTTCTCTTCTTGTATTAATTTTTACACGCTCGCAGATATATTTTATAATCCACATGGTTTCATCTACGGTTTTTCCTGTTTTCTCTTTTACCCATTCCTGCGTAACAGAAACAATATTGTGAGCTGCAATATTTCGAACTTTATGTTCTACTTCTACCAGTTCCTTTACTCTTTGTGCAAGCAGTTTATCTCCACATTTTGCCTGAATGATATTATTTAATGCCCCCGAATAAACCGGACCATAGCGGAAATAAGAATAATTTCCCTGTGCAAGCCTTAAAATTTCTGTTCCGCTCAGTTTCTGCTCATCCCATTCCCGAAAAGCTTTTCTTTTATAATATCTTGTAATGTCAATATCACAAAACTCTGCTAAAACCATTTCCAGCAAGTCCACGCTAAGAGGTGTAATCGCCCTTAAAAAATCTGCATATTCTCCACGTTTTACTTTCAGATCAAGAATAAGTGTATACTCAAAAAGCACTTTCTTTTTATCATTTTCGTGAACTGCTTTCAAGATTCCGTTTGCCTCCGGAAGAACACTGTTCATTTTTTTCCATTCCAGAACCGATCTTGCTTCTGCCGTTTCCAGCCATTTATAAGCAAATATACTCAGATCCTGTTTTATATCTTTTGCTACTTCAAGAGCTGCCTTGTAATTATAAGACAAGATATGTTTTTTAATAATATCCAGTTTCAGCAGCCGCATCAAATTCATACACTTTACTTCCTGACAACGATTTTCCGCATTCTCTGTATTATCCTGATTAAGTTCCCAGTTTGTCTCGACATCATATTCCTGTCGTTCTTCGTGCTCAATATTGCCTTTTTTTCTGTGGCGTAGAAACCTGGACTGGCAAAAAGCGATATTCTGCCAGCGTTGCCATGATCAGAAGTGCACTTTTCATGGCTGGCGTTCCCGATGCCATATTAACCAGAAGTCTGTCATCTTCCCCTTTTTCTTTTTCGTTTAGAATATTTGGATTCAATCAATTAGAAGGTAAGATTAGAATAGCTCAGTTGTTGATAATTGTACCAATTTATGCTGATAGGGTAATCAAGAGGACGATAGTTCAGAGAACTATCGTTCTTTTGATTTTGTAATATGCCAGTTTTATGTTATTATATTTAAATTCCACACCTCTTTTTCACAGCTCTTGTAGGTTGTGGTCAGTTCTTTTTTCCGCGTTTCCAATGCCTGATATTCGGCTCGCAGCTTATCCACATTCAATCCTTTTAGCTTGATGCCTGCCTGTTCAAGCATACGCCTTGCACCGCCATAAAGGATAATCTGGCTCTCGTATCTGCGGAAATATGCGTCCGGGTTCTTGGCTTTTTTGTAGGCGATATGGTAAGAGCGGTTGTCCTTGTACTGCTCGGCATATTTGATGATTTCCGCAAGGTTTTTCATGCGGTGTTCCAGTTCCACAACGCTCTGTTTGGCGGACTTTCCCGCTTCGGTTTTTACAGTAATTTTATGCTCCAGATCGGAGAGAGAACCAGCTTCATTATAGCTTTATGCGGCGATTTTCAGATTCTCGATTGCTGCCCACTGTTGCAGTCCGGGACTGTTCTGGAATTTCTCGTCCGAGGTGTCAATGAGCCTGCGTGCAGAGTAGTCTTTTTTCGGAATAACTGCCTTTCGTTCCCGTTTCTTTTCGATGCGTTCCCGGATACGTTCCTTTGTGTATTCTTTCCCTAAAGACCTTGCACTACCACGGACAAAATGCTCCTTGTCCAGAGAGCGGAAAGAGATATATTTTGCAGCATCTTCTCCAAAAGTTTTCCCTTTGATTTCGTAACCTTTTGCCCACATAAGAAGCAGAAATTCTTCATAGGTGGAAGCCGACTTGATGAAAAAATTGATGTCCCGTCGAAGCTGTGTTTTCCAAGTCGAACCATTCTGATCAGACTGCCATTCCTTGTATTTTTTGCCACGTTCACCGCCTGGAATGATGACGGAAAGATTGTGTTCTTTGCACAGTTCATCACTCAAGTGGCGGATGCGGTGGTAGGTCTGTGTGCAGTCATGGTATTTGTTATATTCAATGTTGTCAGCCGCACAAAAGATGATATGATTGTGTATATGCCCCTTATCAATATGCGTGGTGACAACATACGAATATTCCCCCTCTAAAACCTTGCCTGCAAGCTCTTTTCCAATGCGGTGTGCTTCCTCATAACCGACCTCGCCCGGAGCAAAAGCCTGTATCAGATGGTAGGCTTATTAGTTTAGAAAAAGTAAATAAAGACTTGACGTTTAAATCTTACAGATGTAAGATATAAGGGAATATTATATACAGAAAAAAGAAATCATGATTGCTTTGACATAACTTTTGAAATGGAAAGAACAATTTTTTTTAAAATAAAATCTTACAATCTGTAAGAAAAAGGAGATGCTATGACGAAAAAAAGAAAAAAGCAGGATATACATTATATGGCTCATGAATTTATGCTTGATTACAACTGTGGTTGCCTTTTTTGTATGGTATGAAAGTGTACCTGATGTATCACCGGAGAAGGTTCTTAAAACATATATGGATCATGTTTCAAATCGAGAATATGAACAAATGTATGAGATGATTGATGCAGGAATATCTGGGAATATCAGTCAGGAAGATTTTGTAAAACGTAATTCTGCTATTTATGAGGGAATTGATGTAGATAATATGAAAGTTCATATCACATCTTATGATAAAGAACAAAAAGAGATCTGTTATGAAACATCTATGGATACTGTTGCAGGAAAAGTAACTTTTGAAAATAAGGCATCATTTATACTGGAAAAAGGCAAATATAAGCTGATATGGAATGATTCTTTGATATTTCCAGAACTGGATTCCACAGATAAAGTAAAAGTGTCTACAACAAGTGCTAAAAGAGGGCAGATTATAGACCGAAATGGTCACTTGCTTGCAGGCGAGGGAGTGGCTTCTTCTATAGGCGTAGTTCCCGGAAAATTAGAGAATAAGAATGATGCTATCAGCCAGTTGGCAGAATTATTGGAAATGAAAACAGAAGATATAGAAAAAAAATTAGCGGCAAAATGGGTAAAAGATGATTCATTTGTACCATTAAAAACAGTTCCAAAGGTGAATGAATTAAAACTGATGTCGATTGAGCCAGATCAGGAAACATTGGCAGAGAAAGACCGACAGGAGAAATTATTAGAGATTCCAGGTGTGAAAATTTCAGATATCACTGTAAGGGAATACCCACTGGGGGAGGCTGCTGCACATTTAGTGGGATATGTTCAAAACGTTACGGCAGAAGATTTAGAAGAACACGCCGGAGAGGGATATACATCGAACAGTGTGATTGGAAAAAGTGGAATGGAAGGATTATTTGAAAAAGAATTAAAGGGACAGAATGGGTGTTCTATTACTATTGTTGATTCAAATGGCAATAAGAAAAAAATCATAGTAAGCACGATTGTAGAAAATGGAAAAGATATAAAACTAACGATAGATTCGAATTTGCAAAAAGAATTATATGAACAATTTAAAGATGATAAGAGCTGTTCAGTTGCTATGAATCAGTATACGGGAGAAGTATTGGCTTTAGTCAGTACACCTTCATATGATAACAACGATTTTATTAGGGGCATGTCAAGTGAAAAGTGGAATGCGCTGAATGAAGATGAGAACAAACCTATGTATAATCGTTTTCGACAGGTCTGGTGTCCGGGATCTACGTTTAAGCCTATTATAGCTGCTATTGGATTAACAACAGGGGCGATTGATCCAGATGAGGATTATGGGAATGAAGGATTGAGCTGGCAGAAAGATTCCTCATGGGGATCTTATTATGTAACGACGCTTCATGCTTATGAGCCGGTTATTCTAAAAAATGCTTTAATTTATTCAGATAATATTTATTTTGCAAAGGCGGCATTAAAAATTGGGGAAAACGATATGGAAAGTTCATTAACAAAACTGGGATTCAATGATGTACTTCCATTTGATATTAAGATGGCAAAATCGCAGTTTTCCAATACAGAAAAAATTGAAAAAGAGGTACAGTTGGCTGATAGTGGCTATGGACAAGGTCAGATTCTTGTGAATCCTTTGCATATGGCTTGTATGTATTCTGCATTTTGCAATGAAGGAAATATGATAAAACCATATCTTACATATAAGGAAGATGCAATGCCTGATGTCTGGATCAAAGAAGCATTTACAAAGGATGCGGCGCAAATTGTTTTGGAGGATACGAAAGAAGTCATAAACAATTCTCATGGAACTGGCTATGCAGCACATAGAACGGATATTATATTAGCCGGAAAAACTGGAACTGCAGAAATCAAAGCATCAAAAGATGATACAACGGGGACTGAATTAGGATGGTTTTCTGTTTTTACAACGGACAAGAATATGGAGCGTCCTATTATGATCGTCAGCATGGTAGAAGATGTAAAAGGAAGAGGTGGAAGCGGTTATGTTGTCAAAAAAGATAGTCAGGTTCTTGAAAAGTGGTTTTCTGGTAATTAGTATAGGATTTTCGATGGGGATTTCGGGGTGTAAAGGGAATATAGAAGAACCAGTATCCTCTGAACCTATTGAAATTGTCAGTGAGAAAGGAATGGATGATAATTTTATAAATATTCCGATAGATATTTATGAGGAAGCCACAACAAAAAATAAGCTGAAGGATATGGAAACAGTACGTAAAGTTGTAGAAAGATTTGGGGAATGTGGATATGCGGCAGTTGATTGTGAAAATCGAGTTGATATGACACAAATGCAAAGTGTGATGGATTTTTGTGATTCGGTAGAGAACCAGAAAGAAGCAGAAGTGACAATTATCCAAGTGAGTAGTTTGGGAGGATTTTCAGTCTATCATTTACAGACAGAAAATGGAGTGGTTCATGTGAAAAGATGTTACTACGGATATAAAGATGGAATTATGAAAAGTGAAGATGAGGGTGAATATCAAACCGATTATTGGAGATATACCGATGATGGATATATGAT
>ENA-OQDT01000501-OQDT01000501.1-human-gut-metagenome-genome-assembly--contig:-NODE-501-length-25272-cov-3.930722_pt1 | contig 25272 bp, 24 predicted proteins | sample MGYA00242786_ERZ504617 | MGnify/ENA primary metagenome ERZ504617 (study PRJEB26092, sample SAMD00036337) | human gut metagenome | host: Homo sapiens | study: EMG produced TPA metagenomics assembly of...
TCCGGCAGGTATTCATCATGAACCCTGCCGCCAATCTCGACCTAACAAGCCATCAACCTATGCGAGTAATAAGCGGAATATCACAAAAGAAGGCGTTTCGAACGTGCCCCATACTTTCAAGGCACGCCCCACAACCGATTTGCCAAGAGAATCTGTTTAATGTACTGTCCAACTACATGGACTTTGAGGACGGCATCCGTGCCCTCGACCTATTTGCCGGTACGGGCAGCATCAGCATCGAGCTTGTGTCCAGAGGCTGCGACCAGGTAATCAGCGTAGAGAAAGACCGCGACCATTACGCTTTCATCTGCAAGGTAATGAAAGAACTCAAGACCGATAAATGCCTGCCTGTCCGCGGCGATGTATTCAGATACATACAAGGCAGCCGCGAACGGTTCGACTTTATCTTTGCCGACCCGCCGTACGGACTCAAAGAGCTTGAGACCCTGCCCGACCTTATTTTTGACAACAACCTGCTGAAAGAAGACGGCCTGTTCGTGCTGGAACATGGAAAAAACAACAACTTCGAGGAACATCCCTGCTTTTTGGAAAGAAGAATCTACGGCAGTGTCAACTTCTCTTTCTTCGGCATTCAAGGCTGAAAGCTACAGTAACGGTGCCAGCAGCCGCACTATGCTTTCTGCCGCCTTACGGTGCCAGGGACGTTTCTCCCAATTCTTGGAGAACACCTGCACACATTCCCGCTGGTCCTGCAAGAATATCTCACGCATCTGCAATGCAGTCTCGGTGTCGTATATAAAGGCATTCACCTCAAAATTATGCTCGAAACTGCGGAAATCCACGTTCGTAGAGCCTACTGTGGACAATTCGTCATCCGATACCATGAGTTTGGAGTGCAGGAAACCTTTTTTATAAAAGTACACCTTGACACCTGCACGCAACGCCTCTGCCAGATACGAACAGGAGCCCAGATGCGTCAGCCTGTTATCCGCACGATAAGGCAGCATAAGACGCACATCCACCCCTGCCAGTGCAGCCGTCTGCATGGCTACGAGCACGGCTTCCGTCGGGAGAAAGTAAGGAGTCTGTATATAAAAATATTTCCGGGCACCGGTTATCGCCATGACAAGTCCCTGCATGATTTCTTTCCAGGGACCTATCGGCTCAGCCGTTACAATCTGCGCCAGTGAAGTGCCGCAGGCATCCACCTTCGGGAAGTAGCGGGCAGACGTAATCAAGGTACGGTCTACAAAATACCAGTCGAGCAGAAAAGCCGTTTGCAGACCATGCACAGCCTTACCTTCCAGCAGCAGGTGCGTATCACGCCAGATGCCCCATGAAAAGCCGCGCATATAACGTTCGGCCAGGTTCATTCCGCCTACAAAGCCCACGCGCCCGTCAATGACTACAATCTTGCGGTGGTTGCGGTAATTCACCTTGCTGGTGAACAAAGGAAAACGTACTTTCAGGAAACTGCGCACTTCCACTCCCGCCTCGCGCATCTGTTCATAAAAGCGGTTGGGAACATGCCAGCATCCCACATCATCATAAATCACACGCACCTCCACTCCCTGCTTCGCTTTCTCCATCAGCACATCGCGCACCATACGGCCTATGGCGTCATCCTCGAAGATATAAAACTCCATGTGGATATGTCCGGTCGCCTTTTGCAATTCGCGCAGCAAGGATTGAATCATGGAAAGTCCCCGCGTATAGACTTCCACACGGTTTCCATCGAAAGGAAAAGCCTGGTTGGTGTTGCGAAACAGAGAGATAAGGCGGCCGTAATTTGCCGGAAGCGCACAGGAATCCTGGGCAAGATATTCGGCCATCGGCTTCTTCAACAGACGGTTGTAACTCTTCTTGCCAATGACACGCACCCGCCTTTGGCTGCGACCGAAGAAGAAGTAAAACACCAGTCCCACCACCGGAAGGAACATCAGCACCAATATCCACGCCATTGTCTTTACCGGATTACGGTTATCGAGAATGATAACCGTGATTGTTCCGATAATTGCGCCAAAATAGATAATATCGAATGCTACTGTGGCAATCAGGCCGGCTATGAAGTTCCAATCAAGCATACATTTGTCACAAGAAGAAATAAGTCCCGAATAAAAATCAAAACAGATTTTAAAACAAATATATGAAAAAGGAAGGAAGTTTTACGACCTATTACATTGATTAACATTAGAACGGACGCCGCCCGCCGCCAAAGCCACCCCGGTGGCCGCCCGGACCGGGACCGCCGAAGCCTTGCCTGCCACGCATGCTTTCGCGCGCACCCTTACCGCCAAAAATATTCAAACGGTAAATGAAATGCAGCATGCAGTAGCTGTTGACACCATTATAAGACGAAACCGACCGGCCATCCGCCGTCAACGAGCGGCTGATGTTGCTCTGTTGTTTCAGGATATCGTACATCTCGAAGCTCACAGTCGCCGCACCTTTCAGGAACGATTGCGAAAGTTGCGCGTTCCAGATCAACTCGTTGCGGTTCATGCTGCTGTCCGTATAGCCGCGACGGCTTTGATTGGTGATATTGGTGGAAAGCGTCATCTTCCAGGGCATCGTGATATTGGTCAGCGCACCGTAGGAGAAAGTATAGGGATTCTGGTTATTCTCTGGACGCAATTTACTGCGCTCTGCCGTATAGGAAACCGAACCGTTCACTCCGAATTCAAACCAGTCGTTGCGGTAGGCCCCGTTCACCCGCTCGCTCAGCATAAGTTCGGTGGTGGTATTCTTGTTATCCTGTTTCGTATTCTGATCGTATAGGAAAGCCACGTTGTTATTGTATCTGAGTTGCGAAAAAGAGTTTACCGTAAACTTCTTGTTCTTCAACGCCGTATTGAATCCGAACAGACCGAAAGCGCTCCAGTTGCCGTTGATATTCTTGGGCGTAGTGGTCCGTCCGCCGGTTTGCTCGTTGTACACCGTACTGTTGCTGATGCTGTTCTGCGTGGTCGAGAAGCTGAGATGTGTCATCATTCCGCGCTGCAACTCACCATTATAAGTATTGTAGAAGAGGCGCATATTGTGCGTAAATGCCGGCTTCAGTCCCGGATTTCCTACTCTGATATTCAGCGGATTCGAGTTGTCGGCAATAGGCAGCAGGTTCTCCATGCTCGGCTGACTGCTGCGTCCACGATACATAAAACGCAACTGGCTCACTTTAGAAAAACGGTAACGGAAATCAATGTTCGGAGCAAAGTTGAATACGTTTCGGGCCGTATCAATCATATAATCCCCGCGCTTATAGGACAATACAGAATGCTGCGGCTGGAAAGACATCCCCGCGCTCAACTGATACTTCTCACGGATGAAGCGCAACGACACGGACGCATCGTGGTTGTAGTATCTGTACTCCGCATATTTGCCCAGGCTATCCACGGCATGCGACTCGTATCCGGACGGCAAAGGCCCGTTGATGTCCCACTCCGGATAGTCCAGCATATCGAATGTGGTCTTGTCGCTCTCGCTGTACTTGTATTGGAACTGATAGCTGAACTGCAGGAAAGTAGCGCGTGCAATCGGTTCGCTGTACGTAACCTGGGCGCTATAATTATAATTGTTGGTAGGTGTTGTGATATACTGGTTGCGATACAGCACGGAATCGCCGCCCAACGCGTTCAATATCTGGTAATAGCGGGTTTCCGACTGCCTGTACTGGTCGTTGTCGTTGTCGCCGTAGCTGAAGCGTCCGCGAAAGGTTATGTTACGTCCGCGATTATTCAGCTTCCTGTTGAGTTGCAGCGTGGCGGATGTCGAAATGCTTTTGCTTTTGGTCAGAGAAGCATCATTCGTTGCATTGACACGGATACTTTCCAAAGGGTCGTCTTCCAGCCTGTCGAAGTCGAGAAAATCGTTCGGGTTGGCAATCAGGCTATACGGGTCCGAGTTGAATGTTCCCGATTCCGAACCGGAAGTACCGTTTGTCTTGCCGTAAGAGAAGTTAGGACGGAAAATGATATTCGTCATCGAATCCGGCTTCCACTCCAGACGGAAGTTGGCAAAGACATCCGAATTCTTGTTCTTGTTGACAGCGTTCGAATTGGAGTATGAACTTCCGTTCTGCAGGAAGCGTTCCGAAGAGTTGGTACTGATAATGTCCGCACCTTTATAATCATAGCGGACACTACCGTCAAGCTCCAGCTTTGAAGTCTCCGTCGCAAAGTTCGCTCCCAGTGTTTTCGTGGCTACCAAACCGTTGTTCCTGCGCCAGCGCGGACCGCCGCCGCCACCGGAGAACCCCTGGTCGTTGACATTATTGGCAGAACCAATCAAAGAGAATTGCGTCTTATCGACAATGTAATTTACCATCATGCGTGCCATATAACGGTCTTCCGTACCATAAGCCACATCCGCATTGCCGAACCACCCCTTATTCATACCTTTCTTCACGGTAAGGTCGAGCACCGTCTCCTCTTCACCGTCATCTATACCGGTGATGCGTGCCAGGTCGGACTTCTTATCGTAGGTTTTCAGTTTATCAATTATATCCACCGGCAAGTTCTTCAAGCCCGTCTTTATATCGCCCCCGAAGAACTCTTTGCCGTCCACCATGATTTTCTTCAGCTCTTTGCCGTTAATCGTCACATTGCCGTCATCATCGATTTCCGCACCGGGCAGTTTCTTCACCAGTTCTTCCAGCATAGCCCCTTCCGGCGTGCGATAGGCAGAGGAACTGTACATCAGCGTATCTTCCACCACCTGCACTTGCGGCGCTTCCGCCACTACCACAGCCTCGGCAAGCATAATGGCATCCGTTTCGAGCGTTATCGTACCCACATTTTTATTGCGCACGTTGGCATAGAGATGCAGCGGTAGAAACTTATTCTTAAAACCTATATAGGAAACTTTCAGCACATATTTCCCCGCATTCACCTTCGGCAGGGTAAAGTAGCCGTTTCCCGTAGTGGCAACACCGGCTGCATAAGCGCTGTCCGGCAACGATAGCAATTGAATGGTAGCTTGCACCGCAGGCTCGTTCGTGTCTTCAAGCACACGGCCGGATACGGTGATGTTTTTGGTTTGTGAAAAAGCAGACAATGCCGTTGCCAGCAACAGCACCGCCGCAGTGATAATTTTTTTCATGCCCTGTCTTCTAAATAATCAACACTGTTTATTTGTAACTGATGCTTTTGACAAAAGTACGGGCAAAAGGTTTAACGGGCTACAGAATGATTTTGTTTAATTACCGGTTATTCCGCTTGAACAGGTTGTCCACGGTCGCTTTCTTTATGCCGAATTCAAGGCAGAGGACGTTCATAATCAGGAATATCAGGAAAGAAGAAGAATCGACGGACATAATATCGCCCTGCGCCACCCTGTACAGCATGCCTCCGAAAATAAAGAGCACGGTAAGGAACATCGCATTGCGCGTGGCTTTGTTGCGTATCTCCTCTGTCGCCTTGCATTCGCCTTTCGTCAGCGCAAAGAGTATCATCAATGCCCCCAGCATCATCAGGAGTTTGGAGCACTCTTTATAAAACAGCAGATTGGCATCTGTAACCCTGCCCGTAAGCATCATCAAGAACGGAAGGAACAAGGCCAGCGCAATTACGAAATAGCCCAACGGACGGCAGTATACGGGAAGTAAAGCTTTCATTTTCTTACATACAAATTAAAGGTTACGGTGCGGACACCTTACAAATACATAGATTTTCGGAAACAAAGATAACGTTTTATTGTTGAAAGAACTATCTTTGTAGCATAATAAATAAAGAGAGCAATGCTCCCTTCCATAATTTACAACTTCTAATCCGTAATAAGTCAAATGAGTAAACAAGAAGTAATCCTCTGCAAGGAGTTGGAAAACGACCTGACGCATGCCATCGGAAAATGTCCTCACGACAAGCTTTTCATCCTTACCGACGAACATACGCACCGCCTTTGCCTGCCGCAACTGCAAAGCATCCCCGCACTGGAAAATGCCGCCGAAATCATTATCGGAGCAGAAGACGTGCACAAAAATCTGGAGACGCTGGCTTCCGTGTGGCAGGCTCTGAGCGAACAGGGAGCCACCCGCCATTCGCTCTTGATAAACCTGGGCGGCGGAATGGCCACCGACCTCGGCGGCTTTGCGGCTGCCACTTTCAAACGCGGCATTGCATACATCAACATCCCTACTACCCTGCTTGCCATGGTAGACGCATCCGTAGGCGGAAAAACAGGCATCAACTTCAACGGACTGAAGAATGAAATCGGTGTCTTCGCCCCTGCTTCCTCCGTCTTGCTGGAAACCGGGTTCCTGCGCAGCCTCGATGCCCGCAACTTTTTCTCCGGCTATGCCGAAATGTTGAAGCACGGACTCATCAGCACTTCCGACCATCTGGCGGAGCTGCTGTCTTTCGATACAGAAAACATAGATTACTCCGCACTCAGGACAATGGTAGGGCGCTCCGTACAGGTAAAGGAAGATATTGTGGAACAAGACCCCAAAGAGCACGGCATACGCAAGGCGCTCAATCTGGGACACACCATAGGACATGCTTTCGAGAGTCTTGCCCTGGCCGAAAACCGTCCGGTACTGCATGGTTATGCCGTGGCGTGGGGACTTGTGTGCGAACTTTACCTCTCCTACCTCAAAGCCGGCTTTCCTAAAGATAAAATGCGCCAGACCATCCAATTTATCAAAGAGAATTACGGTGCTTTCGCCTTTAGCTGCAAGCAATACGACAGCCTTTACGAACTGATGTTGCATGACAAGAAAAACACTGCCGGCATCATCAATTTCACGCTGCTGAAAGAGGTAGGCGATATCTGCCTGAACCAGACGGCGGACAAAGAAACGATTTTCGAGGTGTTCGACTTTTACCGGGAATGTATGGGGGTATAAATCCCTCACTTTCCCAAGAACTGCATATACTGCTGTTGTGCTTTGTCCAATAAAGCCTCATCTATGCAGCTTTCCTGCCGGAAGAGAGAACACCCCGGGGCGCATCCGTTTCTTTTAACCTTCCTGTCCCAGTTCCCAACAATCTGCCCTTCGTAAAGTATTACCGGAAAGAACAGTCCGTTCCCCGTAAAGGCTTTGGAATAGTGTTCGGAAGGGAGCACATCCGTCCGGTCTTTATAACCCAGCAGCAGCTCATCGTACGGCGGCAGAAACCGTATATGCCCTTTTATGCTGCCGCGGGTTCTGCCGGACTCATGAAGATACCAGGTCTGCCCTTTCCACTGCTCTTCCGTCAGTTCACTGCCTATCAGATATATACCTTGTTTCGCTTCCGTTACGGATAGTCCGGACCACCACACAAAATCCTGTAAAGTGGCAGGGGTATGACTACGGAAATAATTCCTTGCCAAACGTGCCAGAGCCTCGTCCTTCGTTATGTCCGGCACAGGTGGCACGCACTCTTCCAGAAGCATGTAAGCATGCTTTCCGCCTTTAGACTCTCCTCCGCAAACGATGCCTTCCACTTCCGCCCGTACCATAAAGCGGGTCATATGATAGTTGTCCGCCGCCAGCCCCGAATGCCGGAACTGTTCCGCTATTTCCAGCCTGGTCAGCCTTTTCTTTCCGGCAAGAATCGTTTCCAATGCACGATTGCTTTTACTGTAAAGTTCCTCGGATATCTCTTCCCTGCCTTTGGCGTATGCCTCATTGGCAGCTTTTATACGCCGGGCAGAGAGCTTCAGCATCCAACGAATATCTTCTGCCGCCACCAGATGCCATGTAGGGCGCATTACATGCGTTCTTAAAATCTCTCCTTTCTGCAACGCTTCTTCCACCGTCCGGACAGTGGCCGAAGCCAGGCGCATACCCACCGCCCATTTAACCATTGTATAATCCTGTGCCTGGACGGCTCCCATCCAGGACACCAACTCTTTCGGAGAATGAAACAAAGGATTCGCCAACTGCTGGTTCAACAAGCGCAATTTAGGTATATCCATCATCAAATATATTGTTTATACGGTTTATAACTGCTTTTGGGAGATGACAAAGCTAATATAAATAAACAAGAAAAAGGTAATATGCCCCAAAGAATCATCCGTTTTTCCGGCCGGATACTGCAATCACATACTATTTCAGATTTATTTAACAATAAGAAAACACTGATAAACAGCGAATTTTAAAATAAAGGTAAAATAAAGGCAATAAAAAATCACAGAAGTATTTGCTATTTCAAAATAAAGACGTACTTTTGCATCCGCAATTCGGGGTGTAGCTCAGCCCGGTTAGAGTACGCGTCTGGGGGGCGTGTGGTCGCTGGTTCGAATCCAGTCACCCCGACAAGCTGAGCATGAAGGAGTTTAGTGAAAACTAACTCCTTCTTTTTATTATACTACCCAACATTGATCTTACCTTACCGAAACCAATATTCGGGGTCCAGCGGAAATTTCGCATCATCAGATAAATAAAAGGGGCAGTTCTTATGTGCCTCTCTCGTATTCGTTATACAGAAATAACATTAATGAAAATATAACAAATAAAGCTGTTAAAGAACTCATCAACCAAAAACCTTTTTCATACCTTTGCTCTACAAATTTCATGAAGATGTCCGAACGCAAAATAATACATATCGATATGGATGCATTCTACGCATCGGTAGAACAGCGTGACAACCCCGAATTATGTGGAAAACCGCTTGCTGTGGGACACGCTGAAGAACGAGGTGTGGTAGCTGCTGCCAGTTACGAAGCCCGTCGTTACGGAGTACATTCCGCCATGTCATCACAAAAAGCCAAAAGACTTTGCCCAGAACTGATTTTTGTTCCAGGGCGAATGAATGTATATAAAGCTGTATCCCGGCAGATACACGATATCTTTCATACCTATACAGATATCATAGAGCCTCTGTCACTAGACGAAGCCTTTCTGGATGTAACTGAAAATAAAGCAGGCTTTTCACTTGCTATAGATATAGCCAAAGATATAAAAAAGCGTATCCGCAAAGAATTGGGATTGATAGCTTCAGCCGGGGTCTCTTATAACAAATTTCTAGCCAAAATAGCATCGGATTACCGCAAACCCGACGGATTATGTACAATACATCCCGACCAAGCATTGGATTTCATCGCCCATCTTCCCATCGAATCTTTTTTGGGGAGTAGGTCCGGTCACAGCCCCAAAAAAATGCACGCATTAGGTATTCATAATGGTACCCAATTACAAGCCTGCACTTTAGAAATGCTTACCCGACAGTTTGGCAAAGCAGGTAATCTATATTACGATTTTGCACGAGGCATAGACCTCCGTCCTGTAGAACCCATAAGAATCCGTAAGTCCGTAGGATGCGAACATACATTGGAAAAAGACATTTCTCTTCATTCTTCCGCCATCATTGAACTATATCATGTAGTCACCGAATTGCTAGAAAGACTGAAACGCACTAATTTCAGTGGTAATACACTTACTTTAAAAATAAAATTCCATGACTTTTAACCAAATAACCCGCAGCATCACTCAAGACAGTGAACTGACAAGCATGGATAAAATTCTTCCTTTAGCAAAAAAATTACTGAAGAAATTGATTATGAAAGCCACCCCATCCGCCTTATCGGACTATCCGTATCTAATCCAAAAGAAGAAAAAGAAGAAATAAAAAAACAATGGGAACAACTTTCATTGGAATTTAAAGAGTGGGATGATTAAGGTACTGGATAAATGAATCAATATAAGATTCCATTGTTTCAAACCCTTTCACTCCATTCTTTAATTCTAATCCATAATATATTCCCGCCAGCAAACCTGTCAATGCTCCTACCGCATCACTTGACTTACCTGAGTTTATAGCCGAAAATACGCACTCCTTATAACTATTTCCTGCCATAAACCAATTGACCACTGACTCCACCGTATCTACAACAAAGCTTCCATTACAAAGATTTTGCCTGTTAACCTCCACACCACATCTCTGCTCAGCCTGCTGTAATGCCTGTCCTTTATCTTCATATTCCAACAGGCAACGAATAAACTCAATAAAAAACCAAGTATACTTAAAGCTATAACGACTATTATGAGTAATCTTAATAAAAGGAAAAATCTCCTCTTTAGATAAAGGCGAAAAAGCCAAAACACAACATCCCATCAAACTACGGTTGCCGCTATTAGAATCCGAAGACACTCCCCTGAAATTTTTCATGATTGCTTTTTGGGTTACCTGATCAATATCAAACTCAATGTTTTCTCCTGTATACTTTCTATTAAAATACCAATCTCTTAAATTCTGCTGATAAAGTTCCAAATTACAACGACTGTCCAAAGCACATAATAACATCGAAGTATTTCCTGAACATTTGTCTCCCCGAAGATAAGATTTTGTCCACATAGGTTTAAATGTCCCTTTTCCTTTTCCCCTGTAAGGCATTCCCAACCAATCTCCTAATATAAATCCCGTTAGTCCTGTTTTAATTCTTTTCATGGCATGTGTTTAATTACAAAGTACAAAAATAATAAAAAGAGAAACAAAACCTTGCCTTCCGCTGTTAAATTCATAATTAATGGGTATTGATAAGTATGTATGCTACAACTAATTTTGCCACCAACAGAAAATGTATTACCGGGTAATAAAGAAAGGAGAACAAATGAAAAGAATCGTATTACTCCGCCATGGAGAAAGTACTTGGAACAAAGACAACCGTTTTACAGGATGGACAGATGTAGATTTAACCGAAAAAGGTATCGCTGATGCCAACCAAGCAGGTATACTCTTAAAAGAAAAAGGATTTCATTTTGATAAAGCTTACACTTCTTTTTTAAAGCGTGCGGTCAAAACATTAAACTGTGTCCTAGATAAAATGGATCAAGACTGGATACCTGTAGAGAAAAGTTGGCGCCTAAATGAGAAACATTATGGCGCATTGCAAGGATTAAACAAAAGCGAAACAGCTTCTAAATACGGAGAAGAACAAGTCTTGATATGGCGCCGTAGTTTTAACGTAGCCCCCAAATGCCCTACCGGAAGATGATCCGCGCAATCCGAAAACAGATACCCGTTATAAAGAAGTTCCTGACAAAGATCTTCCACGTACCGAATCTCTGAAAGAAACAGTAGAACGTATATTACCTTATTGGAAATGCATCATCTTCCCCAATCTAGCTACAGCAAACGAACTGCTGGTAGTAGCTCACGGAAACAGCCTCAGAGGAATTATTAAATATTTGAAACATATACCGGATGAGGAAATTGTAGGTCTTAATCTACCTACTGCTGTTCCGTATGTATTCGAGTTTGATAATGACCTGAATTTGAAGAAAGACTACTTTTTGGGAGATCCGGAAAAAATAAAAAAACTAATGGAAGCTGTAGCCGATCAAGGAAAAACCAACCCCGGTGGCAGGAAATAATTTTCCTGCGCTGTCCGAAACCTCCATCACAGAATGGAGAATACATCAAAATAGTGTTTTCAATAATGCATTCAAACGCAATCATACGCTTTTATACTAGAAAGAAAACACTATGGATAAAAAATTATTAATCAATTAAAGAAAAAAGAGTATGAGCAAAATAACAAATTTATTGGGTGACCAAGCAGCATTTTATTTAGAGCACACCTGTAGAACTATAGATAAATCATTAATCCATATCCCTTCTTCAAGCACCATTGATGATACTTGGATATCATCAGACCGCAATATTCGTACCCTGAGCAGTATTCAAACCCTGTTAGGACACGGGCGACTTGCAAATACAGGGTATGTATCTATTCTTCCTGTAGATCAAGGCATAGAACATACAGCAGGAGCCTCATTTGCCCCCAATCCACTTTACTTTGATCCGGAAAATATTGTAAAACTCGCTATTGAGGGGGGCTGTAATGCCATAGCCTCTACTTTCGGAGTATTAGGTTCCGTTGCCCGCAAATACGCCCACAAGATTCCTTTTATTGCCAAACTAAATCACAATGAATTATTGACTTATCCCAATTCTTACGACCAAGTGATGTTTGGTACTGTAAAAGAAGCCTGGAATATGGGAGCTGTAGCAGTAGGTGCCACTATCTATTTCGGTTCTGAACAGAGCCGCAGACAACTGGTTGAAATAGCGGAAGCTTTTGAATATGCCCACGAACTAGGCATGGCTACTATTTTATGGTGTTACTTACGTAACAATGCTTTTAAAAAAGACGGTGTAGATTATCATACAGCAGCCGATTTAACCGGACAAGCCAATCATTTGGGAGTTACTATCAAGGCAGATATTGTAAAACAGAAATTACCGGTCAATAACGGTGGTTTTACAGCCATTAAATTCGGAAAGACAAATGATAAAGTTTATACCGAACTGACTTCAGAACATCCTATCGACCTCTGTCGCTATCAAGTAGCCAATGGATACATGGGACGTGTAGGATTAATCAACTCTGGAGGTGAATCTCATGGCAGTTCTGATCTAAAAGACGCAGTAATAACAGCAATCGTCAATAAACGTGCCGGAGGTATGGGTCTCATAAGTGGACGTAAAGCCTTTCAAAAACCAATGAAAGACGGAATTGAATTGCTAAATACCATTCAAGATGTTTATTTGGATTCAAGCATCACTATAGCTTAACTTTCACTATATGTCCGGGCCGGGAACAAAACAACCACCTTTCCATGTTCCCGGCTTTTTTATACTCTCCGGCCTCCTTTTTTAAGTAGCAACCTTCAAGTATTAAGATAATATTCCTACCTTTGCAATCCGATACACATTATTATATTATATAAGGTATGATGCAAATAAAAGTAACGGCACCCGCTCAAATACATACAACTATCCAGCTCCCCTCTTCCAAGAGTATCAGCAACCGTGCATTGATAATCAATGCACTGGGAAATAGAACATTCCAACTTGAGAACCTATCTGACTGCGATGATACCCAAGTAATGATTCACGCCTTAAATGACGGCAAAAATACCATAGACATTATGGCAGCCGGAACAGCCATGCGCTTTCTTACTGCTTATTTGTCCGTCACTCCGGGAACACGGATCATCACTGGTACACAACGTATGCAACAACGTCCTATCCAGGTGTTGGTCAATGCTTTACGTGAGCTGGGAGCAGAAATTGAATACATAATCAATGACGGATATCCTCCTCTGCGTATCACCGGACACAAACTGCAGAAAGATACCATCAGCCTGCCGGGTAATGTCAGTTCTCAATATATCTCAGCCTTATTGATGATTGCCCCTATACTAAGTAACGGACTGACCCTTACACTGACAGGAGAAATCATATCCCGCCCTTATATCAACCTTACCCTGCAGCTGATGAACGATTTTGGTGCTAGAGCCAAATGGCTCAATGAATATCAACTAAAAGTTGAGCCGCAACCCTACCAATCCATACCTTTCTACGTGGAAAGTGATTGGAGCGCAGCTTCATATTGGTATCAGATAGCCGCTCTTTCCAACAAAGCGGAAATCATCTTACCGGGATTATTCGAAACAAGCTATCAAGGGGACAGTAAAGTGGCTGAAATTTTCCAGTTACTAGGAATCGAAAGTATTTATGGAAATAAAACGGTAACATTGAAAAAGACCGATAAAATAACCGAACGGCTGGATTATGATTTCATCAACCAACCGGATTTGGCACAAACGTTTGTCGTCACTTGTGCGTTAATGAATATTCCCTTCCGCTTCTCAGGCTTACAAAGTTTGAAGATTAAAGAAACAGACCGTATGGCAGCCTTGATACAAGAAATGGGAAAGCTAGGATATATACTTCATGAAACAGATGATCGTATTCTGTCTTGGGAAGGTGAACGATGTGAAATGACCGCTGATGTTGCCATTGACACTTATGAGGACCACCGTATGGCTATGGCATTCGCTCCGGCTTGTGTAGTAATGCCCGAAATCCGGATTAATAATCCACAGGTCGTTTCAAAATCCTATCCTTACTATTGGGAAGATTTAAAGAAAGCTGGTTTTATAATAGAGGAGGTATAAAGTTATGCTCATACTTATTATTGGTCTGATTATTTTGGCAGGTATCGCCATGACAGTGGGAGTTTTACACAACCGCCAGATACAAAAAAAGATAGAAAGCGGAGAATTGAAGGCTGCTCCCGAAATAGTGGAAGCAGACGCTGAATGTTGTGGGCAACATGAAATTTGTGAAAAAGAAAGCCTGCTTGCCGCTGTCAGCAAAAAAATAGAATATTATGATGACGAGGAACTGGACCGCTTTCGCGGCCGTCCCTCAAATGGTTATAATGAAGAAGAAGTGGAAGAATTTCGGGAAATCATGTACACTTGTAAAGAAGATGAAGTAGCCGGATGGAGCCGTAGCCTGCAATTGCGTGGAATAGAACTGCCGGACGAGTTGAAAGACGAGCTTTTCCTGATTGTAGGTGAACGAAGATTCAAATAATCCGCCTACACCAAGCAAAGTCTCCATTTGAATAAAAACCACTGAAAAAAATATGGATATATTAGAACTTTTGCATTATACTTTCTTCCAACATGCCTTGCTAGGAAGCTTGTTTGCCAGCATTGCCTGTGGCATTATCGGCACATACATTGTGACGCGCCGTTTGGTATTCATCAGTGGAGGAATTACCCACGCCTCTTTTGGAGGTATCGGCCTAGGATTATACGCAGGAATCTCCCCTCTATTATCTGCTGCAATCTTCTCCGTACTCTCTTCCTTTGGGGTAGAATGGTTAAGCAAACGGAAAGATATGCGCGAAGATTCCGCTATCGCCGTGTTTTGGACTTTCGGTATGGCAGTAGGTATTATCTTTAGCTTTCTAGCTCCAGGATTCACTCCCGATTTATCCGCCTTTCTGTTCGGCAACATTCTGACCATTACGCCCACAGACATTCTGTTACTTGCCATTCTTTCCGTGCTGCTGACACTATTCTTCACTTTATTTCTGAATCCTATCATTTGCATCGCTTTCGACCGGGAATTCGCCCGTTCCCAACGTATACCGGTAGCTTTATTTGAATATATTCTGATGATGTTCATCGCACTGACCATCGTATCATGCCTCCGCATGGTAGGTATAGTACTTGCCATTTCCCTGCTGACTTTACCGCAAATGACCGCCAATTTGTTTACCCATAGTTTCAAGAAAATTATCTGGTGGTCTGTCATCACCGGTTATGCAGGTTGTTTAGGTGGACTGTTCATTTCTTATAAATTACAAGTTCCTTCGGGTGCAGCAATAATCTTTTTTTCAATCCTCATCTATACTTTTTGCAAAATGGGGAAAAGCATGTACCTTTGCAAACAAAAGAAACTCAATCAAACCAATGGATATGGAAATTAAAATCAATTCTTTAGACTCTATCCACGAAGCTGCCAAACAATTCATCGCAGCTATGGGTGATAATACCGTTTTTGCTTTCTACGGAAAGATGGGAGCCGGTAAAACAACATTTATCAAAGCTGTATGCGAAGAGCTGGGGGTAACAGATGTCATCAACTCGCCAACTTTTGCCATTGTCAACGAATACCGTTCGGATGAAACCGGTGAACTTATTTACCATTTTGATTTCTATCGTATCAAGAAACTGGACGAAGTATACGACATGGGATATGAGGATTATTTCTATAGCGGTGCCCTCTGCTTCATCGAATGGCCGGAACTGGTAGAAGAACTTTTGCCTGGCAATGCTGTAAAAGTCGAGATTGAAGAATCTGAAGATGGAAGCCGCATCATGCACTTTGAAGCTGAATAAAAGAAAAATATTCACTGTAGGGACGAACAAAATCTGCCCCTACAGCCAAATTCATTAAATTATGGGAATGCATTATCTGATCCAAGCCATATTCGTATTGGTAGGACTATTGTCCGTTCTGGCAGCCTTATTTAATTGGGAGTGGTTCTTTACCGCACACAACACACAGTTCATTGTCAGTAATGCAGGGCGTCAGCGTGCACGACTTTTCTATGCTATATTAGGACTATTAATGATAGCTACAGGCATTTATTTCTTTTTGAATGTACAAGGCATCGTATAAACACATAGTGAACAAAATCTGTGGATATTACATTCCCCTATCCACAGACATAAAACAAGTTTTTTAGGAAAGAGCAGGATTTCCACCCGCCCCCTGTTATAACAAAAATCCAAATCAATCTACAATTTCAGCCAACAGCCCCCTAGTTTCATCAAGATCAAATTCAGTAGGATCAAAATTATACCCCAACCATTCTTTATATTCACGCGCAGCTTTAGAGCGAGGCTTTTCTAAAGCTTTCAGCATTTTCCTATACCCCCATATGCCATTACAATCTTCTGGCGGACAAGCATTTTCACCATCCAACAAGGCTATAACCGGAATTTCCTCTTTCTTATAGGACTGGCAGGATTCTAATATAATTTCATGTATCCAACTATCACCGAAATCATATTCATACTTAATTTTTGATCCCTTACGACTTAATAATTCACCTAAAGAAAGCATACCGGAATCAAACTGTTTGGGTACACCCTCAAAAAAACAATCATCTGCCCGATCTTTGGGAGGAAGATAATAAGTGTTCCCCTTAATAAAACGATGCAAATGATAACCATCCCATCCCATTGCCACTTCTACCACCTCAGAAAATCTTTCCAAACAAATATTCGAAGGAACCTCCAATATGCGCCAGACTAATGGTTCAGAGTCTTTCAACTCTATTTTTATTCTAAAATTTTTTAGCAGGCTGCTCCTCCATATAAAGCGGATCATCATAAATCTCCTCATCTTCTTCCTCGTCAGTAGCAACCTCGAAAACTTCAACTAGATAATCCTCTACCCGTTCCATTTCCAACCCATGCATTTCCGCATAAGGCATTTTTTTCTTTAGTTCATTAATACTTGGAATACCATAAGGTTTAATATGATAAGTCCGATAAATCTTTTGCAAAATAGGTAAAGTTTCTACCCCGCGAATATCCATCATGCAAGCTGTAACATGATCAAGCAGCAAAGTAGAACAAATATCATTCTTCTGCTCTTTCAGTACATCAAAATAGTAACTCAACAAATTACCAAACCAATCCATCACTTCCTCTCTTCTGTCAGGATGAGTTATCACAATATGAGCAACAGCTTCAATCACTCTATATTTAGACATAGGAAGCAGTCCGGGCTCTTTCATAAAGTCCATCAAGACATCTAATTGATTCTGTCCCAATTGATAGGTAATGGCAGACAACATTGTTTCATACAAATAACCGAAATAAAAATCATAAAAATCCAAATCTTGCCGCAGCACTTCCAAAACAATATCCAAACAATGTTCCATACGAAAATGCTCCATTATTCCTAATGCATACCACATTCTATATGAATAACATTTTTCGGGCATTTTCCGATATACGACAAAGATATTAAAGATAAAATTGCGGAGATCTCGTTCCAATGTTTCTTGTGGAATAACAGCACAAGAAGAGTAGATTTCAGCCGGTGACAGACTACTCATATCATCCATCGTCCACAAAGGCATCAGATAAGATGCGATCGGCTGCGCAATCAATCTATAATCGGGACACTGATGATGATAATAAATATGAGACAGTTCTTCATCTACCTGATTCGCTCCATCATTAAACAATTCAAATGCAATTTCTTGTTCTTCCGGGGTCAATAAAGACATGATATCCTCCAAAAGACCAGGCAGGAATTGGGAATTTTTCTTTTTAGCCATTAAGCAATGTTTTTATAGTTAAAATGAGCATGAGTGTTTTTACAAAGGTATTCTATTATTTTCTTTTACAAAAGAAATAAGAGAGCTAATAGTAGATACTACCTTGTTTTCAAGTATAAAAAAATGCGCATCCCCTACATAGAGATACGCATCTTTTATTTTATTATGAGACTTTCTTCTTAATCCACTTGTCCCAATGAATTCCCATATTCCATTTTCCCCTTGGACTACAAAGAATACATCATCGGGGTCATAAGGCCCCATTCCGTCTTTCTTGGCTTCCTTGACTATGTAATTCACAATTTCATCTTGATCAATGTTAATGTATCCCTCTTCATCAGGTTGTACATCAAGGCATCCGCTGGAGGTATAGTAATCCACAATCACATCAAGGATATAATATAAATCATCCTCCGTGAATTTATCTTTCAAATCCTGAGGCAGATAATTTTTGATAAACTCTATCGTTTTTTGATCATCCTCATCTTCCAATAAGAAATCGTCTTCCATTCCCATAGTCGTATATATTAAAGGGGTGAATATTCTTTTTATTACAGTAAAGCTTTTATTTTTTCTCCAGCTGAGCTTTGGTCACTGCACCTACAGTCTTATCTTTCACTTCACCGTCCTTGATAAAAAGAACAGTAGGAATGTTACGTACACCAAATTTACCGGTCAGTTCGTCGTTATCATCCACGTCGCACTTTCCAATTATTACCTGATCCTTATATTCTTCTGCCAAAGCTTCAACATCCGGAGCTATTTTTTACAAGGACCACACCATGTTGCCCAAAAGTCCACTACTACAGGCTTGCCTGATGCCAGCAATTCTTCAAAATTGCTATCTTTAATTTCTAGTGCCATAATTATTATACTTAGTTATTTAAAATGTTAGCGCAAATATACTAATTAATTTTGTAAGAGAGCTGTGGTTGGCTCTTTAAATAAGTCATGATCTCTTTTTGAACTGAAATTTTCATAGTACGTGACATCAGATTGACATACATTTGTCCATCCTCATCCATCACATGAAAATAAAGCTCTGCATTACCGGGATGTGCCTTGATTAAGGCTGAAAACTCCGTTATCAGCTCTTCATCCAATGCAGACAAAGGAGCTGAAACTGTAAGTTTCTCAATAATCTTTTCCTTTACTTCCGGTAACAACTCAATAGTACTTATCTTCACCTCCCATTCTTCCTGCCGCCATTGTTTTGGCTGACATTTCCCTCGCATAAATAAAAACATACCGGTCATAAAAAAGTTCTTCTTCTCTACCCATTCATTACCGAAGAAAGCAAATTCTGCTGAGCCCGAATAATCTTCCACTTTAGCAATACCGTATGGTTTTCCCGTCTTGGTATACCCCTCACGCACTGCAGTCACAATCCCTCCCATGGTTAAGTCTCTGTTCTGCAAAGGGGTTAAATCGGCAAGTTCCGCCATGTGGACATTGCATACATTCTCTAATATAACAGCATACTCATCCAACGGATGGGCAGAAAGATAGATACCTACCAAATCACGTTCCTTATTCAAACGTTCCAAATCCCCCCATGCAGGAGACGGAATGATTTCGGGAGTAGCAATATCCACCTGATTCTCACCTCCAAACAAAGAATTTGCAGCCGCGGCTTTATCCATCTGATACTTATTCCCATAACGTACCAACACTTCGGTAAATGTTTCATCTTTAGCGTTCTTTACAAAGAAGTCTTCACGCTTTATTCCTGTGAAACTATCAAAAGCACCTGCCAAAGCCAAGTTTTCTATATTCTTACGATTGCAAGCCGAAAGATTTACACGCTGCACAAAATCGAAAATATCTTTATATTCTCCATTTCTCTCACGTTCTTCAAGGATAGACTGCACAGCACTTTCCCCCACTCCCTTAATGGCTCCCAGTCCAAAACGGATATCCCCTTTACGATTCACAGAAAACTTCAGATAACTTTCATTCACATCAGGTCCCTTGGTCATGATACCAGTCGCCTTACTCTCGTCCATCAATTTAGTAATTTCCGTGATATTCGAAATATTCCGGCTCATCGTAGCCGCCATATATTCCGCCGGATAGTTTGCTTTCAGAAAAGCTGTCTGATAAGCCACCCACGAATAACAAGTAGCATGAGATTTATTGAATGCATAAGAAGCGAACTTTTCCCAGTCCGTCCAAATCTTCTCAAGTACTTTGGGATCATGACCGTTCTTCCGTCCGCCTTCAATAAACTTAGGCTTCATATGGTCTAGTTTGTCCCTCAGTTTTTTACCCATTGCTTTACGCAAGGCATCGGATTCGCCACGAGTAAAATCCGCCAGCAAACGTGACAAAAGCATGACCTGCTCCTGATATACCGTAATACCATATGTATCTTTCAAATATTTCTCCATAATAGGAATATCATACTCAATAGGCTTACGGCCATGCTTACGGTCGATAAAGTCCGGAATGTAATCCATAGGTCCCGGACGATAAAGGGCATTCATCGCAATCAAATCCTCAAAAGTGCTAGGTTCCAATTCCCGCAAATATTTCTGCATACCGGCAGATTCGAACTGGAATGTACCAATCGTCCGTCCTTCACTATAAAGAGCATAAGTAGGAGGATCCGAAATGTCAACCTCATCAATATCCAAGATAATCCCCTTACTATGCTTGATATTTTCAATCGCCTCTTTGATAATAGAAAGGGTCTTCAGACCCAAAAAGTCCATCTTGATCAATCCAGTATCTTCAATAACTGAACCTTCATACTGGGTCACCAGCATTTTTTCACCGGTTTCCTTATCATCTGCCGTACTTACAGGCACCCAGTCCGTTATATCATCTCGACATATAATAGTACCGCACGCATGCACACCTGTATTACGGACATTCCCCTCCAACATCTTTGCATACTTTATCGTATCACGCAAAATAGGATCGGGTGAGACTTCCGCTGCCTGTAGTTCGGGAACATAAGCTATGGCATTAGGCAAATTCATTTTTTTATCAGGAATCTTATCCGGAACCAACTTACACAAACGGTCGGACTCCGATAAAGGTAATTTCTGTACACGGGCTACATCCTTGATTGCCAGCTTGGTTGCCATCGTACCGTATGTAATGATATGCGCCACCTTTTCCTGACCATATTTTTCAGTTACCCAATTCAATACTCGTCCACGACCATCATCATCAAAATCCACATCAATATCAGGCAAAGAAATACGGTCGGGATTCAGGAAACGTTCGAACAGCAAATCGTATGCAATAGGGTCTATTTTAGTGATACCCAAACAATATGCTACGGCAGAACCTGCCGCCGATCCACGTCCCGGTCCCACAGACACATCCAATTCTTCACGCGCGGCACGAATAAAATCCTGCACAATCAAGAAGTAACCGGGAAAACCCATCGTCTTCATAATATGAAGTTCGAATTTGATCCGTTCCTGCACTTCCTCACTCAATACTTCTCCATAACGCTTATGCGCACCTTCCAACGCTAATTTCTTCAGATAATCAGCTTCCAGTTTAATACGATAGAGTTTGTCATAGCCACCCAGTTTCTCTATTTTGGCTTTAGCGGCCTCCTCACTCATTACCACGTTACCGTTTTCATCTTGAGTGAACTCATCAAACAAGTCCTTTTCTGTATATTTCTTCCGATATCCCTCTTCTGTTCCAAAATCTTCAGGAATAGCAAAAGTAGGCATAATCGGTGCATGATCTATACTATAAAATTCCACCTGATCACAAATATCCACCGTATTTGAAAGAGCCTCGGGAACATCAGCGAAAACTTCATTCATCTCGGCACGTGTCTTCATCCACTCTTGCTTTGAATAGAGCATACGGTTAGGATCATCCAAATCCTTACCCGTACTCAGACAGATCAGCCTGTCGTGTGCTTCAGCATTCTCTTCATCTACAAAGTGAACGTCATTGGTACAAACCAGCTTGACATTGAATTTTTTAGAATACTCTATCAGCTTTTCGTTAGCAATTTGCTGCAATTTATAAGCTTCATGGTTCGCACGAGGAACCGTCGCTTTATGACGTTGCAATTCCAAATAGAAATCATCTCCGAATACACGTTTATACCATTGGATAGCTTCCTCAGCCTCTTCATATTTTCCAGCTATGATATTTCTAGGAACCTCTCCGGCAATACACGCAGTACAGACAATCAACCCTTCATGGTATTTTTCCAATTCCACACGGTCAGTACGCGGACGCATATAGAACCCTTCCGTCCATGCCTTTGATACTAATTTTATGAGGTTGTGGTATCCTTTTTCATTTTTAGCAAGCACAACCAAGTGATAACCACTTTGATCGGGTTTTCCTTCTTTGTTGAATAAACGACGGCGCGCCACATACATCTCACAACCGAAAATCGGTTTAAACAGTTTCTTCTTTGCCGTTTCCAATTTTTCCTTGCATGCCACAAGTTCCGTCTCGGGATTATCACATTCCACCGTACCTTTTTCCAGTCCGGCTATTCTTTTCTTCAAATCCTTTATCTCACTGTTAGTACTGCTATTCTTCTTATTTACATAGTTGAAGAATTCCTTGATACCGAACATATCACCATGGTCTGTTACGGCTATACCTTTCATTCCATCAGCCATAGCCTTGTCTACCAAACGTGGAATAGACGCCTGGCCATCAAGGATGGAATACTGGGTATGGACATGTAAATGGACAAAATCCTGCATAATCGTTACTCTACTAAAAAATTGTCTAAAGATACTCTGCTTTCATAAAACCTGCAAAAAGATAAAGAAGAAGTTATCAACATTCGCTTTTTTTATCTTAAATGAAGTCGAAATAGGCATTTCTAACAACTTTTATTTGCAAGGTTTTCAAAATAAGTTTATTTTTGCACGATAATTGGTTTTATACAATCATGAACCGACTGAAGAAATTAAAGAAAATAAGACTACATAGAGAGGGAACAAGCATCTTGATTGTCAGTGCCATCCTGTTAATTGGTATCAATGCCCTATTGTTTTGGGGAATTGAGTGCAAAATTCCATTTTATATATTTGCCACCGCAAGTATCGTTGTTTACCTGTTAATGGTTAACTTTTTCCGTTGTCCCATTCGATTATTCGAGCACGACACTGAAAAAATCGTAGTAGCCCCGGCAGACGGAAGAATAGTAGTTATAGAAGAAGTAGATGAACATGAATATTTTCATGACCGCCGGTTAATGATTTCTATTTTTATGAGCATTGTCAATGTACATGCCAATTGGTATCCCGTAGACGGAGTAGTGAAACATGTAGACCATCATAACGGTAAATTTATGAAAGCATGGCTGCCTAAAGCCAGTACGGAAAATGAACGTTCTATGGTCGTTATTGAAACTCCTGAAGGACATACTGTCATGGCGCGCCAGATAGCAGGAGCAATAGCCCGTCGAATCGTGACCTATGCCGAAGTAGGAGAAGATTGCTATATTGATGAACACATGGGGTTTATTAAATTCGGTTCGCGTGTAGATGTTTATCTCCCACTAGGAACCGAAGTCTGTGTCAAGATGGGACAAGCGACTGTAGGTAACGAAACCGTCATTGCTAAACTAAAATAAGAAAATCACCAATGGCAAACTGTATCACACGCCACATTCCTAACGCGGTAACTTGCTGTAATTTATTCTCCGGCTGTATTGCCAGTGTCATGGCTTTTAACGAAAACTATACCTTGGCCATCTCTTTCATTATACTAGGCGCTGTATTTGATTTCTTTGATGGCATGTTGGCACGTTTGTTCAAAGTATCAGGGCCTTTAGGAAAAGAATTAGACTCGTTGGCCGATGACATCACTTTTGGGTTCGCTCCTTCCGCCATTGTCTTTTCTTTATTTAAAGAGGTACACTATCCTGATTTTCTATTGCCTGTTGCCGATTATATGCCTTATACAGCATTTCTTATTTCCGTATTTTCAGCTTTGCGTTTAGGCAAGTTCAATATTGACCCACGCCAGAGCAGTAGTTTCATCGGTATGCCCACTCCGGCTAATGCTTTATTTTGGGGGTCATTGACTGTAGGAGCACATTCTTTTCTTATATCCGATTCTTTTAATGCGGCATATCTTTTCATCTTGGTAGTTATTATGTCATTATTGCTGGTGGCAGAAATTCCAATGTTCTCATTAAAATTCAAGAGTCTTGCCTGGAAACAGAACAAAGTCAGCTATATTTTCCTCATTGTATGTATTCCCCTGTTGGCTTTCTTCAAAATCAGCAGTTTTGCAGCTATCATCCTGTGGTATATCATTCTATCTCTTTTAACTAAAAAAAGAGCGTAAACAATAAACGTGGCACGCTTGTTGTACGTGGTATATAAAAAAAGAATTACTATGTTTGGATTTTTAGGCTTTCTACTTATTATTTTTCTGCTGATTGTTTTTATCGGCTTCACTATATTAGGCAACATTCTGCGTGTATTGTTCGGGATCGGCAAGCATCCCCCTACCAGAATCGAACATCTACCCACCAAAAACAAAATACATATACCCAGACTCAAACGAATGACGAGAATGAAAACTTTGCAGAATTCTCTTCATCTTCTTCAAATAGACATTCTCATTCATCGGGAAACAGAAAAAAAATCTTTGATGACGATGAGGGAGAGTATGTAGATTATGAAGAGGTGAAATAAGAATTATCGTTTTTTCTTAAAGAAATCTTTCATCAATCGGGCACATTCATCGGCGAGTATTCCTTTCACCACGATCGTCTTTGGATGCAAGGCATCGGGGGCATATTTTTGATATCCCCTTTTGGGATCTTCAGCACCAAAGACAAGTTTTCCTGTCTGTGCCCAGGCTATGGCACCGGCACACATCACACACGGTTCCACAGTGACATACAAAGTACATTCATTCAGGTATTTCCCGCCCAAGGTATTAGCCGCAGCTGTGACAGCCTGCATTTCGGCATGAGCTGTAACATCATTCAATGTTTCTGTCAAATTATGCCCACGACCAATGATGCGGTCACGACAGACTACCACCGCCCCCACCGGAACTTCTCCTTGTTCAGCCGCTTTTACAGCCTCCATCAAGGCTTGTTTCATATAATAGGTATCATCTGCCATCTTATCTTCTCATATCATGTTCATTAAACAATGTAGGATAATCCTCTTCCATCTTCTGATGGATAAAAGTCAATACTGTTTCGCGTAACCAACGCGCCTTATTGGTTATCTTATACTTTTTAAGATAACAATCCACAATCCGTACTTCCTCTTCACTCATCAAACATACCATACGCTGCTTGCGTTTAGGGGTTGATGCCGGTACTTTTACTCTCTTTTTTACGTTGTTGCCATATTCTCTGCAAAATTAGCTTTACTTCTGTAAAAACAAAACAGAAAAAAGAGTATTTTTGTACAAAAAGAAACAGAATGGCAGAACACAACGAATTTGGCAAAGAGGGAGAAGAAGAGGCCGCTGCATATCTCATAGATAAAGGATATTCTATCCGCCACCGGAACTGGCATTGCGGGAAAAAAAGAACTGGATATTGTCGCCGAATATCGGAACGAACTAATTGTCATAGAGGTAAAGACCCGCAAGAATACTAGATTCGGTAATCCGGAAGATGCAGTAACAGATAAGAAGATTCGCAGAATTATAGCTTCAACTGATGCATACTTGCGCAAGTTCTCAGTAGATTTACCTGTACGTTTTTGATATCATCACCTTAGTGGGCGAAAAGACTCCTTTCAC
>ENA-OQDT01000505-OQDT01000505.1-human-gut-metagenome-genome-assembly--contig:-NODE-505-length-25215-cov-3.481386_pt1 | contig 25215 bp, 22 predicted proteins | sample MGYA00242786_ERZ504617 | MGnify/ENA primary metagenome ERZ504617 (study PRJEB26092, sample SAMD00036337) | human gut metagenome | host: Homo sapiens | study: EMG produced TPA metagenomics assembly of...
TACTCGCCATCAAGCAGACGCTCTACCGCACATCGAGCAACTCGCCGATCATCGACGCGCTCATCGACGCCGCACAGGCCGGCAAGCAGGTGCTCGCGCTCGTCGAGCTCAAGGCGCGCTTCGACGAGGATGCAAACATCGCATGGGCGCGCAAGCTCGAACGTGCCGGCGTGCACGTCGTCTACGGCATTGTCGGATTGAAGACGCACTGCAAGCTCTCGCTCGTCGTGCGCCAGGAGGCGGACGGGCTCACCCGCTACTGCCATGTGGGCACCGGCAACTACAATCCGAAGACCGCGCGCCAGTACACCGATCTCGGCCTGCTCACCTGCGACCCGGTGGTGGGGCAGGATATGACGAAGCTGTTCAACCAGCTGTCCGGTTACGCGCCGAAGTCGAGTTTCCACCGTCTGCTCGTCGCGCCGCGCACCGTGCGCTCCGGTCTGATCCAGCGCATTCGCCGTGAGGAGGAGGCCGCGCGCGCCGGCAAGGAAGCGTGGATCAAGATCAAGGTGAACTCGATCGTGGATGAGAAGACGATCGACGCCCTCTACCGCGCCAGCCAGGCCGGTGTGAAGATCGACATCGTCGAACGCGGCATCTGTTCACTCAAGCCAGGCGTACCCGGGCTTTCCGATAACATTCGCGTGCGCTCGATTCTCGGCCGCTTCCTCGAACACAGCCGCATCTACGCGTTCGCGAATTCCGACGGTCCGCAGATTGGCGAGGGCCCGGTTTCCGGACCGGAGGTGTGGATCGGTTCCGCCGACCTCATGCACCGCAATCTCGATCGTCGAGTCGAGGCGCTCGTGCGCATCACCGCGCCCGAGCAGGTGCAGGAGCTCATCGACTACGTGGACCTGCAGATGGCCGACACGACGTCCAGCTGGCATATGCAGCCCGACGGCACCTACGTGCGCCATTCGAAGGACGCCGAAGGCAAGCCGCTGCTCGATTGCCAGGAGTACCTGATCAAGAAGCACATGCGCAAGAAGGCCACGAACTGACCTGCCGCCAATCTGTGTAAATAGATTCCTCTGCGTAACAAGGGACATTGCGAGCGCGACAATGTCCCTTGTTACGCAGAGGAATCTTTTTTCGCAGCGAATGGCGTAGTCTGAAACCATGAGTGAGAAACGAACTGTGGAGGCTGCGGGCGGCATCGTGTACCGCATTGTGCGCAGCATCGGCTCAATGATGGCTCCGTTGAGCGCGAACGACGTGGAGGTGTGCCTCGTGCACCGCCCGAAATACGATGACTGGAGCTGGCCGAAAGGCAAACTGGAAATCAACGAATCGCACCGGCACGCGGCGGTGCGCGAAATCGGCGAGGAAACCGGCTTCCCCGTCGCGCTCGGCCCGTTCCTGGGCGAAGTGGAGTACCCGCTCTCCTCCGAGGGCAAGAAAACGCGTCACACGGGCCGCGGAGACGGCAAGGACGCGACCAAGCATGTGCTGTACTGGATGGCCACGCAAATCAGCGACGACGACAACTGGCACCGCCGCGAGGCCTTCGGCCCCATTCACGCGGTCGATCTGGGTGAGGTGAGCGAGATTGCGTGGCTCTCGCTCGACAAGGCGCGCAAGAGGCTCACGCATTCCACCGACCGCGATATGCTCGCGCTGTTCGTGGACCGCATCGAGGAGGATGCGCTCAAGGCGACGCCATTGCTGCTCGTGCGCCATGCCAAGGCGGAGCCGCGCAAACAGTGGGACGGCACCGAGCCGCACCGCCCGATCACCCCGGAGGGCGCCGCCGCCGCGTATGCGCTCGACCGCGAACTCGCCTGCTATAATCCGGTCGAGCTCGCCACTTCGCCGTGGACCCGCTGTGAACAGACCATAGAGATGCTCTCCTGGCAAACGAAACGCGAGCGCCGCGCACTGCCGCCGCTCACCGAGGAGGCGTTCGAGCGCGACCCGCAGGCGGCCTGGCATTGCTTCGCCGAGCAGATCAAACGCGTGCTCGAGACCGGCAACACGATGGCGATCTGCATGCACAGGCCGGTGATCGGTGGTATGTTTGAACATCTGCGCCCATTGTGCGCAACCAAATCGCTGGCCAAGAGACTCGTCGCGAAATCGCCGTACATGGCCACGGCGAACGCGTTCGCGCTGTTCCTCGTGCAGACCGAAGACGGCCCGCGCATCATCGACATACAGAAAGTGACGCCTATTGTCTACTAATTCCATGCATTCCGGCTCCGGCTCGATTATCGCGAGCCGCTCCGCATTCACGCACACGGGCTCGCCCCGCCCCGCGCGCCCCGGCCAGCTCGATCAGGCGATTGCCGAGGGACTGGCCAGCGACGTCGATCCCGAGCGCCTGCGCGAAGTCGCCCACACGACCGCCTGGGCCCTGCTGAGCAAGGTGCACAAGACCGACGACCCTGCCATTGTGGAGCGCGTGCTCACGCTGGTGGACCGCGAGGGGGTCGACGTGATCGCCGAACTGTGGAGCAAAGCGGAGCCGGACTCGCTGCCCGGCGTGCTGTGGCGCTTGTATCTGCTGCGGTCGTGGATGCGCAAGCAGCGCGATACAATCGCCCGGCTATGGCGCCTGGGCGAGCCGATTGCCACCTCCGCCTCCGCGATCGCCGGCGTGGACTCCGCCCCCACCGAAGATGACATCGCGCGCACTGCGGACTCGATTCTCACCGGCGCGTTCCGCGGGGATTTCGCGGTCGCGTTGACGCGCGCATCGGTGTTCGTTGGCATCGTCGCACTCGGGTTGCGCGTCGAGGCGCGCGAGCTCACGCAGCAGGCGAATCTGAATCCTGTAGGTTCCGCCGCCGAGCAGAGCAAACGGTGGCGCACGCAGGCCGCGCAACTGCTGCATACCGCGGCGAATCTGAACATCACGAGCAAGGATTTCAAGCACGGCGCGGCCCTGTGGCGTCAAGGCAAGCTCGAGTAACCGGCCGGTTTGCGCGGCGCGCACTTCCCGCGTGACAAACCAGTGCGAATCTGCACGCATTCGTCGCATTGGCAGGCCCGCAACATGACGAACATATGCGCTCATGCACAGGTTTGTCATATCTGCAGATTGCCCGCACGACAAACCCGTGCACTCTCGCGCATATTTGCCATATGAGATCGCAGATTCATCGTTCGGCGCGCTGCAGGCCGACACACCTTGGCGGAGGGTGTAAGCTTGAGTGTTGCGCCGGGCCGTACATAGCCCCGGGCTCCGTTTTTTGCCGCTGCGAGCGGCCTTTGCGCCGACAGGCGCTTTTGCGGTCCGGCGTTTTCTCAACAGCGTGCGCAATCTGAACGCATAATTCGGCACTGAATTTCGTGTTTTGTCACCCGCGAACACAAACAAGGCTTACTCTAGTAACTATGGAATTGCATGTACTCAATCACCCGCTCATCGAGCACAAGCTCACGGTGCTCCGCGACAAGAACACCCCCTCCTCCACGTTCCGCGAACTCGTCTCCGAGCTCGTCTCGCTGGAGGCCTACGAAGCAACCCGCAATCTCGAGGTCGTAGACAAGCCGATCGAAACCCCGGTCGCGCCCATGGTCGGCAAGCAGATCGCCAAGCCGCGCCCGATCATCGTGCCGGTGCTGCGCGCCGGTCTGGGCATGCTCGACGGCATGACGCGCATGATGCCGAGCGCCGAGGTCGGCTTCCTGGGAATGAAGCGCGACGAGGAGCACCCGACCCAGCAGATCACCTATGCGAACCGTCTGCCGGACGATCTCTCCGGCCGCCAGTGCTTCCTCATCGACCCGATGCTCGCGACCGGCGGCACGCTCGTCACCGCGACGCACTACCTGATGGACAAAGGTGCCAAGGATGTCACGGCGATCTGCATCATCGCCGCTCCGGAGGGCATCAAGTTCGTCGAAGAGAACATTCGCGAAGACATCAACTTCCGCGTGGTCGTGTGCGGCGTCGACGAAGGCCTCAATGGCAAGAGCTACATCGTCCCCGGCCTGGGCGACGCCGGCGACCGCCTCTACGGCGTCATCGACTGAACTAGCATATCGACAAACTGTACCCCCGAACAGATCTACTCATGTTCGAGGGTACGGTTTTTTGTTGAGGAGTACAGGTCAGAAAACGCTCAGACTCACTGCTTCGGCACGAACGCCTCGAAAATGAAGCGGTCGAAGTACGGCTGCGCGCCCGCGAGCTCGTCGGAGGTGCGCACGGTCCACGCCACGGCCATCGCGCCCATTCTGCGCACGAAGCGCAACATGGCGCCGTTGCCGTTCCGGAAATCGTAGGCCACAAAATCCGGGCGGGAGATCTCGTTGAACATGAGCTTGCCGGCCATCCACAGCACCGGGTTCTTCGTGAACTCCGTGTCTTCGGCGAGCTGGCCGCGGCATACATCGGGGTGCTCGCGCTTGTACCAGTTCATGGCGGCCGGGTTGAACGACTCCACCACATACAGTCCCTGATAGGCGTCGAGCAGGGCGGCCGCGGTCTGCATGAGCTCCTCGTCGCGGTCGTCCCACGTACGGTAGTTCTCGAATTTGAATTCGACGATGATCGGCACGCGGCCGTCCACCACGCGCAGCACATCCTCGAGCAGCGGCACATGCTGGTAATACCCGGCCGGCGCCTGCGACGGCGTGGTCACAAGCGGCGGATTCTCGGTGGCGCCGGGCAGCAGCGGGGAGACCTCGGCACCGGGAGCCGCCGTGGGGAACAGCGGGATGCGCACAAGCTCGTCGTAGGTGAGGTCGCGAATATTTCGCGGATCTCCCGCCACACGCAGCAGATCGGGGTCATGGCATACGACCGCTTTGTTGTCGAGCGTCAGCTGCACGTCGAGTTCGATGCCATACCCCGCCTCGGCCGCCGCTGCAAACGCGGCCAGTGAGTTCTCAGGTGCCAGCGGGCCGGGCTCGTCGATGGAGCCGTACCCGGCGCGCAATGCCATGCGACGCGCGAGCGCGATGTACTCGCCGCTTTCGCCGGCATGCTGTTGCGAGAGACCGGATCCGGCGTCGTGCAGACCGCGGTGCGCATACAGCACATCCGGCAGCGTGGGCACGAAGTTCTTCCGTTTGTTGTTGAAAGTGCGCGGGGCCACCGCCCACACGCCCAATCCCGCGGCCACTGCGCCGCCAATCAGCGCTTTCTTCAATGCATTGGCCATATTGCCCTCCCTAAACTCGAAAGCACGTCACTATGCACGAGATTACCCGAATCCGCGCACGCGCGCAGCCTACGCGCTCAGCTATGCAGCGCGCGCCACCCTCTGTGCTGCTACTTGCGCGCCTTGTGTTTCGCCGCGTGCCGTTTGATTAGAATGTCGATCACGATCCAGACCGACAGCACGAACGCCGCCACGTACCCGAGGAACCCGACCACCGGTATGCCGAAGATGATCGGCTTCATGCCGGCGAAATACACGATCGAGGAGCCAATGAACAGGCCGACCACAATGAGCGCCATCGTGAGACGGTTCACCATGTCGCTCATCTGGCTGAGCGGCTCCTCGGAGCCCACGAGCTCGAGATTCATCTTGAGTTCGCCGCGCGTGAGCATGTGCAGGGCGGTCTGCGCGTCCACGATGCCCTTAAGCCCGCTGTGCAGCGCCTGCTCGCTCTCTATGCCGAGTCTCTTCACCTCGGATTTCACCATCTCCACCGGCGTTTTCGACGATTCGATGTGCTGGGAGATGATCTCGATCATGTTGACGTTCGGAATGAACTCGTCGAGCAGACCCTCCAACGTCACGAGCGCGCGCCCCACCGTGGTCACCGAGCTGGGGATCTCTATGCCGTGCCGGCGCGCCATCTGCGTGAGCGAGGTGATGAACGCCGCCAGATCGAGGTCGGCGAGGTCCACGGTGCCGAACTCCTCCACAATGCCGTCGAGATCGCCGAGCAGCGACGGGTAGTCCGCCCGCTCCACATCGGTGCCGGCGAAGCGGAGCAGCGCGTCGGCGAGATCCGCTGAGTTCTGCTTGGCCACGGCGAACAGCATCTGTTTGAGCGCCACGCGGGTGCGCGCGTCGAGTCTGCCGGTCATGCCGAGGTCGAGCAGAATAATCTTGCCGCCGCGAATCTCGATGTTGCCGGGGTGGGGGTCGGCGTGGAAGAAGCCGGCGTCGAGAATCTGCGCGGCGTAGTTGTCGACGAGCTTGGTGCCGATCTCGTTGAGCGAGTAGCCGTCGTCGATCAGCTCGCGCGTATGCGAGATCGGTATGCCGTCGATGTATTGCATGACGAGCACGTGCTCGGTGCACAGGTCAGTGAACGGCGTCGGGCAGTCCATGTACGCATAGTGCGAGCAGAACCGTTTGAATTCGGCCAGATTACGCGCCTCGTTGAGGAAGTTCGTCTCCTCGTCGAAGGTCTCCCACAGCTCCTCCACCACGCCGCGGAAGTCGACCACCTGCGAGCTGTGCATGATTTTCGTGGCGCCCTTGGCGAGCGAGCGCATGATCGAGACGTCCTGCGCCATTGTTTCGCGCACGCCCGGCCGCTGCACCTTCACGGCCACGTCCTCGCCGGTTTTCAGTGTCGCACGGTGCACCTGCGCGAGCGATGCGGAACCGAGCGGCGTAGTGTCGATGTGCTCGAAGATCTCGTCGATGGGCCGCTGGTATTCGTTCTCCAGTGTTCCGAGCACAATCGCGTACGGCATCGGGTCGGCGTCCGCGCGCAGTTTGGAAAGCTCGGCGCAGAACGACTCGGGCAGAATCTCCGACCGCATCGACAGAATCTGACCGACCTTCACGAAGGTGGGCCCGAGCGCTTCGAACATGAGGCGCATCTTGACCGGCGTGAGGCCGTGCAGCGCGTCGTATTCGAGCGCGATCTTGCCGATCTGCTTGAGGCGTTTCGCCTTGCTCATGCGCGTCAGGTGGTATTCGCTCGAGAAATTGCGCTTATGCATGCCGAACAGACCGATCGTCTCCTCGACCTGCGGCTGCTGCCTGCGCGCGATGCTCGCCGGGATGTCGTGGGTGTGCGCGTCCGCCGGGCGTTCGGACTGCGCAGATTGCGGCGCTGGCGTTTCCGGCTGTGCCGCGGTTTCGCTCGCCTCACCGCCGGACTGCTCGGCTTCCTCGCGCTGCAGATTGTGTTCGATGGTGGCGCCTTGCTCGTCCACTTCATCGCCAAGATGCAGGATCTTCTCGGATTCGGCGGTCTCCACCGTCGCCCGCAATGCGTCGTCGGTCGGATTGTCGAAAGCCGGGCCGTCGCTGTGTGCCTCCTGGTTCTCCAAACGGTTGCTCAGGTCAATGAGCTCGGAGGTCTCGCGCTTCTCCTCGTGTTCGAGATGGCGTGCCTCGCAGGCGTCCTTGCGCTGCTGCCTGCGCTGCCCGGCCTCCTCGCGTCGCACGTCACGCCTGAGCTCATGCGCCTCGGTTTCTCGCTTGGACTTGTCGCTGTTCTTGTCGCTCATATAAGAATCCTACCCAGTCGGGAGGCCGGCGTCGCCGGCGCATACGGGTGAACATACACGCGTGCGCCGCCTGAATCCAGACGGCGCACGCGTAGGGGAATCACAGAATCACTGCTCGTCGGACTTCTTCTCGGTGGCCTTCTTAATCGTCTGCTCGGCCTGGTCGCTCAGACCTGCGGCCGCATTGCGAACGGTGTTGGAGGCGTCTGCGAGCTTCTCTTTGAGCGAGTCGGACTTCTCGCCGGCCTTGTGGGCGAGTTCGGAGTTGAGCTTCTTGCCCTGCTCCACGGTGAGCTCACCGCGCTTGACGAGGTCGTTCACGAGCTCCTGACCCTTCTCGGCAGTAGCTGCAATGGCGCCCACGCCCGCAAGGAACACCTTGCGCAGGCCTTCGCCGAAGTCCGGCATGGCGGAGTTGGTCTTGTTCTCGGTTTCGTTCTTGGTTTCGTCAGTCATAGTGCCCTCCTGGGTGTGTGTTGAAGCTGGTACGCTCAACTCTACACGCCCGCAAACGCAGACGGTCACGCCGTGGGTTTTTTACCCGAGAGCACAGATTCTCACACTCACCGGGGCCGTGTAGCCGCCGCCTCGCGCGCGTGCGCCGCGTATTCGTCGATCCGCGCGAGCTCGGCACGCTGGGCGTCGGTCTGCTCGGGGTCGAATGCGCCGTAGCGGCGTTCGACCGCCGTGCGGATCATGAAATCAGTGATTTTCGGGTTCTTCGGCAGCAGCGAGCCGTGCATGTAGGTGCCGATTACATTGTGCACGCGCGCGCCTTCGGTGTGGTCCTCGCCGTTGTTGCCCGTGCCGTCGCCGTCCACCGTGCCGAGCGGCTGCACGCCCTCGCGCAGGAAGGTCTGCCCGGAGTGGTTCTCATAGCCAAGCACATCGCCGAACTGTGCGCTGTGCTCGACGAGATTGCCTATCATGCGCACGTCACGACCCACCGTGTAGGCGCGAATGATCGAGATGCCCTCAAGTTTCGTGCCGTCGATCGTTTCGAAATACTCGCCGAACAGCTGGTAGAGCCCGCAGATCATGAGCATCGGCACGCCGTGCTCCGCGAGGTCGCGCAATCTGTCGGCACGGCGGAAGAGGTCTTCGATGATCTTCTTCTGACCGGTGTCCTGGCCGCCGCCACCCAGAATGATGTCGGCATGCTCAGGCCACGGGTCGTTCTGGTTCACGGCATGCACATGCGGCTCGTACCCGTACAGTGCGAGCCTGCGCTCCACGGCGAGCACATTGCCGCTGTCGCCGTATATATTCATGTCTTTCGGGTAGAGCGACACCACGTCGATTGCTTTGCTCATTCCGGCTCCTCCCCTACTCCTGTCTTGTATTTGCCCAATCGGAAAATCTGCTGTGCTGAATCCGCTACCTACTTGCCCACGCCGGCGTCCGCCACGTCGGCCACGGTGGCGAGCTCGGCACGAATGGCGAGCATGGCCGTGTACGTGCAGTAGATGTGTTTTGGCGTGCCCGGATTCGCGTTGACGAACTCGCGCACGGCAGCGTTGAGGTCGGGTTCGACCCTCGCCACCGGCACCTGGTCGTATTCCAAACGCAATGCCATGTCCCACGCGCGCACGCCGGACACCATCGCGACGCCGGTGGGCCGCAGACTCGTGAAATCGACGTCCCACAGCCAGCTCATGTCACGGCCGTCGGCGTACTGGTCGTTGATCGCAATCATCGTGTCGGCGCTTTCAGGCGGGAACGAGGCGAGCGCCAGGCGGAAGCCCATCGGGTTCTTGACGAGCAGCAGCTCCACTGGGGAACCGTTCACGTCGATCACCTCGCCGCGGCCGAATGCCGGCGTCACGTCGGCGAGCGCGGCGAACAGCGCGTCGGTGTCGGCGTCGGCGAATGTGTGAGCGCGCGCGGTGAATGCGCGGGCGCGGGCAGAATCTGCACGCCCCAATTGGGCGGCCGCGTACCCCACCGCGTTCGGCTTGCGCAGGTCAGCCTGCACGGCGCGCACCACGGCGAGCGCAGCGGCCGCATTGAACAGATTGTAGACGCCTTCCAGCTTGACGTCGGACTCGTATTCACGCCCGTCGATCACCATCTGCGCATGGTGGTCGCCCACCTTGGTGAGCATGACGTCGGCGTGCAGCTCGTGCGCGGTGCCGACATCGTGCGCGACGTCGACGATCTGCGCATCCGCAGCTTCGGGAGCCTGCGCCGAGTCTGCGGACTGCACCTGGAACGTGGTGGTCATATCGTCGTCGGCGGGGAAATAATGGCGCAGGCCTTCGGCCAAGCCGAAGTAGCGGGTGCGCACGCCGTCCTTCACCACGTCGCGCAGGCGTGCGATGCGCGGGTCCTCTCGGTTGAGCACCACGGTACCGCGCGTCGCCGCGGCAACATGGCCAAGAAGCCGAGCGGTGTTGTCGATCTCGCCGAAACGGTCGAGCTGGTCGCGCATCACATTGAGCAGCAGCGCATAGCGTGGCTGCACCTGCTCCACGAAGTGCACGGCGTAGGCCTCGTCGAGTTCGAGCACGGCGATGTCGGCGTCCAAGCGGCCGTTCAGCGGCACTTCGGTGAGGATCGACGAGACGACGCCACGCGTGAAGTTGGAGCCGGTCGGGTTCGTGAACACCTTGAGACCCAGCGATTCAAGCATCGTGGCGACCATGCGGGTGGTGGTGGTCTTGCCGTTCGTACCGGAGACGAGCACCACGCCGAGCGGCAATGTGCTCAGCGTGCGGCTCAGGAACGTGGGGTCGAACCGTTCCACCACCTTGCCGGGGAACGCGCTGCCGCCGTGATGGAGCAGGCGCGAGGCCCAGCGCACGGATTTGCCCACGAACGGGGTCGCAAAGCCATACCAGGGTGCGTGCGTGCGCACCGGGTTCGCATTGGAGGTGCCGGAATCTGCCATATGCCTGCCTCTTGTCAATCGTGTCGTCAATCGTGTTCGCTGTTGTTATGCCAATTCATACTCGCATGCCGCGCCCACCCGTGAGATGCCTCCGCGTCACACCTCGCGGTTCATGTCGCTGAAGCGTGAGTACTGGCCTTGGAACACCAGGCCGAAGGTGCGCGTCGGGCCGTTGCGGTGCTTGGCCATGATGATGTCAGCCTCGCCCGGGCGGTCCTCTTCGTCGTAGAAGTCCGGGCGGTGCACGAGGAACACCACGTCGGCGTCCTGCTCGATGGAGCCGGATTCGCGCAGGTCGGAAAGCTGCGGTTTCTTGTCGTTGCGCATTTCCGGGCCACGGTTGAGCTGGCTCAACGCCACCACCGGCACCTCGAGCTCCTTGGCAAGCAGCTTGAGTGCTCGCGAGAACTCGGAGACCTCCTGCTGGCGGCTTTCCACGGCCTTGCCCGAGGTCATGAGCTGCAGGTAGTCGATCACGACGAGCTTGAGGTCGTTCGTCTGCTTGAGCCGGCGGCATTTCGCGCGGATCTCCATGAGGCTCATGTTCGGCGAATCGTCTATGAACAGCGGGGCGTCCTGAAGCCTCGCATAGAAGTTGTTGAGCGTGTTCCAGCGGTTCGGGTCAATGTCGTCGGCATTGCGCAAGGCGGCCAGCGGCACGCCCGTCTCCGCCGAGATGATGCGCTGCGCAAGTTCGACCTTGCTCATTTCCAAGCTGAACAGAATGGTCGTGTCGTGGTGGTGAATGGCGGCGGAGCGCGCGAAATCCACACCGAGCGTGGACTTGCCCATGGCCGGGCGGCCGGCGACCACCACCATCTGGCCCGGCTGCAGGCCCTTGGTCACCTCGTCGATCTCCTGGAAGCCGGTGGGCACGCCCGCCTGGAGCTCACCTTTCTGAATGCTGTCGATCTGGTCGAGCGCATCGTGCACGGCGGCCTGCACGGGGGCGTAGTCCTGGCGCACGCGGCCGGTGCTCATCTCGTACACCTCGGCCTGCGCCATGTTGATCACATCCTGCGCCTGCGAGCCTTCGGCGTCATAGCCGAGCTGCGCGATCTTTGTACCCGAGGCGATCACGCGGCGCAACAGCGCGCGCTGGTGCACAATCTCCGCATAATACGAGGCGTTCGCAGCCGTGGGCACGGAGGCGATGAGCGAATGCAGGTAGTCGATGCCACCGACCTTGTCGAGGTCTCCGGAGTCGCTCAGCCTGTTGGCCACGGTGACGGCGTCCGCGGGCTCGGATGCGGAGAACTTGCCAATGATCGCCTCGTAGATCGTCTGGTGCTTCGGCTCATAGAAGTCATCCACCGAAACGATCTGCGAAACCTCGCCAATGGCGTCCTTGCTCATGAGCATACCGCCAAGCGTCGCCGATCCTCGCGTTGGTCTGTCGTGCGGGCGGGGACGCGGTCGAAGAGACCAGCGGCATTGGCGCTGGTGTCGGTGCGAGTGTTGTTGTGGAATCCGTCAGCCATAGCTCTCGATTATAAGGGGGCATGCAATGTACTGAGTACGCGCGGTGTCGCATGCCATTCAGCTGATGGACACCCGCACCTGCTTGCCCATGGCTCGGGCCAAGCGCGACAGTGTCTTCATGGAGGGATTGAGTTTACCCCGCTCTATCCTGTTGATGGTCACTCTGCTCACGCCGCTGCGCTCGGCCAGTTGCTCCTGGGTGAGCCTCGCCTCCTCCCGGGCCCGCGATACGGCGACCGCCGCATTCAAACGCTCTATTTCGGCCTCGAACACCGTCGCGAATTCGGGATCGTCCATCTGTTCATCAAGCATGCTGTTGAAGCTGCGCATAAACTCCTCACTCTCCTTTCTGTGCGAGTAATCTGTAGATTCTCATGGCACGATCTATCTCGCCATGAGGCGTCCTCATATACTTCGAACACTATCCTTTCCATCAATAGAATGTAGCATATATGCTACATTCATGCAATCCGGGTCCTTACTACCAATGATTGCAGATGCAGGCGCATGCGCAGAAATCGATGAATGACAAGGTGAAGAGTGGGCGCGGGCGCCATAGATAAAATCACCTGTGGATAACTGTGGGAGAATCCTCGAGTTATCCACATGATGGGGATAACCCTGTGGATAACCTGTGCAGTTATCCACACGACCATGTTCCCGTTGTGGATAATCACAGTGGCGAAACGCTCACATGGAGGCACGCGCCAGCGCGGCCATCTGCGTCACCAGACGCGCGCGCCATTTGCTCCACCCCACCGTGTTCGAGATCGTCTCGCCGGCGGTGGCGCCCAGCGACGACATGTCAGCCTTCGTCAGCGCGAACAGCATGTCGAGCAGCTGGGGGTCGCCGTCCACCAGCGACGCCAGTTCGGCGCCCACCTCCGGGTCGTTCGGGTTGCGCGAGCTGGCGAAATCCGAGAGTGTCAGGTGTTCGCGCACGAGCAGGCGCACCCAATCCACCATCTGATCGTCGAATCCCATGCGCCGCACAATCACCGCAGCGTGGCGCGCGCCCTCCGCCGCATGATCGGCTACGCCCGGCCGCTTGCCTATGTCGTGCAGAATCCCCGCGAGCAGCAACGCCGTGTAGTGGACGTCATCGAAGGCGCCGCCGTTGACTGGCCGCTCACGCCCCAGTTGCGCGGTCACTGCGAGCATATGCCGGTCGATCGTGTAGCGATGCGCCGCGGAGACGCTCGGCCGGTTGCGAATCGCGTCCCATTCGGGCATCAGTCTGCCCGGAATGCCCACGAAATCGAGCTCCTCCCACACCTGCGGCAACCGCTCGCCACTCGCCAGCAATTCCACGAACAGCCGGCGCATCTCGTCACTCCACGCCTTGTCGTGAATCGGCGCACGTTTGAGATTCACCAACGTGGACGTATTGATCGGCAGACCCTCACGCCCGGCGGCCGCGGCCACGCGCAGCGGCAGCGCGGGGTCGGCGAGCGGGTCCGCCTGTGGGGCGAGCACGATCTCCTGCTCGTGTTTGGCAACGCCCGGCGCGAGCATCTCGAATTTCGGCGCCTCGCGCTTGCCGCCGGCGCGCGGTGAGAGAATCTGGAAGAACGAGAACCGCGGCTTGTCGTGCACGAGCGTGCGTTGCGCGCGTGAGGCGGTCGAATCGAGCGCGAACGCGATTGTGCGGCTCAGACTCGCGAGCAGCGTCTGCAGGTCGTCAATCGACTTCGCCTCACGCTCCCCCTCCGGCAGCGTGGGATCGGTGAGACCGAGCATCGCGGCGACCTCGGCCTGGTATTGCGTGAGCAATCTGTCCGCGTCTTTGCGCGTGATCAAATGGATTGCATCGCGCACGTCGAGCAGACGTTCCACCGCGTCGTCATAGCGGCCGTGCGGGCGGTCGGCGAGCCAGGAGGCGGCGAGCGCGGAGAGGAGCACCGTGTCGCGCAGACCGCCGCGCGACTCCTTGATGTCGGGCTGGTTCACATACGACATTCTGTCGAAGCGCTCGTTGCGCACGTTTGCAGATTCCAGCAGTTCGGGCAGCCGTTTGCGCGCCGCCTTGCGCCACCGTTCGAGGATCGCCGTGGCCGTGGTCTCGATCAGGTGCCGGTCGCCGGCGATCGGGTTCACGTTGAGCCAGCCCATCGCAGCGGGCAGATCGTGGTCGGTCACCGATTCGCATCGGCTCACCGTGCGCACCGAATGGTCGAGGTCGAGCCCGCTGTCCCAGATCGGATACCACAGCTTGTTTGCGAATTCGTTGAGCTGCGTGGTGGAGAGCGCCACATGGTCGGCGGTGATCAGTACGAGGTCGAGGTCGGAGGCGGGGCCGATCTGCCCGCGTGCGAGCGAGCCCACCGCGGCCAGGCCGATGCCGGAGTCGGGAATCTGGAACGGCACGGAGTGCACGGCCTCGTTCCACAATGCCTCAAGCTCGCGCATCGCCAGATTCGTGCGGGCCATGCGCTTGGCGCTGCCATTGCGGTAGACGCCGTCGGCATCCGGCTCGCTCAGCTCGAGGAACTGCTGTTTCAATGTGCTCATCGCCATGTTCTCATCTCTTCTCATTTCGTTGCGCTTGTTGTGCCCTTTGCATGCACACCCTTTTTGCGTAAAAAGTAAAGATACCTTGCGTAAAAGAGACAGATAGCGCCAAAAATGTCCCAAATTACGCAAAGTATGACTTGCGTAAAGGGACAGACTGCAGTCTGAACTGTCCCCAATTACGCAGGGAGGAGGGGATGCGCATAACTTACGCAGGAGGCCACGCGCGAATATGACAATCCCCGCCGTACACGGGCCGTGCGTGGCGGGGATGTCACTTAGGGTTATCTGGAGAAATCCGTAAAGGCGTCAGATCGCGGCGGAACCGGTCTCGCCGGTGCGCACGCGCACCACCATGTCGAGCGGGGCGACCCAGACCTTGCCGTCGCCGATCGTGCCGGAGCCGGCGGACTTGACGATCACATCGACCAACGTCTCGGCATCGGCATCATCGGAGAGCACTTCCACGCGCACCTTCGGAATGAGGTCCACGGTGTACTCGGCGCCGCGGTAGATCTCGGTGTGACCACGCTGGCGGCCGTAGCCGTTCGCCTCGGAGACGGTGAGACCGTGCACGCCGGCGGAGGCGAGCGCCTCCTTCACATCGTCGAGCTTATGTGGCTGAATGATTGCGGTAATGAGCTTCATCTCACTTCATCTCCCTAATAACAGAGCTGGCGGTACCAGCGAAATCGTAGGCACGTTCGCCCTGATCGGCCAAGTCGATGCCGGCCACTTCCTGGGCCTGCGTGACGCGCCAGCCAATGGTCTTCTCAAGTGCGAAGGCGATGATCGTGGTGATCACCGCGGAGAACGCGATGGCGATGATGGCGATGATCAGCTGCACACCGAGCTGGTTCCACTTGCCGCTGTAGAAGAGGCCAGTGCCTTCCATGAAGAAGCCGAGGAGCACGGTGCCGACGAGACCGCCGACGCCATGGACGCCAACCACGTCGAGCGAATCGTCGTAGCCAAGCTTGAACTTGAGCGAGCAGGCCAGGCAGGTGACCACACCGGCGATGGCGCCGAGCACGATGGCCCAGATCGGCGAGACCACGTCAGCGGCCGGCGTGATGGCGACGAGACCGGCGACGATGCCCGAAGCGGCACCCATTGCGGTGTAGTGGCCGGTGCGAATCTTCTCGGTGAAGCCCCAGGTGAGCATTGCAGCGGCAGCGGCGAGCGAGGTGGAGACCCAGGCATAGCCGGCGACACCGTTGGCGGCGAATGCGGAGCCGGCGTTGAAGCCGAACCAGCCGAACCACAGCAGGAAGGCGCCGAGCATGACGAACGGCACGTTGTGCGGGCGCATCGGTTCGACACCGAAGCCCTTGCGCTTGCCAATGATGAGCACGATGATGAGGGCTGCGACTGCGGCGTTGATATGAACAACGGTACCGCCTGCAAAATCGTGGGCGGCTGCGCCAAGAGCCTGGGAGATCGCGCCATCCGCCGAAAGCAGACCGCCGTTCCACACCATGTGGGCCATTGGGGCGTAGTCGAAGGTGATCCACAGCGCGACGAAGATCATCCACGTGCTGTACTTGACGCGTTCGGCGATGGCACCGCAGATGAGCGCGACGGTGATCATGGCGAATGCGGCCTGGAATGCGACGTCGACGCTGGCCGGGTAGTTGTTGCTGTTGAGGCTGGCGGAGGTGAACACGCCATCCTGTGCAACCATGGTGTCACGAAGCAGGAAGCCGGTGGCCGGGTCGCCGAACACACCGCCGATCGAATTGCCGGCGTAGGCGATGGACCAGCCCCACAGGCCCCAGATGATCATCGTGACGGAAAGCGCTGCGGCCTCCATGATGAGCATGTTGAGCACGGCCTTGGCACGGACCATGCCACCATAGAACAGCGCCACGCCAGGCGTCATAAGAAACACCAGGCAGGCGCTCGTCAATATCCACGCGGCGTTGCCGGAATCAAGCTGACTCATGCGAACACCCCTCTCTTTTCTATACTTTCCATCCGCCTCTACAACGGATAACTCTCTTTCGCGGCTCCGCTCGGCGAGGGGCCTACGGAACCCACATGTGCTATGGAACCCCCGCCGAGTTTTGAGAACGTTACGACGCGTTACGAGAGTGTAACCATATGAGCCCATTCCGCATTTGTGGTTGCATTGCATAACGGAAACCGCCGCCGGCATTGCCAGAATGCCAGCGGCGGTTGAGCGAAAGGCGCGCGAACTCAGATCACTCGCCCAGAATGCCGTCCACGAACGACTCCGGGTCGAAGGGCGCCAGATCGTCGGGCCCCTCGCCCACGCCGACGAGCTTGACCGGCACGCCGAGCTCCTTCTGCACCGAGATGACAATGCCGCCCTTCGCCGAACCGTCGAGCTTCGTGAGTACGACGCCAGTGATGCCGATCGCCTCGGCGAACACCTTCGCCTGCGCCATGCCGTTCTGCCCGGTGGTCGCGTCGAGCACGAGCAGCACCTCGTCCACCGGCAGGTTCTTCTCGGCCACGCGGCGGATCTTGCCCAGCTCGTCCATCAGATTGGCCTTGTTCTGCAGGCGTCCCGCGGTGTCGATGATGAGCACGTCGGTGCCGAGTTCCTTCGCCTTCGCACTCGCTTCGAACGCCACCGACGCCGGGTCCGCGCCCTCGCGGTCGGAGCGCACGACCGGCACGTCCACCTTCGCGCCCCACGTCTCGAGCTGATCGGCGGCGGCGGCGCGGAACGTGTCGGCAGCACCGAGCAGCACGGTCTTGTCTTCGGAGACGAACAGACGCGCGAGCTTGCCCGCCGTGGTCGTCTTGCCGGTGCCGTTGACGCCCACCATGATGATGACGCTCGGCTTCTTCGCATCCGGCTTCTCGGCCTCCAGCGTGCGATCCATGTCTGGCCCCACCAGCGCGAGCAGCTCGGAGCGCAGCGCGTCGCGCAGCTGTCGCGGTCACTCTCACCGGTCACGCGCGCGTCGGTGCGTAGCTTCGTCCACGAGCTCCTCGCTCGCCTCGGCGCCCACGTCGGCAAGCAGCAACGTGTCTTCGACGTCCTCCCAGTCCGCCTCCGACAGCTGGTCTTTCGCGAGAATGTTGAACAGGGCCTTGCCGAACGGGTTGCTCGACTTGCTCAGCCGTTCGCGCAGCCGCTGCAGTCGGCTCTTCTTGCCGGCCGGCTTCTCGATCTGCTCGGCCGGCGGCGTCGGCACCTCGTCGACCACGGCGAGGTCTTCGACCACAGATTCCGCCTGTGCAGACTCCTCGCCCGGCACCTCCTCCGCCGCGGCGAGCTTCGGCGGTGTCTGGGACAGCCGCTCACGCTCCTGCGCCTCGAGTTCGGCGCGTGAAATCGCCGGCTCCTCGGCCTCGATCTTCTCCTCGTTGGTCGGCTCCGCTGGTTTGCCGCCGGAAGATTGCCGCGCCCCGCTTTCCGCGGGCTCCTTCGCCTGTTCGTGTGCCTCGCGCTCCTCCTGCTCGGCCTGCGCGCGTTCTGCGGCCAGGCGCGCGTCGGCGGCCGCCTTCGCGTGCTCGGTCGACTTGTTGATCGCGTTGCGGCGCGAGCGGCCGATGAGCCAGCTGCCGATAATCAGCGCGACGGCGATGACCGCGATGATCACAATGGCGTAAATCGTGTTTGTATCCATAACCCCAGCGTAAAAAGCGCAACGGACAGTGCCGCGAATCCGCGCGAATCTGAAATCTGTTGGAAAACCAAGCGTGTCGCAGTATATATATATGCAGATTTCCAGCGCGCGTGAAAAGATGGGCACATGGCCAATGCTTCGAGAATGTCTTCATACCAACGTCGTGAACAGCTACTGCGCATAGGGCGTTCGCTGTTCGCCGCCAAGGGGTTCGAAGCGGTGAGCGTGGAGGAGATCGCGGCAACCGCAAAAGTGAGCAAGCCAATCGTCTACGAGCATTTCGGCGGCAAGGAGGGCCTGTACGCGGTGGTGGTCGACCGCGAGATGCGCGCACTCAACGACACATTGGTGGCCGCGCTATCGGCACAGGACGTGCATCCGCGGCAGATCGTGGAGCGCACGGCGCTCGCATTGCTCACCTATATAGAGGAGAACGCCGAGGGATTCCAGGTGCTTGTGCGCGATTCGCCAAGCACCGACCCATCGAGCTCGTTCTCGTCGCTGCTGGGCGATGTGTCGATGCGCGTCGGCGAGATCTTGAGCGAATGGTTCAAGAAGCAGAAGCTCCCCACGAAAGGCGTGCCGTATTACGCACAGATGCTCGTGGGCATGACGGTGTTCACCGGGCAGTATTGGGCCGACCAGCGCAAAGTGAGCAAGGAGCAGCTCGCCGCGCTCATTGTGAACCTCGCATGGAACGGCCTGTCACGCATGAAGGCGAAGCCGGAACTGCGCTTCGAGGGCGAGAAGGCGAAGAAGGCGGCGCAGCGAGCCGCGGAGAATGACGGTACGGAGGAAACGCGCACCGAATCCCCCTCTGCGCCAGCCCCTTCTGCGTAAAAAGAGACAGAAAGCAGCCCAGCGATGTCCCCAATTACGCAAACCGGCCCTTTCTGCGTAAAAAGAGACGGAAAATACCGTGCAAATGTCCCAAATTACGCAGAGGGCTGCACTAAGAGAACTGCACTCATGCAGAGGAATTGCGTAGCGGCCGCGCCTATTACGCAACGGCCTGCGGCCTGCACTCAGCTCATCCAGTGGTCACTCATCTTGAACGCGTTGTGCATGAGATTGCTCGTCGTGTAGAGCACCTGATTGAGCAACGTCTGCGTGCGCATCTGCAACCAATCTGCCATCGCCTTGTTCGCCGTCTCAAGCTCCAGACGCACCGCCTTGAGCCCCTCGTGCGCGGAGTCGCTCGCCAGCGCGTCGGCATCGGCGCGAATCGAGGCGTCGGTGTCCGCGACAAGCCGGTGGCCATGCGCCTGCACATCTTCGATGTACTGTTCGATCTCGCCGTCCGTGTCATAGTAATGCGCGTCGGCCATCACCGCGAGTATGCGGTTCGTCCAGTACAGCGAGTTCGTTGACGCATTCTCGCCGTCGGTGTCGCGCAGGTAGGCCGGCGTATCGGTCACATTCGCGTAGAAGGGCGCGGGCGTGGTGAACGCGCCGGAACCGTATGAGACCCACATGATCGAACGATAGGCGGCGGGCGCGTACGGGCGAATCTGCATGCAGACCATCTGCCCGGTGCGGTTCACGCCAATCGGACGGTAGCGGTGCCGGGATTCCGCCGTGCCGGTCGTGCCGTACGGGTCGAACGGCGTGCCCTGGAAATGCGAGCCCATCAGGAACGCGACGTCCTCTATGGTCACTTTGCTCTCCGGTTCGCGCGCCCACGGCATGTCCTGCGAATCCGGGCGGTATTGCGCGGCCGGCGAATCCCAGTCGTCGCTCGGGTTTGAGATGCCGCTGCCATGTACCAGGCACGCGGGGTGTTGTAGATCGCGTCCTTCGGCGTCGCCGTGCCGAACACCGTGCGCGGATTGATATGCTGCGCGGTGTGGTTTGCGAACTCGGGGTCGGGCATGGCGCGGTCGAGATGGTTCGCCTCGATGAAATCGGCCAGATCGGCGCTGCACATATTGTTGCGGCATTCGCTCATCGCGTCGTCGATGTCGAGCAAATCTATGCCGAGCTGGTTCGGAATGGCGGCGTAGCAGTCGTCCGGCACGCGGCGCGCAATCCAGTGATGGCCGCCGATCGTCTCCACATACCAGATCTCATCCACATCGCTGGCGATGATCCCGTTCGACTCATAGGTGCCGTAGGTCGCGAGCAGCTCGCCGATGCGCGCGACCGCCTCACGCGCCGTCCTCACATACGGCAGCACGAGCGTGATGATGTCCTCCTCGCCGAAACCGCCGGGCACCTCTTCGCGATAGTCCGCGTCACCGGGTTCGCCATGCGCCGGCACGAGCTTGACGAGCGGATCGGCGGCGAGCACGCGCGAATTCACGGCGATCGTCTCGGTTGCGCTCATCGCCACATTGTGTTCGTTGACGCCCGCTTCGGCGAGCACGCCGCGATTTGGGCGCACGTTCGGCACAATGCTGTACAGGCACGGGTCGCCGGGCAGATCGATCTCCATGTGGCTGATCACACTGCGGTAGTGCCGCGGCTGGTCTTCGGGCCGCACCGCCACGAATTTCTTCGGATCATAGGTGCCGCTGCCCGAGTCATCGTTGCGTGCGATGATCGTGGAGCCGTCGTAACTCGCTGATTTTCCCACCAATAGCGTTGTGCAAGACATAATTACAGACTACTCAGCGCGCCACCCGCTCGCCACGCCGACCGCGCACACCCGCATTTTGCGTTTTCCCGCACCCGTTGTAATATGTGCGGTGTTGCCCCTCTAGCTCAACGGTTAGAGCAGCGTCCTTTTAAGTCGTGGGTTCAGGGTTCGAATCCCTGGGGGGGCACTTTCAATTTCTTCACACGGTTTCCAGTGATCCCCAAGTAATTCGGCAGTCTGTGCCAATCTGTTCCAGAGTTCGTCTCAAACTTCGGCTGCTGTACTGATTCCATACGCAATTCGGTTTGCGAATTTTCTACAGATATCGACACAGATTGGGGAATGAATATGGCACAGCACGACAACACGAACACCGAGATCATCCGGCCGCAGGGCGGTTCGCAAACCCAAGCGGCGGCCGACACTGCGCAGATCGCGCATACCCAAGCGGATGCGCCGACCCAACCACAGGGCTACGCCTTCGACTTCGCGCAGCAGCAGGGCGAGCAGATTCCGCCAAGCCAGGGCTATGCGCCGCAGAACGGCGAGCAGCCCTTCACCACGGCGGCCAACACCGCGCAGCCGAACATGGGCGGCAACGGCGTCCCGACAATCCGCAGGGCGGTCAGATGCCCATGAATGGCGGCGCACCGGGCAACCGCGGCACGGCGACGTTGCGCGGCAAACCGGGCGGCAAGACCATCGGCATCATCGCGGCGATCAGCCTCGGGTGCGGCCTCGTCGCCGGCATTGCGGGCACGGCGGTCACGAACGCGATCTACCGGTCGAACGAACCGTCGCATTCGAACATGATGATGCGCGGCATAGGCGACCGCGGCTTCGGTGAAGGCGACGGGGACGGCGAGTCTATGCCGGACTTCGGCTCGGGCAACGGCTCGCGGAACCGCCGTTCCTACCGTGCGGACGGCCAGATGCCGGGCATGCAGGATTCAGACGGCGCCAACGGCGAGTCGAACGGCGATGCGCGCAACCGCAGCCAGTCCAACGATTCCGACTCGAACGCCGACTCCGGCAGCTCGGATTCCAGCAAGAACTGAGTCGGAGGCGCCATCTGCGTGCCGCCATCTCAGCCTCACCCTCTCACCTCACCCTCTGCGTAAGGAGGGACAGAAAACACAGTGCAAATGTCCCAAATTACGCAGAGGCGAATCGCAGGGGGCAGATGCAGAGGAGAATCGCAGAGGGGCAGATTAGGCAAGAGAACGATAGAGAACAATCACCAGATCTCGTCGATGTTGTTCACGAGTTTCACCACCGAGGCGCGAATCTCGGGCAACGAGACCGCCTGCGGCGTGCGCAGCCAGAACGTGACGCCCGCGATGAACGCCGTCGCGGCCATGTCGAACACGAGCGCCCGGTTCACCGTCGCAGGCCCCTGCCGCACCGGCAATTCGTTCCGGTTTGTCGCATCGGCATCCGTTCCAGCCGGCAATCCCTCCTGAGATGTTGCCGAACCGCCATTCGACGTACCTGGCGCGGCACCGTCACCCCATTCCGCAACCGCATCAACTGCCGCGGCACCGCCGCGCTCGGTTTCGAACAGCCGGTGCCACACATGGTATTCGAGCGATTGCTTCCACAACGCCACGAACCGCGAACTCGGCTGGCGCACCAACACCAACCGGAACTCGTTCTCATGCGCGTGCAGCACCTTCACGAACGCGTTGAACGAACGCATCGTCTCATCGGTGCCGTCTGCACGCACGCGCATCGGCACTGCGCACTCGAAGAGCTGGCGCAGCAGCCGGTTCTCCACCGATTCATACACCTGCCCCATATGCCGGTAGTTCGCGTAGAACGTGCTGCGCGCCACGAACGCCTTCTTGCACAGCGCAGAAACGCTCAGATCACTGGCCGGGCGGCCGGTCTGCGTCATCCATTCCACCAGCGCGCGTTCTATCGACTGGCGCGTCGGCGTGAGCGGCAGCACCTCGATGTGCGCCGCAGCCGCATACGGATTCACGTCGTTCATAGGCACCAGCATAGGGAATCTCCCATGGGGACTCACGAAAAAAGCAGACATTTCTCGCGAATTTGTAGCGCGCCCTCCGCCATCGCACCTCATTCATCGATTTCAATGGATACAGATCAATGCATACGATCGAGCGCAATCGAGGTGATGGCGGTGCAGCAGACCACGCAGCCGACACGACCCACACGCCGCGAGAAGGTGGGCGTCATCGACGTGGGCGGCGGCCTGCGCAGCGCCTACAGCACCGGCGTGCTCGACTACTGCCTCGACAACGGCATCCATTTCGACTACGGCCTGGGCGTCTCCGCCGGCGCCGCGAACATCACCTCGTACCTCGCGGGCCAGCGCGGCCGCCCGCTGCGGTTCTACACCAAGTACTGCCCACGCCCCGAGTACATGAGTCTGGGCAATTTCCTGCGCGACGGGTCGTATTTGGGTCTTGATTACATTTACGGCACATTGATGAACGAAGACGGCGAGGACCCGCTCGACTACGATGCGCTCGTGGCCGGCGGCGTGCCGTACCGCATCACCGTCACCGATGCGCTCAGCGGCATGCCGAAGTACCTCGGCCCCGAGTCCATGAGCCGCAATCACTACGACGCGCTCAAGGCCACCGCCTGCCTGCCGGTGCTCGACAAACCCTACCCACTGGATGGGCGCCCGTATTTCGACGGCACGATCAGCGACCCGATTCCGTTCCGCCAGGCGTTTGCCGATGGCTGCACGAAACTCGTCGTCATTCTGACGCGGCCGCGCGATTTCTACCGCAATCCCGACAAAGACATCGCCAGCTCGATGATGCTCGCCGTCCGCTACCCCGAGGCGGCACGCGCACTGGCGAACCGCGCGCATACTTACAATGTCGAGCTCAATATGTGCAAGAGACTCGAGGCGCAGGGCAAGGTGCGCATCATCGCGCCGAAGAGCATCGACGGCGTGAGCACGCTCACCAAGGATCCCGACAAGATTCAGAACCTCTACAACCGCGCCTATAACGACGCGACCGCGCTGCGAAACTTCCTGTAATCCCGCGCACATCGCATCTGCGGCGCGCACTCCGCTTGCCATGCCGTATGGGTGATTCCCACCATCTGCTGTCTCATATTTGTGTCCACTATGCAGATTCGATTATTGAGAATCGTTCTCATTTGCTACGCTCGTTATTGAGAACGATTCCCAATAGATGGCATAGAAGACAATGGAGAGGGAACAGAGACGAGCATGACAGAACAATCTACAAACCAACGCTCCGCAACGCATGACGAACCACGACGCCGGCCGATCACCCGTACCGCGATCGCATTCCTCGCCGGCCTTGCGGTGTGCGGACTCGCCGCCAGCACTCTGTCGGGTTGCGGAAACAACGCCGGAGAAAACAGGACCTCGGCCGCAGCCGCACGGCAGACCACCGACAGCTGCGACACCACGATCAACGTCGTGGCGTCGGTGAACCAGTGGGGTTCGCTCGCCCAGCAGCTCGGCGGCTCCTGCGTCAACGTGACCTCGATCATCAATTCCACGGCCGCAGACCCCCATGACCACGAAGCGACACCGGCGGATCTCACGAAGCTCGCACGCGCCGACGTCGTGGTGCTCAACGGCGCCGGCTACGACGGATGGGCCCAGAAGGCGCAGCTCGACGAAGGTCGCCAGCGCATCGTGAAGGCATCGTCGCTCATGGGCATCGCCGACAGTCAGGATGACCACGACCACGAAGAGGGCGAGGGGCACCATCACCATCACGGCACGGTGAACCCGCATCTGTGGTTCAGCCCGGCGGCCGTGCTCAAGATGTCGGAGGCGATCACCTCCGCCTACGTCACGAAGTCCGGTGAAGCGAGCGAGACGGCCGCCACCGCGCGACGCCACTCGAATACCTGGAACGCCGAATACGCCGAATACACGGCGCTCGTCAACCGCGCACGGGCAAAGAACCTGCAGCGCCGCTATGTGGCCACCGAATCGATCATCGGCCACCTGCTCGACTACATCGGCGCCACCGACAAAACCCCGGACTCCTACACGAACGCGATGAACAACGACGCCGAGCCCTCGGCCTCCGACCTCAAGAACGCGCTTGACACGGTGGGGAGTTCGAATGTGGACATGCTCATCGTCAATCCGCAGGAAATGGGTGGATTCGCCAAGAAGCTCGACGCGGCCGCACGCGAAAGCGGCAAGACGATCATCAGCGTCACCGAGCAGCTGCCCGAGAACCACAAGACGCTGCTGGGCTGGCTCACGACGATCACCAACCAAGCGCTGGCCGACGATCCCCAGCACGGCTGGTTCCTCACACAGCAGGTGAAGGACCGCACCATAGCCGACTACGCCGGCCAATGGCGTTCCGTCTACCCGCTGCTCAAGAACGGCAAGCTGCGTGGCGTGATGGAGCACAAGGCAGCCACCGGCGACAAGACCGCAGACGAATACACCGCCTATTACGACGCCGGTTACAAAACCGACACCGAGACCATCACCATAGAGGGCGACCGCATGGCATTCACGACCAACGGGCGCAAGGTGACGGCCACCTACCGCTACGACGGCCATCGCATCCTCGACTATGCGAAGGGCAACCGCGGTGTGCGCTACCTGTTCACCGCCACCGGTGACGTGCCGCAGGGCGCGCCGAAGGCCGTGCAGTTCTCCGACCACGGCATCGCACCTGGCAAGGCCGCGCACTTCCACATCTTCACCGGCGACTCCCACGACGAGGTGATCAAGCAGATGGAGCACTGGCCCACCTACTACCCGGCGTCGATGAGCGACGAC
>ENA-OQDT01000506-OQDT01000506.1-human-gut-metagenome-genome-assembly--contig:-NODE-506-length-25197-cov-3.792700_pt1 | contig 25197 bp, 25 predicted proteins | sample MGYA00242786_ERZ504617 | MGnify/ENA primary metagenome ERZ504617 (study PRJEB26092, sample SAMD00036337) | human gut metagenome | host: Homo sapiens | study: EMG produced TPA metagenomics assembly of...
AATGAAATACAGTACCAGGCAGCAGAAAATAATTCTGGAATGCCTGCAGGAATATGGAGATACATTTTATACCATAGATCAATTTATGGAGCTCCTTCATGGAAAAGAGATCCAGATTGGAAGGACAACGATATACAGAGGACTGGAACGGCTGCAGAAAGAGGGAGCAGTGCTGAAGGTTCCGTCTGTGGAGGGAGCGCCTGCCCAGTATCGTTTTATACGTGACGAGGAACGGAAGAACTACGGTAAGCTTGTGTGTCTTGAATGTGGGCATACGATTCCTCTGCAGTGTGGATGTATCGATCATTTTGTGGGACATGTGCTGGATGAACACGGATTTGAGATCGATCAGAGCCGGACGATCTTTTATGGATATTGTGACAGCTGCAGGAGGCTTAAAAAATGAATGTTAACAGAGGGAAGATGACAGCGGCAGCAGTTCTGGCGGTGACGCTTTTTATTGTGGGTGGTGTGACCAGATATGGCTTGCACAGGGCCGGAACGGTGGGACAGCCATTTATGGAAGATGGCCGACTGAAGGTGATGGCCAGCTTTTATCCCATGTATGATTTTGCCCGGAAGGTAGGGGGCGACAGGATTCAGGTAAAGGATATGGTTCCGGCGGGAACGGAGCCTCATGACTGGGAGCCGGCGGCAACGGATATCCGGAATCTTGAGGATGCAGATGTGTTTGTCTATAATGGCGCGGACCTGGAGCACTGGGCGGAGGATGTACTGGATACTTTGGAGAATCAGGACCTGGTTGTATCTGAGGCATCGGATGGTGTGGAGCTTCTGGATGGAGGACATGACCATGCTCATGGTGATGAAGGAAAAGATCCTCATGTCTGGCTTGATCCCATGCGTGCAAAGCAGGAAATGAAAAATATCAGGGATGCTTTGGTAAAGGCTGATCCTGAGAACTGCGATTATTATGAAGCAAATTATGAGAAATATGCCGGTGAATTTGATGAGCTGGATCAGGAATTCAGAGATGGTCTGAAAGGTACGAAGAGCCGGGATATCATAGTGGCTCATGAGGCTTTTGGATATCTGTGCAATGCATATGATCTTAAGCAGCTGGCTATCGAAGGGCTGACACCGGATTCAGAGCCTGATCCTGCCAAGATGCAGGAAGTGATCGAGTATGCGAAAAAATACGACATCCATACCATATTTTTTGAGGAGCTGGCAAGTCCCAAGGTTGCTAAGACAGTGGCGAAGGAAGTGGATGCGGTGACTGCTGTGCTGAATCCGATCGAGGGATTAAGTGAGGAGGATATAGAGGCCGGAGAGGATTATTTTTCTGTGATGAGGAAGAATCTGGAGGCGCTCAGGAAGGCATTGAACTGAAGGCGCAGGACAGCAACTGTAACAAAAAAAGGGAGAAATTATGGGAATTTTGATAGAGAATCTTTCGTTTCACTATACAGGGACACCTGTGCTGGATCAGGTGAACCTGGAGGTGAAAGATGGCGATTATGCCATCCTTACCGGTGAAAACGGAAGTGGAAAAAGTACATTTCTGAAGCTTCTTCTGGGCGAACTGAAGGCTCAGGAGGGAAGTATTACCGTAAATGGAAAAGATATTTCTGCCACATTCGGAAAGGGAGATCTGGGATATGTTCCACAGAACAGTATCAGCAGAAACCAGAATTTTCCGGCGACTGTGGAAGAGATCATGATGACAGGCGTGTATTCCTCTTCCTGGAAGGCACGTTTTCGGGCAAAAAAAGAGATCCCGCGCTTGAAAGCCGCACTTGCGGAGATGGAAATGGAAGAGTTCTGGAAAAGAAGGATCGGAGATCTTTCCGGCGGACAGCAGCAGAGGGTTATGCTGGCACGTGCACTGGCAGGAAAACCGAAGATCCTGATCCTGGATGAGCCTACCACAGGAATGGATATGGCTTCTGTGAAAACACTTGCAGAAGTTCTGAAGAAGCGGAATGAGGAACAGGGGCTGACGATCCTTATGGTTACTCATGGAAATTCCGGTGAGTTTAAAGGAGCAAACCGGTTTTTTAAAGCGGAAGAGGGGAGGATCGACGAAGTATGAGTATTTTACAGTATGGATTTATGCAGAGGGCTTTTCTGGTGGGAATCCTTCTGGCTGTGATCACGCCCTGCATCGGGATCACCATTGTTCTGAAACGGATGTCCATGATCGGAGATGCGCTTTCCCATTCTTCACTGGCCGGTGTTGTACTGGGACTGATACTTGGAGTGAATCCGGTAGCCGGTGCAGTAGTGATGTGCATCGTAGCTGCTCTTGGAATTGAGGCTATCCGCAAAAAAATCCCGCGTTATTCGGAGGTAGCGATCTCCATCGTCATGTCTGCCGGGATCGGACTGGCCGGTGTGCTGTCCGGCTTTGTGGAAAACGGTGCCAGTCTGAACAGCTTTTTGTTTGGAAGTATTGTGTCCATCAGTGAAGGAGAGCTGGCGCTGGTGGTTGTGATCAGTGTGCTGGTACTGGCAGCAGTGCTGTTTTTTTTACAGGGAACTGTTTTATATCGGATTTGATGAAAATGCGGCAAGGATATCCGGTGTTTCCGTGCGGAATATTAATTTTCTTTTTACTATTCTGACGGCTCTGACAGTTTCCATTGCGTCCCGTACAGTAGGAACCCTGATTGTTTCCTCCATGCTGGTAGTTCCGGTGGCGTGTGGCATGCAGATGGCAAAAAGCTATAAGGGTACACTGATCTGTGCCATTATCGTGGCGGTATGTACCACCATTGCCGGACTGTTTCTTTCCTATTATGCCGGACTGAAACCAGGCGGAATGATCGTTCTTCTTGAGGTTGCGTGGTTTGTAGTTGTGATGACAGTGAAAAGTTTTAACAAATAAAACACATTTTTCCCACAAAGTAAACACAATTAACCCATATACTTTGAAGCATCAAAGGGAAGTAGAGAAGAAATTTTTTCCAGGGAGGACTTAACCATGAACAATAATAGAAAATTAAAAATAAAGAAAATGATGAAAAAGGGTGCAACCATCAGCCTGTGTGCAGTACTTGCCGGCGGCATTGGTGTTGGCGCATATGAAGGTATAAATTATTTCTCCGGTGCGCAGTCCGTACAGGCAGCAACCGACAGCTCCGAGAATCTGACTCTTATGAAGTCCGATAAAAAAATCAGATAAAGACAGTGAAGATACAGAGGATACAAAATCTTCCGATACAAAGGGCAGTCTGGATGTATCAGATGTTGCTGAGGAGGCAATGCCTTCTGTAGTTGCCATCACAACCAAGTCAGTTCAGGAGGTTCAGGATTATTACAGCATGTTTGGTTCTCAGTACGCGCCGAGCCAGGAGCAGGAAGTTGAGGGAAGCGGTTCCGGTATTATCATCGGAAAAACAGATTCTGAGCTGCTGATCGCCACAAACTATCATGTTGTGGATGGGGCAGATACCTTGTCAGTTGCTTTTGCAGATGGTAATGCTTATGAGGCTACGGTAAAGGGATTTGATGAAAACGAGGATCTTGCAGTTGTTTCTGTTGCAACGAAGGATGTTTCTGATGATACAATGGATGCAATTGCTGTTGCAAAGATCGGAAGCTCTGATGATCTGAAGATCGGTGAGCAGGTTGTTGCCATTGGTAATGCACTTGGCTATGGCCAGTCTGTTACTACCGGTATTGTCAGTGCAAAGAACCGTAAGACAGATGCATCAGGCCAGATCGAGTCTGGTGATTCTACAGATAACAGCAGCAGTATCAACAAGGGCGTGAACCTGATCCAGACAGATGCGGCTATCAATCCTGGTAACAGTGGCGGTGCGCTTCTGAATATGGATGGTGAGGTTGTTGGTATTAACTCTTCCAAACTTGCTTCTACTGAGGTTGAAGGTATGGGTTATGCCATTGCAATTTCTGATGTTGCGGATTCTCTTGAGAACATGATGAATGCCAAGGCAAGAGATAAAGTGGATAATCATGGTATTCTTGGTATCACAGGCAGTACGGTAAGTACTGAGGCTGTACAGATTTATGGTATCCCGCAGGGAGTATTTGTTTCGGAAGTAACTGAGGGCGGCCCTGCCGATGATGCGGGTATTACCAAGAATATGGTCATTACAGAATTTGATGGTAAAACGATCACCAGCATCGATCAGCTGGTTGAGCTGCTTCAGTATTATGAGCCGAAGGAAAAAATCGATGTGACGGTTGCAGTTCTGGATGGCAATGAGTATAAGACGAAGACACTTACTGTAAAACTTGGTAAGGATGACAGTTCCAACAAGGATAGCAAGGACAGCTCTGAGGATAGCCAGGATTCCCAGGATGCAGATATCCAGGGAGGACAGGATGACTCCGATCAGGGGGATGCAGATGCATTTGCTGATGATGGAGAAGCCAGCTTGTTCAGAGATTTTGAGCAGAATGGTTTGCATGACTGATCATACAGGGTCTTTTTCATCCCTGTCGTTCGAAAAGAACACCCCGGGCAAGTGGGATATTGCCTGGGGTGTTCTTTTTTTATACAGAGAACCGTTTGATCAATGTGGTGGATACTTCGATTTTTACGGAGTGGGGGACGGGGGTTTTGATCTCCCGGATCAGCTGGGCGGCGGCTGTCTGTCCCATGAATTTTCGGGGGACGTCGATGGTGGTGAGGGCGGGGTCTATGACGCGGCCTTCGGAGATGTTGTCGAAGCCTGCGATGGTGATATCTTCGGGAATCTTGTAGCCGCGGAGTTTCAGGGCCTTGATGGCGCCGATGGCGATGAGGTCGTTGTCTGCGAAATATGCGCCGGCAAGAGGGGTTCCGCTGTCTATGATCTCCAGCATGTCAGAGAAGGCTCCTTCGATGGATGGGGAGAGTTCGTGAATGATGGATTTGGCAGTGGACATTCCGTGTTCGCGTACTGCCCGGTGAAAACCGTGTGTCCGTTCGCGGAAGTTAGTGATCCTGTAGGAAGAGCAGAGGTGTCCCGGCTGGCGGCCACAGCGGTCGATGAGGTAGCTGGTGGCCAGGTAGGCTCCCTGTGCGTTGTTGATGAGTACGCAGCTGCAGTCGGCAGAGTCAAAGTAAGAGTCCAGAAGAATGACAGGGACGGAGAGCTGGAGAAATTCATGACATACGGAAGCAGAGACTTCGGTTCCCAGAAGGATGACACCTGCACACTGGGAAATGCGGAGTTCTTCGATATATTTCTGGAGATCATCGATTTTTTCATAAAGCTGGAAGGTTTTCAGATGGTATCCGTTTTTTCGGCATTCCTGTTCGATGCCGTCGGTAAGTTCTGAAAAAATAGGTGTGTAATTTAAGATCGCGTTGTGTGCCCGGCAGATGATGCAGTAGATATCTCCGGACGCATTTTTTTTCATGGAAAGTCGGCTGAAGTCATAGCCGGCTTTTTCTGCTTCCCGGATGACCATGGCTCTGGTTTCTGTGCTGACGCCAGGTTTTCCGTTCAGTGCCATGGAGACAGCTGTGGCTGAGAGGTTCAGTCTGGCGGCCAGTTCTTTTGCTGTGATTCCCATAATATAGTTCTCCTTTATCCACGGTAGTGTGTGCTTGAAATTGTTTCAATTATAATCTTTTCCACATGTATTTACAATAATAAAGTGGAAAATAAAGTATAAATAACTTTATTATGTGTATAAATAAAGTGGATTTCAAGATATCATGCAGATAACAAAAGAGAACAGAGCAAATGGATCATATAAGAATAAACGCAAACCAGTAAACCTGGATTCACGAAAGGAGTTCAAAAATGGACAAGATCAAAATTGGTTACGCACCAACCAGAAGAAGTATTTTCAGCGCACCGGATGCAGTAAAATATCGCGGACTTACTGCTAAGAGACTTGAGGAGCTTGGCGTTGATTTCGTAGATATCACAGACATTAATGATGAGGGTCTTCTTTACAATGATGAGGGTCTTGAGAAGATCATCGCCAAATTCAAAAAAGAGAAGGTTGACGGACTTTTCCTTCCGCACTGTAACTTCGGTACAGAGTATGAGTGTGCAAGACTTGCAAAAGCGCTTGATGTTCCGGTCCTTCTGTGGGGACCTCTGGATGAGAGACCTGAGCCGGACGGAACAAGACTTCGTGATACACAGTGCGGACTTTTTGCAACAGGTAAAGTTTTAAGAAGATTCCGTGTTCCATTTACATACATGACAAACTGCAGACTGAATGACCCGGTATTCGAAAGAGGGATCAAAGATTTCCTTGCTGTCTGTAATGTAGTAAAAACATTCAAAAATATCCGTATCCTTCAGATTTCTACAAGACCGTTCGATTTTTGGACAACCATGTGCAACGAGGGCGAGCTCCTTGAGAAATTCAATATTCAGCTTGCACCGATCCCGATGCCGGAGCTTACTGATGAAGTAAAGAAAGCAAAAGCAGAGCAGACAGAGGTTCAGGAGGTTATGCAGTATTGCCGCGACAACATGGAAATCTGCATCAAAGAGAATGAACTTGAGAATGTAGCTGCTCTCAAGGTTGCCATGAAGCATCTGGCAGAGAAATACGGCTGCAAAGCAATTGCGATCCAGTGCTGGAATCAGCTTCAGAGTGAGCTTGGAATCATGCCATGTGCAGCAAACTCCCTGTTAAATGACGAGGGTATCCCGACTGTATGTGAGACAGATATCCACGGTGCGATCACAGCTCTTATGGTAGAGGCAGCAGGTATGGGTGAAACAAGAAGCTTCTTCGCTGACTGGACCATCCGCCATCCTGATGTAGAAAACGGCGAGCTTCTTCAGCATTGCGGACCATGGCCGATCTCCATTGCAAAAGAGACACCGAAGCTTACTTACCCGCTGGCATTCGAGCATCCAGGAAGCATCACAGCGGAGGCAAAACACGGCGACGTTTCCCTGGTCCGTTTTGACGGAGACAACGGAGAGTATTCTCTTCTTCTTGGAAATGCAAAAGGTATCGACGGACCGAAAGGTATGGGAACTTACCTCTGGGTTGAGGTTGAGAATATCAAACGTCTTGAGGCTAAACTGGTTGAGGGACCATACATCCATCACTGTGTCGGTATCCACAAGAACGTTGTTCCGGTACTTTACGAGGCATGCAAATATATCGGCGTAACACCGGATCTGTATGACCCGATCGAGGAAGATGTAAAAGCTTATCTTCGCGGAGAATGATATAGATAAAAAACAGCAGCATATTTTTCCGGACAGGGAAAATCCCCGGTATAAAGGAAAAATACGCGTGAAGCTGTGAGACATATAAACTGAAAAAAGAAAGGACAGGAATCAGCATGGATTTTAGAGAATTAAGCAAACTTGCGTATGATCTCAGAAAAGACACCGTAGATATGATCGTTGCCGGTAAAGGCGGACATATCGGTGGTGATATGAGTGTTATGGAGACTCTGGTCACACTGTATTTTGATCAGATGAATATTTCCCCGGAGAATATGAATGATCCGGACAGAGATCTTTTTGTTATGAGTAAAGGGCATTCCGTAGAAGCTTACTATGCAGTACTTGCAAAGAAAGGATTCCTTGATATCAAAGAAGTAAACGAGAAATTCAGTAAATTCGGAACACAGTATATCGGACATCCAAACAACAAGCTCCCGGGAATCGAGATGAACTCCGGTTCTCTGGGACATGGACTTCCGGTTTGCGTAGGTATGGCACTTGCAGGAAAAATGAACAAGAAAGACTACCGTGTATACACAGTAATGGGTGATGGTGAGCTTGCAGAGGGTTCTGTATGGGAAGCAGCAATGGCAGGACATCAGTATAAACTGGATAACCTGTGCGCCATTGTTGACCGCAACAGACTTCAGATCTCCGGAAACACAGAGGATGTTATGGGACATGACGATCTTCATGAGAGATTCAGGAGCTTTGGATGGCATGTGATCGATGTTGCTGACGGAAACAGCATTGAGCAGCTTCATGCATCATTTGAGGAAGCGAAACAGACAAAGGGCCAGCCCACAGTCCTGATCGCAAACACTGTTAAAGGTAAAGGCTCCGCAGTTATGGAAGACAAAGCATCCTGGCATCATCATGTACCGAGTCAGGAAGAGTATGAGCAGATCATGAAGGATTTTGAAGAGAGAAAGGAGCAGCTGTAATTATGAATAAGATTCCAAACCGTAAAGCAATTTGTGACGTACTTTTGAAAGAAGCGGAAACAGATAAAGATATCGTTGTTCTCTGCAGTGACTCCAGAGGATCTGCATCCTTAGCACCTTTTGCAGAGGCGTATCCGGAGCAGTTCGTTGAGATGGGAATCGCTGAGCAGGACCTTGTCAGCGTGTCCGCCGGTCTTGCACACTGCGGCAAAAAAGCTTTTGCAGCTTCTCCTGCATGCTTCCTTTCCACAAGAAGCTATGAGCAGTGCAAGATCGATGTTGCATACTCCAACACAAATGTAAAACTGATCGGAATCAGTGGTGGAATCAGCTATGGTGCCCTTGGAATGAGCCATCATTCTGCACAGGATATCGCAGCTATGTCCGCAATCCCGAATATGAGAGTTTACCTTCCAAGTGACCGTTTCCAGACTGCAAAGCTGATCGAGGCGCTTCTGAAGGATGAGAAACCGGCATATATCCGTGTAGGAAGAAATCCGGTTGAGGATATCTATACAGAGGACAACTGCCCGTTCGAAATGGATAAGGCAACTGTTCTTGCAGAAGGAACAGACGCAGCGATCATCGCATGTGGCGAAATGGTACGCCCGGCTTACGAGGCTGCCAAACTTCTTGAGAAAGACGGCATCCACGCAACAGTTCTTGATATGTATTGTGTAAAACCTCTGGATAAAGAAGCAATCGTAAAAGCGGCATCCAATGCAAAGGTTGTTGTAACTGCTGAGGAGCATGCGCCGTTTGGCGGACTTGGTTCTATGGTAAGCCAGGTTGTTGGTGCTGAGTGCCCACGAAAAGTCCTGAATATCGCACTTCCGGATGCTCCGGTTGTAAGCGGAACCTCCCAGGAAGTATTTGACTACTACGGAATGAACGCAGAAGGAATCGCAAAAACTGTAAAAGACGCGCTGAAATAAGGTGAAAATTATGGAAAAAAAATATGTTCTTGCGGTTGATCAGAGTACCCAGGGAACAAAAGCGATCCTGTTCGATGTGAACGGTGATCTGGTCTGCAGGACAGACCTTCCTCACAGACAGCTGATCAACGAAAAAGGATGGGTTTCCCATGATCTTTCCGAGATTTACAGCAATACGATCCAGGTTGTAAAAAATCTCGTAGAGAAGGCCGGAATCCAGAAAGAAGAGATCGCGTGTCTTGGAATCAGTAATCAGAGAGAGACATCCGCAGCGTGGAGCCGCAGCACAGGTGAGCCTCTGGCACCTGCCATTGTATGGCAGTGCTCCAGAGCTTCCGAGATCTGTGAGCGTATTAAAACAAATGTGATGATCGATCCTGACCGTGAGCAGAAGAAAAACGGCGGTGTGGCAGAGATCATCCGCCAGAAGACAGGAATGCACCTTTCCCCATATTTCCCGGCAGCGAAGTTTGCATGGCTTCAGGAGAACGTAGAAGAGGTAAAACAGGCAAAAAGAGATAACGATCTCTGTCTGGGAACCATCGACACCTGGCTTCTGTTTAAACTGACAAAAGGCGAGGTTTATGCAACGGATTATTCCAATGCATCCAGAACCCAGCTTTTCAATATCCACAACCTGAAATGGGATAAAGAGATCTGTACCTGGTTCGGCATTAATGCAGATATGCTTCCGGAAGTATGCGATTCCAGCATGCAGTACGGAACAACTGATTTTGAGGGATATTTCCAGACACCGATCCCAATCTGTGGTGTGATCGGAGATTCCCAGGGTGCACTGTTCGGACAGGGCTGCATCGAAAAAGGAATGGTCAAAGCTACATACGGAACAGGTTCCTCCGTTATGATGAACGCAGGAACAGAACCGATCATGTCAGATCTTGGTCTTGTGACTTCTCTTGCATGGGGACTTAACGGCAAAGTTACCTATGTACTGGAAGGAAATATCAACTACACAGGTGCAGTGATCACATGGCTGAAGGATGACATGGGACTGATCACGTCTCCGGGAGAGACTCAGGAAATGTCAGAGCAGGCAAATAAGAACGATACTACCTATCTGGTTCCTGCATTTTCCGGTCTGGGAGCACCTTACTGGAAATCCGATGCAAAAGCCATTATCTATGGAATGAGCAGAACAACCGGAAAGAAAGAGATTGTAAAAGCAGCCCTGGAATCTATTGCTTATCAGATCACAGATATCGTTGAGATGATGAAGGCAGAAGATGGAATGACTGTAAAAGAACTCTGTGTAGATGGTGGCCCTACAAGAAATCAATACCTGATGAAGTTTCAGAGTGATATCCTCGGAACAAAAGTAAGCCTTCCAAGATGTGAGGAGTCTTCCGCATTGGGAGCTGGTCTGATGGCTGGCTTAAGCTGTGGACTTTATAAGATGGAAAGCATCTTTGAGGTGAAGAACCGCAATCAGTTCATCCCTTCCAATGAATCTGCAGGAAAGAAACCGGAAATACATCGGATGGAAAAACGCAGTAGAAAAAGTTCTTGTATAAGCATAAAAATTTCTCAATATAAAAAATGTGTTGCTGATCGTGGAGTAAGCAGCAACAAAACGGGAGCTTCAGGCAGCGGCAATTGCTTGACCCCATGTGTATGTCAGATTATAATAAAATAACAGGCATTTCCGGATGCACTCCAGATGTATCGGAAATGACGGAAAGCCGGTCTTTGCCAGTATCATGTGCAGAGGCCGGCAAAAGTTATATTCAGAGATAAATGATCATCCATTTGCAGTGGCAGTGCAGTGGCATCCGGAGATGATGTATGATTCTTCGGAGCAGCTGAAGATTCTCCGGGCATTTGTGAGGCATCAGGGAAGGAGACAGAAGCATGAATATTTGTATATATGGAGCGTCCAGTGCAGAACTGAAAAAGATCTATTATGAGAAAACGGAAGAACTGGGACGGCTGATGGGAAAGCGAGGACACGGCCTTGTTTTCGGAGGTGGAAAAGAGGGGCTGATGGGTGCGGCAGCCCGGGGTGTTGACAGAGAAAAAGGCTATATCCTGGGTATCGCGCCGAGATTTTTTGACCAGCCGGGAGTGTTGTATGAGCATTGTACAGAGTTTATTTTTACTGAAAATATGCGTGAGAGGAAGCACCTGCTGGAAAGCCGTTCGGATGCGACTATCGTGGTACCTGGGGGAATTGGTACTTATGAGGAGTTTTTTGAGATCCTGACATTGAAGAGTCTGGGACGGATTGACAGGCCGATCGTTCTTTATAATATTCAGGGATATTATGACAGTATGCAGGCGCTTCTGGAATACACAGCCGGGGAAAAATTTATGTCCAGAGATGTTGTGGGTATGTGCCGGTTCATGAAAGACCCGGAGGAGATCCTGGATTATATTGAGAATTACCGGAATTATGGGGGAAAGTTATAAAAAGGGTTGTAAGAACAGTGAAAACAAAGTCTGAATTATAGGACAGATTGTAAAGAATACAATAGTCCTATATATGGGACTGCATAAAAATAGGGTTTTTACAGGAGAAGGTATATTTTATGAGGAAGATCATGTTAAATGGCCGGTGGGAACTGGCGGAAGCGGGGAAAGATACATTATGTGAGGTGCAGGTTCCGGGATCTGTGCTTTCCGGACTTTACGGGGCCGGAAAGATCGAAGATCCTTTTTACCGCACCAATGAAGATGCTACGAGGGAACTGTTCTGGAAGGACTATGAATTTGGCAGAACGTTTGTGGTTGCGGAGGATGCTCTGAAAGAAGAGAAAGTGGTTCTGGTCTGTGAGGGACTGGATACACTGACGGATATTTATATCAATGGAAAAAAAGCCGGGTCTACAGACAATATGCACCGTATCTGGAAACTGGATGTAAAAGAATTTCTTCATGCCGGGGAGAATCAGATCCGGATCGTATTCCGTTCCGTATTCAAATATATCGAAGATTATGAGTATGAAGAAAATAAAGAGATCCACTATGTTCCCTGCGGTGGAATGAAAGGAAACCAGCTGATCCGGAAGGCGCACTGTATGTTTGGATGGGACTGGGGCCCTCAGACCATTGATGCCGGAATTTTCCGGGATATTTATCTGGAAGCGTACAGTCATCCAAGGATTGAGGATGTGAAGATTACACAGGTGCATGGGGATGATGCTGTGGATGTGTGTACAACGGTGACTGTAAGCGGAGATGATGTGGATAAGTGTCGGGTGAGAGTGAGTGTCCTGGAGGATGCGGAGAGTGTCTGTGGATGTGATCGTGCAGATTACAAGCCGGAAGCAGGAGGGAAAATAACTCTGACATCCACGATCCATAACCCGAAACTCTGGTGGCCAAATGGTTACGGCGATCAGCCGCTATATAAAGTTCAGGTGGAGCTTCTGGACGAGGGCGGCGCAGTTCTGGAAACCATAACGAAACGCATCGGTCTCCGTACCCTTACCATCAGCCAGGAAAAAGATCTCTGGGGAAAAGAGTTCGCGTTCTGTGTCAATGGCGTGAAGATTTTTGCCATGGGCGGAAACTATATTCCGGAGGACTGTATCTATTCCAGGATCACGCCGGAGCTTCAGGAGTATCTTCTGGAATCCTGCAAACGTGCCAATTTTAACTGTGTCCGTGTGTGGGGCGGCGGTTATTATCCTTCGGATCATTTTATGATCTCTGTGATGAGATGGGACTGATCGTATGGCAGGTATCTGATGTTTGCATGTAATGTTTATGATCTCACGGAAGGATTTGAAGAGAATATCACGAAGGAGATCACGGAGAATGTAAAACGCCTCCGTCATTATGCATCCCTTGGACTGTGGTGCGGAAATAACGAGATGGAGTCGGCCTGGGATCACTGGCCGGAGGTGCAGAGTGAGTCGAAATATCTCCGTGCAGACTACATAAAAATGTTTGAGCATGTGGTTCCGAAAGCTGTGAAAGCAGCAGACAGCGAGACCTTTTTCTGGCAGTCTTCCCCAAGCTCCGGAGGCTGTTTTGATGACCCAGATGATGAGAACCGGGGCGACTGTCATTACTGGGATGTATGGCATGGTCAGAAGCCTTTTACCGATTATCAGAAGCATTATTTCCGTTTCTGTTCGGAGTTTGGCTTCCAGTCATTTCCGTGCCTGAAAACTGTGGAGAGTTTTACGGAAGAGAAAGACCGGAATATTTTTTCCAGGGTGATGGAGAACCACCAGAAAAATCCTGCAGCCAACGGAAAGATCCTGTATTACCTTTCCGAGAATTTCCGTTATCCGGAGAATTTCCGCAAGCTTCTCTATGTGAGCCAGATCCTCCAGGGAATGGCCATGAAGTATGGAGTGGACCACTGGAGACGCCACAGAGGCCGCTGTATGGGTACTCTTTACTGGCAGATCAACGATAACTGGCCGGTGGCATCCTGGGCAAGCATCGACTATTTTGGCCGCTGGAAGGCGCTTCACTATATGGCGAAAAAATTCTATGCGCCACAGGCTGTGAGCATGTGCCGGGATGAGGATACCATGCAGGTATATCTGGAAAATGAAAGTATGGAAGCGCAGCCATATCAGGTTGTCTTTTATGTGAAAAATATGGAATGCGAGATCCTTGAGAAGATTACCGGAAAGGGCACTGTGGGTGTGCAGGAGTCCGGGCAGATCCTGGCGGTGGATGTTTCCAGATGGGAAGACAGGAAGTATAAGATTTTCCTTGAGGCAGAAGTGACACTTGCTGATGGAAAAGTGCTCCGTGATGTGGAGACTCTTGTTCCATATAAATATCTGGAACTGGATAAACCGGAGATCGCCGCTGAGGTGGAGGAGCAGGAGGATGCGTTTGTGATCCATTTGAAGAACAGCTGCTTCAGCCCGTTTACAGCTATTGAATTTACTGATGCGGATGTAATTCTTGAGGATAATTTTTTCCATATGACAGGTGGAGAGGAAATGTGTATCCGGCTTGAGAAAAAAGATATACGAAGTGATGTGTCTCTGGATGCGGCAGAGCTTACACATCAGATGGAAATCCTGACGTTGGCGTAGGAGTTTTATAATGAAAAAGACGCGGCCTTTTATCGGATGATAAAGAGGTACGCGTCTTTTTTGTATGATATTAGGGGGGATTTTTATGGGTTTGTGCGTGTTTGCAGTTTCTTATTCGTAATTTTTATGTCTTTTGAAGAAATCTTTAGTTTCCTTTACGACCACACCGCTCAGGGCAAGAAGAGCGATCAGGTTCGGGAATGCCATCAGGGCATTGAAGATATCTGCGATGTTCCATACAGCTGCTACAGTCATATATGGTCCGATGAATACGCAGATGATGTACAGCCAGCGGTATGTTGTAACTGCGGCTTTGTTTCTGTTGAAAAGGTATTCCAGACATCTTTCACCGTAGTAATCCCATCCGAGGATTGTTGTGAATGCGAAGAATACCAGGCACAGCATCAGTGAGAAGGATGCTACAAACGGCGGGAAAGGAAGACCTTTCTGGAAAGCTGCTGTTGTGATAGCAACACCCTCAAGACCTGTGTTCCATGTCTCTGTGATGACGATGGAAAGACCTGTCATGGTACAGATCACGATGGTATCGATGAATGTACCTGTCATGGATACAAGACCCTGACGTACCGGCTCCTTTGTCTGAGCGGCTGCAGCTGCGATCGGGGCACTACCAAGACCGGATTCATTGGAGAAGATACCGCGGGCGATACCCTTCTGCATAGCCACGACCATGGTTCCCATTGCGCCACCTGCAAGTGCACTTCCTGTGAAAGCAGATTTTACGATAGTCACGATCGCTGCAGGTACTGCTGTGATGTTTGTGATCACGATGATCAGTGCCAGTGCAACATAGAGAACCGCCATAAACGGTACAACGACCTGTGATACTTTTGCGATTCTCTGGATTCCGCCGAGAACAACAAGTCCTACACATACGGTAAGTATCAGACATGCGACTACAGTTGCCCAGGAATATGTATTTCCGAAAAGTGCTACTGTGTGTGCTTTATCCGGGTCAAAGAAATTGGTAACTGCAGATGCAATACCATTTACCTGTGTGAAGGTTCCGATACCGAAAAGTCCTACACCTGCTCCGAAAAATGCGAAGATCTTGGCAAGCCATCTCCACTGTTTTCCCATACCGTTTTCGATGTAGTAGAATGGTCCGCCGAGAACGTGGCCTTCTTTGTCAATGGTACGGTACTTGATCGCCAGAAGTCCTTCTGCATATTTGGTTGCCATTCCGAAGAATGCGGCTACGATCATCCAGAAAAGTGCTCCTGGTCCGCCGGCTGCGATAGCAGTTGCAACACCTACGATATTTCCGGTTCCGATGGTTGCTGAAAGTGCAGTACACAGAGCTCCGAAGCTTGTGACCTCACCATCGCCGCCTTCTTCATTTTTTACCATGAATTTCAGTGCCTTTCCGAGGTGCCTTACCTGTAAAAGACCTAACCGAGTGGTTAACAGAATTCCTGTGAACAGGATCAGAATGATCAGCGGAAGTCCCCAAACGACTCCGTCAAACCATGTGATAAAGTTGTTGATTTGTGTAAACATTACTCTTTCCTCCATCCTTTTGCCTGAGAGATTTACAGCATTTTGTGTGCTGCGTACACCTTCGGCGCTCTTCCCTTTTGATTTGAAGAGACTCTCCTGAGTTTTTTTTATTTTTGAATGATGCCAGGGCCTTTTTTGTGTACGGTGGTGGCGGTCATTCGTTCTGTGTAGAAAAACACTGTAACACAGAGTATCACATGAATTGATGGATTTCAATGGGTTTTTTAAAAAAAATGCATTTATTAGAAAAATTAATCGACATATAATTGGGGGTTTGGGGATTTTTATTTTTCTATCAGAGGATGTTCCTTGTAATACATGCGGGTGAAATGCAGAAATGTCAGCATATCGCCACTGATATATTTGCTTTTTTTCCATACCATGCCGATTTTTATGCGGACAGGTGGATTGAGTGGGATACCGGTAATATTGAAACCGGAAAATTTATCGATCATGCTGGAGTAGAGAAAACAGCCATATTTTCCGGTTTTTACAAATTGTAAGGTGGTGTAGATCTGGCTGCTCCGCATAACGATATTGGGTGTGTGGCCATCCATCTCAAACCGCATTTTCAGGATCTGATTCTGGACGGAGTCAGCGTTGAAAAAGATCAGCTGTTCTTTTGCCATGTCTTTTGTTGTGACTGATTTTTTTTCTGCCAGCCTGTGGTCGTTGCTCACACAGAAAACCACCTGGTCGTTTGCCAGGACGGTGTTGTGAAATTTATCTATATTATACTGTTCCATATTGACCAGAGCTACATCCAGGGTGTCATCTTGTATCAGATTGCAGGCACGGACAGATCCGTATTCTTCCAGTGCTACGGCAATTTCCGGGTGCTTCTCGTGAAACGCTGTAAGCAGCTCCGGAAAAAATACGGTACTCAGCATTGGAGGGATCCCGATGCGAAGAGGGGGCTTTATCCTGGACATGCTGGAGTAATCGGCCTGAAGCTCATTACAATATTGAAGAATATAGGTTGCTTTTTTTGTAGAAGGACTCTCCCTCCAGGGTCAGACTCAGCTGATTTCCTTTTCTGGAAAAAAGGCTGATCCCGAATTCAATTTCCAGATCGCGGATAGCCATGGAAATGGTGGGCTGGGTCACATATAATTCTTCGGCTGCCTTTGTGATGCTGTGGCAGCGGCTGGCTGTGCAGAAATAGCGTAGTTGATTCAGTGTCATGATAAACCTTCTCTCGATGTATTGTCAGATTAAATTTTTCAGTAAAGTTTTTCATTTCTGTCTGGAAAAGATATGACAGAGTGTTTTGGTGTCTACATAAAAATAGCATAGAAATATAATTTTTGCCAGATTCATTTACTGATACACTGGTTTTGTGTTAGTAGTGCACAAAAATATCATTAAAACTGATACTATAAATATTTTTTATGTGGATATATAATTCATTAATTTGTTTTTTTGCATGTACACAAGCTATAATAAAATCATCAAAAGAAACGTGTACGGCCTATACTTTTCAGGAAAAAACCAAATGGAAGGAGAGTACAGAAATGTCTCAGACAACTATAACATTGCTGTTTCTTGTGTTCACCATTATCAGTTTCATCCTTGAAAAAATTCCTCTTGGACTGACGGCTTCAATCTGTGCCATCGGTCTGACACTTACAGGAGTTGTGGATGCGACAACAACATTTTCACAGTATGTAAACAGTAACGTAATCCTTTGCGTTGGCATGTTTGTAGTAGGCCAGGCATTGTTCGAAACAGGAATGGCAAATAAGATCGGAGGACTGGTCACAAAATTTTGCCAGAACAGAAAAAAACACTGATCATTGCAATCATGGTGATCGTAGGTGTAATGTCCGGATTCTTATCCAATACAGGTACTGCAGCAGTTTTGATCCCGGTAGTCTGTGGAATCGCCGATGAGTCCGGCTATTCCAGAAGTCGTCTTCTGATGCCGTTAGTATTTGCTGCAGCACTTGGCGGAAACCTTTCTATTATCGGTGCACCCGGAAACCTGATGGGTGTGAATGCACTTCAGGAGATGGGGCTTTCCACAAGCTTCTTTATGTATGCGCCGGTGGAGTTCCGATGCTTCTGCTCGGAATCCTCTACTTTGTCCTTATCGGATATAAATTCCTTCCGGATGGTAAGAGTGCATCCGGTGCAGCTCTTGAAGATCAGCAGGATTTCAGCCATGTACCGAAGTGGAAACAGACCGTTTCCCTGGTAGTACTGATCCTTGTGATCCTTGCGATGATCTTTGAGAAAGAGATCGGCGTCAGCATTGAGGTTTCCGCATGTATCGGAGCGATCCTCCTGGTTCTGACAGGAGTTATTTCCGAGAAAGACGCACTGAAGTCTATTGACCTGAAGGTTGTAATTTCTTTTCGGCGGTTCTCTGACACTTGCGAAAGCGTCTGGATACAACCGGAGCCTGGAGAGCTGATCGCAGATAAGATCGTAGGACTTCTTGGAGCAGATCCGAGTCCGATCCTCTTCTCTGTAATCTTGTCGTGACCTGTGTGCTGACAAATTTCATGTCAAATACAGCAACCGACAGCAGCTGATGATCCCAATTGCGGTATCTCTTGCAAACAACCTCGGAGCAGATCCGAGAGCCGTTGTTATCGCAACTGTTATCGCAGGTTCCTGTGCATATGCAACACCGATCGGTATGCCGGCAAACACCATGGTAGTCGGTCTTGGCGGATACAAATTCAAGGACTATGTGAAATCCGGTCTGCCGTTGATTCTGGTATCCTTTGTGATCTGTATGATCCTGTTACCGATCCTGTTTCCGTTCTACCCGTAAGGAGAGAAACTTTTGATAAATAAGCCAAAAAGCCATCTTAACCATTAATCAGCCAAAATTAATGATGAAACAACCAACAAAAACCTATGTAACTAAAAAACATTAAACCATCGAACCATATCAGGAGGTATATCATGACTAAGGAAAATGGAGTTAAAGTATTAACAGACATGGTAGCAGATTTTGTTGCCCATATTGGAAAAAAATTACCGGATGACGTAGTTAATAAACTTGAAGAGCTTGGTTCACAGGAAACAGCTGCACTTCCAAAGGTTCTTTATGAGACAATGACAAAGAACCAGGGACTTGCTGTAGAACTGAACCGCCCAAGCTGTCAGGATACAGGAGTTCTTCAGTTCTGGCTGAAATGCGGAACAAATTTCCCGTATATCAATGAGCTGGAAGTACTTTTGAAGGAGGCTGTTGTGCAGGCTACTTTTGCAGCACCGCTAAGACATAACTCAGTTCAGACTTTTGATGAGTACAATACAAAGAAAAACGTTGGTAAAGGAACTCCGACTGTATGGTGGGATATTGTTCCCAACAGCGATAAATGTGAGATCTACGCATACATGGCAGGCGGCGGATGTACCCTTCCTGGAAAAGCAATGGTTCTGATGCCAGGTGCCGGTTATGAGGGTGTTACAGATTTCGTTCTTGACCAGATGACAACTTACGGACTGAATGCATGTCCGCCACTTCTTGTTGGCGTTGGTGTGGGAACTTCTGTAGAGACAGCGGCCCTGAATTCCAAGAAAGCATTGATGCGTCCGATCGGTTCTCACAACGATAACGCAAACGCAGCAAAAAATGGAGAAGCTTCTCGAGGACGGTATCAATGCCATCGGTCTTGGACCGCAGGGTATGGGCGGAAAGTATTCTGTAATGGGTGTTAACATTGAGAATACTGCACGTCATCCATCTACCATCGGTGTTGCAGTAAATGTTGGATGCTGGTCTCACCGTCGTGGACATCTGGTTGTAAATCCGGATCTTACAGTAATCTGTGATACTCATTCTACATGGAAATTTAATGCATAATATAAACGGAGGGAAAAATCATGATCGAAATCAGAGGAGATAAAAAAGTTCTTATTACACCTGTAAGCGCAGAAGACCTGGCTGACATCAAAATCGGTGATATTGTATGGCTGGACGGAGATCTGATGACCTGTCGTGACGTTGCTCACCGTCGTCTTGTGGAGTACGGAAGAGAGCTTCCTTATGACATAAAGGATAAGGCAATTTTCCATGCTGGTCCTATTGTCCGCAAGATCGAGGGCACAGAGGATGATTATGAGATGGTTTCCGTAGGTCCTACAACTTCCATGCGTATGGAGAAGTTTGAGTATGAGTTCACAAAACTTACCGGTGTACGAGTGATCGTTGGTAAAGGTGGTATGGGCCCGAATACAGAGCGTGCATGCAAAGAGTTTGGCGCTATCCACTGTGTATTCCCGGCAGGCTGCGCAGTTGTTGCTGCTACAGAGGTAGAGAAGATCGTGGAGCATCACTGGGATGAGCTTGGTATGCCGGAGACTTTATGGTGCAATAAAGTAAAAGAGTTCGGCCCGCTGATCGTGTCTATTGATGCGCAGGGACGTAACCTGTTTGAGGAAAATAAGGTTGTATTTAATGAGCGTAAAGAGGCCGCGAAACAGGCAATTTATCCTGAGGTTAAGTTTATTAAATAAGAGCTGCTGTTTATTGATCAGAAACTCTGCCATGAGAGTTCCTGGTATGAATGATGAGTGTTGCCGGGTACAGAGTATTCAGTAACCGGCGAATAACGGCGCGTAAGAAAAGAAGAGCAGCCGGCAGATCGTAAAAAATGGTCTGCCGGTTGCTTTTTTCTGTGTAAAGACTTAAACTTTTATCAAAGTAATCAGAGGGAGGAACAGGATGATCGTTAAAACAAATTTTCGGACAACTTCAGAACGTGAGGAAGCATTTGGAAATCATGGAGATAACAATCAGTTCTTCTGTCTGTATGCTGTTGGTGATAATCTGCGGGGGAATTCGTTTCCCTGGCACTGGCACTCAGCTTTTGAAATTGATCTGGTGACAGGGTGCAATACTAGATTTGATTTTGAAGGAAATTCTCTGAACATTGCTCCTGGAAATGCAATTTTTATCAATTCCCAGAAAATCCATGCCTATCAGCCGGAAAATCCTGTTAAATATAAAACCTATGCGATTCTGTTTGAACCGGTTCTGCTGTCAGGGCAGTATAACGGAGAGATTTTCCAAAAATATGTGGCACCGGTTATGAAATCTCAGCTGTCAGGTGTAGAAATTACCTCTAAAGATCCAATGTCTGAGTGCATAAAAGAAATTATCCGGCTGGCAAAAGAGGAACCGCCGTATTATGAGATCCGCATTCGCACTCAGCTGGAAGAGTTATGGTGCAGACTTATGGATAAGATAAGTACGATGCAGACCGAACCGCCTCTTCATAAAGAAGACAGTGGGCGAATTAAGGATATGTTAAACTACATTCATATCCATTACGGAGAAGCTCTTTCCCTGGAGAAAATAGCGGCGGCTGCATCTGTAGGTGTACGGGAATGCAGCCGGTGTTTTCAGCGCTCGATCCGTCGGTCGCCGATGGATTATGTGAATTTGTATCGGGTGCAGATTGCGGCTGAATTGCTGGCGACCACAGATTATACAGTTACGGAAATCAGTGAAAGATGCGGCTTCAGTTCTGTCAGCTATTTTGGAAAAGTGTTTCGCAAACAGATTGGAGAGTCGCCTGCACAGTACCGGAAACAGTTTTGAGAAGAAGTGCTCAGGCGGTTTCGCTGATATCTTCCTCTGATGGTTTGACAAAAAATTGAGCTTCTTCCATATACTGTTCCAGTTCCGGAATCTTTGAGGAATCGTACTTGGTAAGATTGAGAATCATGGAATCTACAGATCCCTGGGACATGATTTCCAGAATGTCGTACATGTTGATCTTTTTGCCTCTTAATTCTACAAATCCGGCAATATTGAAGCGGACGGTCATATTGACATATTTTCTGAAATCATTGATTGTTTTTAAATGAATGTTGTATCGTATCATAATCAGGACTCCTTTCCTTTGAATCGATTTCATAATACATGGAATTATAGTGAAAAAATATATAGTTCTGGACGATAAATGGTAAAATTCGGACTAAAACAAAGAGGGATGCCTGAGATTGATATGTGGCTTGCCGGGGGGATTTTTTCTGGCTTTTGGGTTTTACAGGGATGTTTGGTTATGGTAAAATAAATGGGGTGTGAACAGGTGGTTCCAGTAACTGAGAAGGGCTGCCTGAATATGTACGAAAGAGAATGAGGTATTGGTGTTATGGGGGATTTTTTGAAGAATATTAACTGGAAGCATGTTCTGATCATGTGTATCGGTAACATTCTGGCCGGTATGGGAATCGCGATCTTTAAGCTGGCTGGTCTGGGAACGGATCCGTTCAGTGGGATGAATATGGCGGTTGCGGCTAAGCTTGGTATGGCTTATGGTAATTTTCAGCTGCTGGTGAATGTTGTATTGCTGGTTGTGCAGGTTGCGTTCGGACGGAAGTTTCTGGGAATCGGTACGGTTGTGAATGCGGTGTTCCTGGCTTATATCTGTACGTTTTTTTATTATATTTTTACGGGTGTTATGGGGCTGGAACTGGTGGCTATGCCGGTGAGACTGGTGGCATTGTGCGTTGGCGTTGCGATTATCTGTCTGGGATTGTCGATGTATCAGATGCCGGATGAGGGGGTTGCGCCTTATGACAGTTTGTCACTGATCATGACGGATAAGTGGCCGAAGATTCCTTATTTCTGGCACAGGATGTCCAATGATGTGGTTTGTGCGCTGATTTGTTATTTTGCCGGTGGTGTGATTGGAATTGGTACGCTGGTGACGGCTTTTGGGCTGGGGCCGGTGATTCATTTCTTTAATCGTCATTTTACCGGGAAGCTGCTTGCCTGGGTTGATGGTGAGTGAGTTTGTAGTTGTATGGGTTGAGCTGAACTGGCTGCGGGATGTGGCTGGTTCAGTTTTTTTTGTGAAAAGGGACGCCCGCCAGGCGTGTGCTGCCTGTCACCGGGGCTTCGTCGGGGGCTGGCTTCTAGGCTGCCGGAATTCTGCTAAAAGCGTTTTCCAAAAGTCCGAACTCGCGTCTTGTAGCCGCTCAGACAGCGGGCTTTTGTAAAACAACGCAGATTTCCGGCAGCCAAGAATCAGCTCCCCTCCTGCAGAGTCCGGTGACAGACAGCACACGCCTGGCGGGCTGGCTTTTCAGGGTGGTAGGGTAGAGTGGCTGCTTGGGAGTTGGATGGGCTATCAGCGCTTCGCTGGATAGCTGGGATGATAGGTTGGGTTTTTATGTGATGAGATATGAGAAAACGATATGAAGAAGCAGAATTGTAATGTTCGTGGTTATGTAAAAAGTGCATATTGCTTTTTGACGGTATTACAGAGCTGCTATGATGTGTTAAAATATAAACAATGTTAATATAATACAGTTACATTATTCATTTTATAACTATTTATAAATGTGTTATGATATCCTCTGATGAGAGATATATAATGAACACAGTCGTATGAAATGAGAGTGTTCATGAATAGCTGGCTGTCCGGGTTGCCGGGGCTTATGTGATGAAGGAGAGGATACGATTATGGAATTTAATCATGGCGTTTTGTTTTCAGATACATATCAGAAGAAGCTGAAATCTCAGTTTTATTATGCAGATAAGGATCCGCAGTATGGTGCGAGACTTTTCTTTGAGAACTCCGGTGGTTCTCTGCGGCTTAAGAAGGCGGTTGAGGCTAAGGCTGCTATCGAGGAATTTCCGGATTGCCCGGAGCGTGCTCGTGGCAGAGGTTTTGATCTGGCGGATTATGTTAAGAATGGTACTCGGGAGATCCTGGAGGTTATTTTTGGTGCAAAGAGTGGTGCTCTTATCACTGAGCTGACTGCTTCCCAGACCATGTTCCATGCGGTTGGTACGATCATGGAAGGTGTTGACTGGGGTAAGAACGCAGTTACTTCTGCTCTGGAACATCCGTCTGCTCATGATGCGGTTGAGTATTACTGTAAAAAAACCGGCAGGGAGTTCCGTGAGGTTCCGGCTAATAAGGTGACTGGTGGCCTTGATCCGGATGAGATCATGAAGTATGTAGATAAGGATACGGTTCTTCTCAGTATTATGGCTGCTTCCAATATTTCCGGTAATATCATGGATATCAAGGAGATCGCACGTCGTGCAAAAGAGATCAACCCGGATATCTACATTGTAAGTGATGCAGTTCAGCATGCTCCTCATGCAGTGATCGATGTTGAGGACTGGGATGTGGATGTCTGCAACTTTGCACCGTATAAGTTCTTTGGTGTTCGTGGCTGCGGTTATGCTTATGTTTCTGACCGTGTTGCTGTGCTGCCGCATATCAAGCTGACCTGCAAGGATGATAATGTATGGGCTCTTGGTACTCCGGCTCCGGCTAACTTTGCGGCTATGATGGCGGTTATTGATTATGTTTGCAGTATCGGGAAGCATTTCCTGGGTGATTCTGCACAGAAATATAATAAGCGTGAGCTTTTTGTTGAGGGTATGAATCACATTCATCTTCAGGAGAGAGCGCTTCTGTACCGTATGCTGGAAGGTACCGATAAGGTTCCGGGGCTTCGTCATATTCCGGGGGTTCAGGTTTATGTGGATATGGAGGATCTTACGTACAAAGATCTCATTGTTGCGATGGGTATCGAGGGTATTGAGTATGCAGAGTGTGCAAGAAGATATCTTGAACACGGTGTTACTCTGTTCGAGCGTGTAAAGAGCAGCCCGTATTCCAAACGTATTGTTGAGACTCTTGGTCTTGAAGGTGCACTTCGTGTTTCTCCGCTCCACTGCCACGGAACAGATGATATCGATAAATTCCTGAAGATCACTAAGGATATTGCTGAAGGTAAATAAAAACAGTTTTTGTAAAAAAATGAAACAGGAACCGCCCTTTTTTCATGTTTTGGCATGGAAGAAAAGGGCGGTTTTTTATGTTATAGGAAATTACTCCGTAATGTTCCTATAACATAAAAAAGCCCTCCGGGCAGGATCGCACTGCGACGGAGAGGAATTATGTCGCTGAAGCGACCCGTCGCAGGCGGAGAATCCTGCAAGCAGGATTCTTTCTTATAAGGATATTGGGGATTTTTCAGGCAAGTGATACTGATGTGGGATAAATGATAATTATATTGAATAAATGATATTCTGTGCAGGAAATTTCTGCTAAGATAGGATTATCAAAACACACAGTGGGAGGCAGAGATGAAGGAAATTCTTTTTGGTGCGGCATACTACGACGAATACATGCCGTATGACAGACTTGATAAAGATATAGATATGATGAAAAAAGCCGGGATCAATACGGTGCGTATTGCGGAATCTACGTGGAGCACCTGCGAGCCCCAGGATGGGGTGTTTGACTTTTCTCATGTGGAGCGTGTTATGGATGCCATGGAGGAAGCCGGAATCAATGTGATCATCGGAACGCCTACGTACGCAGTGCCTGCGTGGATGGTGAAAGCTCACCCGGATGTGATCGCCACAACGAAAAAAGGCGCAGGGATCTATGGTGCAAGACAGATCATGGACATTACCAATCCGGTATATCTTTTTTATGCGGAGCGTGTGATCCGCAAGCTGATGGAGATCAGTGCCCACAGGAAATGTGTTATAGGTTTCCAGGTGGATAATGAGACAAAATATTACGGCACAGCAGGTAAGAATGTACAGCTGGCTTTTGTGAAATATTTAAGAGAAAAATTTCATGATAATCTGGATGCCATGAATTATGAATTCGGGCTGGATTACTGGAGCAATCGGATTGAT
>ENA-OQDT01000512-OQDT01000512.1-human-gut-metagenome-genome-assembly--contig:-NODE-512-length-25113-cov-3.570079_pt1 | contig 25113 bp, 27 predicted proteins | sample MGYA00242786_ERZ504617 | MGnify/ENA primary metagenome ERZ504617 (study PRJEB26092, sample SAMD00036337) | human gut metagenome | host: Homo sapiens | study: EMG produced TPA metagenomics assembly of...
CCCTGATATACTGCATATGTCCTTTCTTCATCGTTTACTCGTTAAAAACATCTTGTACTGATGTGATATTTTTTTTACTTTTTCTTTCCACTGATAAATAGCAATGAATTACCTGATTCCTCATACAGACGCACCTGTCTGTCTTCCTCCTTGACTGTCTGCGTCTTTCAGCATCTTCTCATCCAGCGGATTCCCGTTTTTTGCAAATGCTTTCCAGTCATCCTTCACTGTGATCTTTGGATATAACGGGAACATTTCATCAATTGGCACCAGAATCTCCTCAAGCATCCCCTCCTGCTTTAATGCTCCGATTTCTTCCAGTGTCTTTGCATCCTTTATCTGAAACGCCGATACTCTTGTACGGATCAGTGATTCCATACATCCGCCACATCCAAGCTGTTCGCCGATATCGTGGCAAAGAGTCCTGATATAGGTTCCTTTGGAACACGACACCTCCATACGGACCCGCGGAAGATCCATTTCTATGATCCGGATATCCAGGATTTTCACCGGACGGGCTTTTCTTTCTACGACCTTTCCTTCTCTGGCAAGCTCATATAAATTTTTTCCCGTTTACCTTAAGTGCCGAATACATCGGTGGAATCTGATCATAGTCTCCGATAAAGCTTTCGATTACTTCTCTTACTTTATCTGCTGTAAGTGTTTCCGTACTTTTTTCTTCCAGAATCCTGCCCGTGATATCCTGTGTGTCAGTTGTCATACCGAGAAGCATAACTGCCTCATAAGTCTTATCCTTATCCGTCAGAAGATCACAAAGCTTGGTTGCTTTTCCCAAGCAAACCGGAAGAACACCTGTCGCATCCGGATCAAGTGTTCCGGTGTGTCCGAATTTTTTTTCTGTCCCACGATCCCACGGAGTTTTGCTACTACATCGTGGGAAGTGAACCCTTTTTCTTTATACACATTAATGATTCCGTGTATCATAGTTTACTGCTCCTGTGTCTTTTCCAGTTTTTCCATCTGCGCTTCGATCTGTTTTGACAGATTGTTCAGCACATCAAACGGTGTTCCTGTCATTGTAAATCCAGCTGCCTTCTTATGACCACCACCGCCAAAATACTGTGCAATCCTGCTGACATCGACCTTCTCTTTTGAACGGAGGCTTACTTTGAATTCATTCTGCCTCAGTTCATACATAAACACGGCAACTTCTACCCCTTCCGTTACACGGAGCTGGCTTACAATTCCTTCCAGATCTTTCGGTCTTACCCCGTAAAACTCCATCACATCTTTTCGGATAAAAGATGCAATACCGGTTCCATTCAGAAACAGGATACTTTCCATCAATGCGCGCCCCATTACAAGATTCTGTGCGTAGGATTTCGCATAGAATGTCTCTTCTATGATCTTTGGTGCGTCCAATTCCCTTTTTCCAGAAGTTTCGCAGCCACCCGGAATGTCTCCGGTCCGGCACAGGAATACTGGAATACTCCCGTATCATGCACGATTCCAAGATATAGTGCTTCCGCTACATTTTTAGAAACCTTCTCTTCATCCAACAGTCCGTATACCAGCTCTGATGTTGAACTTGCTTCCGGAACGATATGATTGACCTCTGCAAAGCCAATGTTGCTGATATGATGATCTACACAGAATGTATGCTTTGCTTTTACAAACAATGGTTTGGAATATTCCAGTCTGTCTGTATCCCCGCAATCCAGGGAAATAAAGAGATCATATATTTTTTTCTTCATTATCCACAGACTCCAGAATTGTCTCTGTTCCGTTTAAGAAATGAAAAGATTCCGGGATATCTTTCAGATAAATGTCTACGGTTTTATCACTGTAATTTTCGCGGATATACTGTCCGAGTCCCACGCAGGAACCCACACAGTCTCCGTCCGGGCGTATATGTCCGCCGATCGCAATCGTGGACACATTCTCCAATACTTTACTCAGCATCTTCCTCAACACCTTCCGTTTTCAGGTCTTTGGTTACTTCATCGATCTTCTTTGACATATTGACACCATATTCAATGGACTGATCCAGCACGAACCTGATCTCCGGTGTATTACGGAGATTCAATGTTCTTGCCAGTTCCCGGCGGATATATCCTTCCGCACTCTGCAAACCCTTGATCGTCTGTTCCTGCTCGTAAGCATCTCCGAGCACACTGATATATGCCTTACATGTCTTAAGGTCCGGCGCAACTTCTGCGGCTACAACCGAAGTCCACGGTGCAACACGCGGGTCTTTTAATCCCCCGCGGATGATGTTCGATAACTCGTGCTGCACCTCTGTATTTACTCTTGTATTCTTAATACTTCTTTTTCTCATTTTTATATCAACTCCTAGCGTGGAATCTCTACCATCTCAAATGCCTCTACGAGGTCACCTTCTTTGATGTCATTGAAGTTTGCAAATACGAATCCGCATTCGTAACCTGCTTTACTTCTTTACATCGTCTTTGAATCTCTTCAGTGATGCCAGAGGTCCTTCAAATATTACAATACCGTCACGAGTCAGGCGGACAGAACAGTCTCTCTTGAACAGACCGTCAAGGACATAAGATCCGGCGATTGTTCCGACTCCCGAAGCCTTGAATGTCTGACGTACTTCTGCGTGTCCGAGTACTTTCTCCTCAAATACAGGATCCAGCATACCTTTCATGGCCGCTTCTACGTCTTCGATCGCATTGTAGATGACACGGTACAGACGAATGTCTACACCTTCACGGTCTGCCGTTTCTTTTGCAGTTGCATCAGGACGTACATTAAATCCGATGATAATAGCATTTGATGCAGAAGCAAGACTTACGTCCGATTCATTGATCGCACCAACACCACCGTGGATGATCTTAACGACTACTTCATCGTTCGAGAGTTTCAGCAGGCTCTGTTTGATTGCTTCTACAGATCCCTGTACATCTGCTTTTACGACGATTCCAAGTTCTTTTAAGTTACCCTCCTGGATCTGTGTAAACAGATCATCCAGAGAAAGTTTGGATTTTGTCTCTTCCAGAAGTTTTACTTTGCTCTGTGAGATAAATGTCTCTGCGAAGTTTCTTGCTTCTTTTTCATTTCCGCATCCAACGATAACCTCTCCGGCATTCGGTACATCATTCAGTCCCAGGATCTCTACCGGTGTAGACGGGCCTGCTTCTTTGACTCTTCTTCCCTTATCATCCATCATGGCTCTTACTTTACCAAACGCAGAACCGGCAGCGATTGGATCTCCGACGCGAAGTGTTCCCTTCTGAACCAGGATATTGGCAACAGAACCTCTTCCCTTATCCAGTTTTGCTTCCAGGACAAGACCTCTGGCACGACGGTTTGGATTTGCCTTTAATTCCATTACTTCTGCTGTCAGAGCGATCATTTCCATCAGATCTTCCAGTCCTTCACCTGTCTTGGCAGATACCGGAACAAAGATGGTGCTTCCGCCCCAGTCTTCCGGAATCAGTTCATACTCTGTCAGTTCCTGTTTTACACGGTCGATGTTGGCACTAGGTTTATCCATCTTATTAACAGCAACGATGATCTCTACACCCGCAGCCTTTGCATGGTTGATCGCTTCTACTGTCTGCGGCATAACACCATCATCTGCTGCTACTACAAGAACAGCGATATCTGTAGAACTTGCTCCACGCATACGCATTGCTGTAAATGCCTCATGTCCCGGTGTATCCAGGAATGTGATCTTCTCTCCGTTGATTTCTACAACATACGCACCAATGTGCTGTGTGATACCACCGGCCTCACGGTCAATAACATTGGTATGACGGATCGCATCCAGAAGAGAAGTTTTACCATGGTCAACGTGACCCATAACACAGACTACCGGCGGACGTTTCTTCATTTTCTTTTCGTCCTCTTCGTCTTCCTTCAGAAGTTCTTCGATTACATCTACAACTTCTTCCTTCTCACACAGGACATCGAATTCCAGCGCGATCTCTTCTGCTGTCTCGTAATCGATTTCCTGGTTTACAGTAGCAATCTTGCCCTGCATAAACAGCTTTTTCACGATCACAGATGGTACGATCTTCATCTTGTCTGCCAGTTCTTTGATTGTCAGGACTTCCGGGATTGTGATCTGTTTGATCTCTTCTTCTACCTTCTGCTCTTTCTGCTGTGGTTTCTGAAGCTGCTGCTTCGGCTCGTTTTTCTTCTTACCCTTTGACATTCTTTCTTCATCATCGCGACGATAATCTTTCTTCTTGTGATCGTCTTTTCCCTTGGCATTCTTTCTCTGTGGTTTCTGTCCTTCGATTGCAGGAGCCGGAATGCTTGTGTTATTTCTTCTGTCATTTCTTCTGTTATCTGATTTTTCTCCGAATTTGCGTCCCTGTCTGTCATCACCACGGTTGTTGTCATATCTGTTATCGCGGTCTCCCTGATTTCTGTCGGAACGGCCATTCTGCGGACGGTCGCCTCTCTGGAATCTCTGTCCGCCTCTTCCTTCCTGACGATCACTACGTCCGTCTCTTCCGCCGCCGCGTCTGTCGCTGCCGCGGTTATTTCTGTTGTCGTCTCTGTTTGATCTTTCTGTTCTTTCATTTCTGTCCGGTCTTTCGTTTCTTTCCGGACGTCTGCCCTGTGCTCTTTCTGCTGCCGGCCTCTCTGTTCTCTTTGGAGCCTGTGCCTCTCCTGTTGCTGTGTTCTGTGCCGCAGGGCGCTTTGCCGGACGGCCGTTATTTGCCTGCATCTGTTTTCCCTGTCCGGAATTCTGACGGTTTCCGCCGGATCTTCTTCCTTTATTACCGCCGTTCTGTGTATTCTGCGGACGGAATACATGCACGATATTCTTTTTCTTTGGTGTTTCTGATTTTTCTGTATTTTCGTTTATATTTGTTTCTATATCTTTATTTGACATATGATCTGCCTCCTCTACGCAATTGTCTGATTCTCTGTGTCTATATGCTTCCGGATACCTTTTGCGAATCCCTCATCAAGGACCACCAAAGATGCGCGGAATTCTTTTCCCATTGCATGCCCCAATGTCTCTTTGTCTTTGTAAAAATAGATCGGAACCTGATAAAAGTCACACATGTTCTGAAATTTCTTCTTGGTATTATCGGATGCATCGTCTGCAACGATCACAAGACATGCTCTTCCGGATTTTACTTCTTTCTCCGTACAGAACTCTCCACTTGCAACCTTGCCGGCTTTTGTAGCCAGACCAATCATAGATAATGCTTTATTCTGACTCAAGTACTTCCATCTCCTTTTCCAGTGCTTCATACACTTCTTTTGGAATAGCCTGCTTAAAGGATCTCTCCAGGCCTTTGTTCTTCACTGCTTTTGCAAGACAGCCGCCATTCGGACAGAGATAAGCACCGCGTCCGTTCTTTCTTCCTGTCGCATCCAGCAGAAATTCTCCCTCCGATGTGCGGATGACACGAATCATCTCTTTTTTACTCTTCATTTCCTGACATCCTACGCATTTGCGCATAGGAACTTTTTTATTTACTCCCACGAATTATCACCTATTCCTCTGTGTCCTCAACTTCGTCGAATGTGATCTCTGCGTCGTCTTCATCATATTCAGCATCTGCCGTGTTCTCTACATCGAATTCTTCTGCATCGTCGTCATACTCTTCTTCGTACACGCCCTCGCTTAATTCCATGTAGTTTTCCGGAAGTTCTCCGGACTCGATTGCCTGCGTTTCATTTTTGATGTCGATCTTATATCCTGTCAGTCTTGCTGCAAGTCTTGCATTCTGTCCTTCTTTACCGATTGCCAGAGATAACTGATAATCCGGAACGATAACGCTGGCTGTCTTTTCATCCGGATCAGCCATTACAGAGATAACCTTTGCCGGGCTTAATGCATTCTCGATCAGAATAGCCGGGTTGTCACTCCAGTTGATGATATCGATCTTCTCCCCACGCAGCTCATTGACGATCGCATTGACTCTGGCTCCGTTCATACCGACGCATGCTCCGACCGGATCTACATCAGGATCGTTAGACCATACGGCAATTTTTGTTCTGCTTCCCGCTTCTCTTGCAATGCTCTTGATCTCTACGGTACCATCCTTCACTTCTGTAACTTCTGATTCAAACAGACGTTTTACAAGTTCCGGATGTGTACGGGACACGAGGATCTTTGGTCCCTTTGTCGTATTCTTTACTTCTACTACATACAATTTGATACGTTCTGTCGGTTTGAATACCTCGCCTTTTACCTGTTCGTTCTCTGTCAGCATAGCATCTGCCTTACCAAGGTTGATGCTGACATTCTTTCCGACATAACGCTGCACAATACCTGTTACGATATCTTTTTCTTTTTCAAAATACTGATCGTATACAACCTTACGCTCTTCTTCGCGGATCTTCTGCAAGATCAGGTTCTTGGCATTCTGTGTTGCAATACGTCCGAATGATTTAGACTCGATCGGAATATGCACGATATCACCAAGTTCAAACTTGCTGTCAATCTCTTTTGCATCTTCCAGACTGATCTGTTCCAGTTTGTCTTCTACTTCTTCCACAACTGTTTTCTCAGCATATAACTGATACTCACATGTTTCTTTGTTCATAATCAGTTTGATATTATCTGTTTTGCCGAAATGGTTTTTACAGGCATTCATCAGTGAATTTTCAATGGCGTCTAACAGTGTTTCTTTGCTGATATCTTTCTCTTTCTCCAGTATATTTAACGCTTCTAATAATTCTGTATTCATGGTCTTTCCTCCTTGCTTATCCATGCCGTTTAAAAATCAAACGCTAATCGGATCAGTGCGATCTCGCTCTTTTCAAATGTTTTCTCGGTCTCATCTTCCATCTCGATCGTAACCGTTGTCTCATCGTAATCTTTTAAGATTCCGGTGAATTCTTTCTGTCTGTCAATCATGCGGTAGGTTCTGATCTCGACTTCTTCTCCAAGGCTTCTCCTGAAGTCCTTTTCCTTCTTCAGCGGTCTGCCAAGTCCGGGTGAACTGACTTCCAGGATATAGGAATCTTCGATATAATCTTTCTCATCCAAAATGTCGGAAAGTCTGCGGCTTACAGCCTCACAGTCATTCACTCCGATTCCGCCCGGTTTATCAATATATGCACGAAGATACCAGTTACTTCCTTCTTTTACATATTCGACATCCACCAGTTCAAATCCATACTCTTCCACGATCGGAAGCAGGATCTCTTCTGTTTTCTGTTCATACATTTCTTTTTTTGACAATCTAAAATCCTCCTTATGCAGACCTTATTTATCTACGTTATACGATCAGCCGGTCTTCTTTCATTTATGCTTTTTACCTGCTTATCTGCAGGATCTGCCACTGGCAGATTCTGCTGCATACTTTGATATGCAACAAAGAAGAGTGAACGATATGTCCACTCTTCTGCCGGTTGATTTATGTAACTGAATTAACTATAGCACCGTTTTTCTGCAAAATCAAGGGATTTTGCGTATTTTTTTACATTTTTCCATGTTTGAATGCCATCATCATCTCATTTGTCAGGCTCAGATCTTCGGCCTCTACCGGCATCTGCTCCCTTTCAAACCACTCTGCCATGGCAAGTTCATCGGTATCGAGCGTGATACCGTCTTCCCCGTCCAGTTCACAGAAGAATCCCATCAGCAGTGTATCGGTAAAGGACCACGGCTGACTCTTATAATACCGCAGATTCTTTACCTTCAGTCCGACTTCTTCCATGACCTCACGCCTTACCGTCTCCTCAATGGATTCACCCGTTTCATTAAAGCCTGCGAGCAGTGCATACTTTTTGTATTCTCTTCCCGCATACTTCGACATCAGGATCTTATTTCCATGTGTGACAGCTATGATCACCGCCGGACATATCTTCGGAAATTCCATCATTCCACAATCCGGACAACGCATCATGCGTTCTTTGTCGTCATGTACCATAGGCTGCCCGCAGTGGCCGCAGAATTTCCGTGACTGATACCAGCGGTAAAGCTGCCATCCTGTCACTGCGGCAAATTGTCTGTACTTTGGTCTGGCCTCGCGGAAATACTGATTATCCTTCAGTTCAAACCCCGGAAAGTCTGTCGGGTCGATCCCATCCGCCAGATAGTAGCCCTGTCCATCAATCGAGAAGAGATACGTATAATCTTCATAGATATCCGGATAACAGACTGCAGCCTCTTTGAATGTCAGGAAAGAAATCTCCTGATCTTCCAGCTTCACCAGAATCTTTCTTCCTTCATAATACAAGATCACGCTGTCTTCCTTTGGCGGCTCCGGGACATATTCATTTCTATATACATGTGGTTCAATGTTCTGTATCATATCGTTTACCCTCTGTACTTTGTTCCTGTACCATCTCGTTTTGCAAGCTTCAGACGGTTCAGGGTGACTTCTTTTTCATGGTATGAAATCTTACACTCAGTTCCCTCTTCAAACAGATATACATTCGTCAATGCATCGTCTTTTTTCAAGCGGATACCCCGCACTCCGATCGCGCCTTTCTTCTTCTCCGTAACTTCTGCTGCCGGAAAACGCAGGAAAAATCCATCTGCCGTCTGCAGTACAATATGCTGGTTCTCCGTCACCACCCTGATATTCACGACTTCATCTTCCGGCTGAAGTTTTGTTGCCGCAATGGTGCGTTTTGTTACCTGGAATTCGCTTCCGCCGACCTTCTTGACCATGCCCTGCTTTGTGGCAAACAACAGATTCGCATACCGCATCTGTTCGGAATCACAGATATATACAATTTCTTCCTGTGTACTGTCGTAATTACTGATATTGTCGATCGGCTGTCCTTTATCACGGAATTTTCCATATGGAAGATCCATCACTTTCACCTGATGCATCTTCCCATCTTTTGTAAAAATACAGATCCTGCCGGTATTCATGCAGTGCAGGATGTATTTATTTTCATTATCTGCTGCCTCTTTATTACGCTCATACGTACTGACATCAACCGTCTTTGCATATCCGAAACGATCCATCAGGAATACGATCTCCTGCTCTTCCACTTTCTTCTCTTCAAACACAGCCTCTTCTGCATTCTCTACAACCGTACGTCTCTTTCTTGCGAATTCTTTCTTGATACGGTCCAGATCTTCCATGATGACAGCCGCCATAGAATCATAATTATTCAGGATATCTTCATATCTTGCGATCTTCGCAAGTGTCTCTTCGTGCTCTTTCTGAAGTGCTTCAATCTCCAGACCGATCAGTTTATAGAGCCTCATTTCCAGGATCGCAGTTGCCTGACGCTCTGTAAACCTTAACATTCCTGCCATTTTTTTTGAAATAGAAGACTTGAATTTGATATTCTCTGTCTCACCGTTCACCAGACATGCCTTTGCATCTTTTATGCTCTGGCTTCCTCTTAATATCTCAATGATCAGGTCGATTACATCACACGCTTTGATCAGACCTTCCTGGATTTCTTTTTTATCCTGTTCTTTCTTCAGCAGTGTATTATATTTTCTCGTTGCCATGTCAAACCGGAAATCTACATGTGCCTCAATAATACGTTTCAGGCCCATAGTCTCCGGTCTTCCGTCTGCAACTGCCAGCATATTTACTCCGAAAGTATCTTCCAGTCTGGTCTTCTTATAAAGCATATTGGTCAGGTTTTCTACATCTGCCCCCTTTTTCAGGTCGATGACGATACGGATGCCTTCTTTGGATGACTGGTTGGAAATGTCTACGATATCCGTTGTCTTCTTGGTCTCCACCAGATTACAGACATCATTTAAGAATTTTCCGATTCCCGCACCGATCATCGTATACGGGATCTCTGTGATAACCAGACGCTTCTTTCCGCCCTTCACATCTTCCACTTCAACTTTTCCGCGGATCTTGATCTTTCCGGTTCCTGTCTCGTATATCTGTGGCAGGTCGTCCTTATTGACCACGATTCCTCCTGTCGGGAAGTCCGGTCCTTTGATATATTTCATTAATTGTCGGGTCGTGATCTCATCATTTTTCATGTAGGCCTTCACTCCGTCCACAACCTCACCCAGATTGTGTGTCGGAATACTGGTTGCCATACCGACCGCAATACCTTCCGCACCGTTGACCAGAAGGTTCGGAATACGTACCGGAAGTACGGCCGGTTCCTTCTCTGTCTCGTCAAAGTTTGGCACAAAGTCTACAATGTCCTTGTCCAGATCGGCCAGATATGCTTCCTGCGTGATCTTCGCAAGCCTCGCTTCGGTATAACGCATTGCCGCTGCACCGTCTCCTTCGATCGAACCAAAGTTACCGTGTCCGTCTACAAGGACCATCCCTTTTTTTAAATTCCTGTGCCATGACCACCAGTGCATCATAGATGGAGCTGTCCCCATGCGGGTGATATTTACCCATGGTATCTCCGACGATACGCGCACACTTACGGTACGGTTTATCATACCGTATTCCCAGTTCATGCATGTCATAAAGTGTACGTCTCTGTACCGGTTTTAATCCGTCTCTTACATCCGGCAGGGCTCTGGCAATGATTACACTCATCGCATAATCAATATATGATTTTTTCATCACATCCGAATATTCGGTTCTGATGATCTGTGAATCCTGCATTTTCTCTCTCCTATTCTATATATCAAGTTCCGCTTCCGTCGCATTCTCATAGATAAAGGAACGTCTCGGCGGTACTTCCGATCCCATCAGCATCTCGGTTACACCGGATGCCATTCTTGCATCTTCAATCTCTACCAGTTTCAGGATCCTGGTCTCCGGATTCAGGGTAGTCTCCCACAACTGCTCCGCATCCATCTCTCCAAGACCTTTGTATCTCTGCAAGGTAAATGGACCGTCATGTGTCTTTCTGTATTTTTCCAGTGCCTTGTCATCATACAGATACTCTTCTTCGCCCTTCTTCGGCATCGCCTTGTAAAGAGGCGGCATCGCAATATAGACATGTCCTTCAAAGATCAGTTCCGGCATAAAGCGGTAGAACAACGTCAGGAGCAGTGTCGAGATATGGGCACCATCCACGTCCGCATCAGCCATGATGATGATCTTATCATAACGCAGTTTGCTGATGTCAAAGTCATTTCCGTATCCTTCGGAAAATCCACAGCCAAATGCATTGATCATTGTCTTGATCTCTGCGTTTGCCAGTACTTTATCGATACTTGCTTTTTCCACATTCAGGATCTTACCACGGATTGGCAGGATTGCCTGGAACATACGGTCTCTGGCCGTCTTTGCAGAACCTCCGGCAGAATCTCCCTCCACAATGAAAATCTCACATTTTGACGCATCACGGCTCTCACAGTTGGCAAGCTTTCCGTTACTGTCAAATGAGTATTTCTGCTTTGTCAGCAGATTGGTCTTCGCACGTTCTTCCGTCTTGCGGATCTTTGCCGCCTTTTCTGCACATCCGATCACCTTCTTAAGGGTCTCAAGATTCCGGTCAAAAAAGCGGATGATCTCATCATTCGTCACCTTACTACAGGCTTTCGCCGCATCCGGGTTATCAAGCTTTGTCTTGGTCTGTCCTTCGAATCTCGGATCCGGATGTTTGATCGATACGATCGCAGTCATACCGTTACGGATATCCGCCCCGGTAAAATTCGCATCCTTTTCTTTCAAAACTCCAAGTTCTCTTGCATACTGGTTGATTGCTGTCGTAAACGTCGTCTTGAATCCGGTCAGATGCGTTCCTCCCTCTGCATTATAGATATTATTGCAGAAACCAAGCACATTTTCATGGAACTCATTGACATACTGGAAAGCCACCTCAACTTCGATGCCTTCTGCTTCCCCTTTGAAATACACCGGATCATGCACGACTTCTTTTTTGTGATTCAGTTCGCGGATGAATCCAAGGATTCCGTCCGGCTCATGATAAATGACCTGTTCCGGCTCCGCTCCCCTCTTATCTTCGAACACGATCTTAAGATCCGGGTTCAGATACGCTGTCTCATGAAGCCTGCTTTTTACCTCTTCTGCTTTGAACTTTGTCTTTTCAAATATGGTATCATCCGGAAGGAAATTCACCTTCGTTCCGGTCTTTCTTGTCTTTCCGATCGTCGGCAATAATCCGTCTTCCAGTTCGATCACCGGTTTTCCCTGTTCATACCTGTCATGATGGATATATCCGTCCCTGCTGATCTGTACATCCATATAAGTTGACAATGCATTTACGACAGAGGAACCGACACCATGGAGTCCCCCGCTGGTCTTGTATGCCGAATCGTCGAACTTTCCGCCCGCATGAAGTGTCGTATATACCACACGTGCCGCCGATACGCCGGTCGCATGAAGGTCTACCGGCACTCCACGTCCGTTATCTGCGATCGTTGCTGATCCATCTTTTTCCAATGTCACATGGATCTCGTTGCAGTATCCAGCCAGGTGCTCATCCACCGCATTATCCACGATCTCATAGATCAGATGGTTCAGGCCTTTGGTAGAAACACTTCCTATATACATTCCGGGTCTTTTTCTTACCGCTTCCAGTCCTTCCAGGATCGCGATACTGCCCGCATCATATGTATTCTTTTTCGCCATTCTTTCTATATCCTTTCTCCGTTTCATCCGTATGAAAAATGCTGAAAGCTATTCTGTCATATATTATTCATAAGGATCATACAGATTTTTCCATACTTTGAATATCTTATCATAAAAATATTTTTGAATCAAGACAACACCTGATGCAGAAGTTCTGCAAGAATCTCCATCGCATTGCGCATCTCTTCCACTGTATTGGTCTGCGCTCCGGCTTCGATCAGAAGTGTCTTTGGCTTGAAATGCATATTATAACGGTACGCACGCAGAAAAATGTGTCTGGCAAATCCCGGATAATATGTTGCCGCTGCAATCTCCATCTGCAGGGAAAATGCCAGGTTATCTTCCAGGTATGGGTTGGACAGATAACTGATATTTCCATTTGCCCGTGTCCTGCTGAGCCCGTTGAAGAACATGATCTGCGCCGTCGGCTTACCGTCTATCTCTGTCACCAGGTGCGTCCCTTCCGCCACGCCATCCCGGTGAAGATCGATCACAACTTCGATAGCCGGATTCTCTTTCAGTATTTTCTGCACATCCGGCTCTGCAAGCTGATACGCCTTACTCCGATCCAGTTTCCATTCACCAGATCATATACCCCTTCGTGATGATATGTGGATATTCCATACTTTTGATTCAAAAGTTCAGACAGATACGTCCCCATTCCCACAATTGATGTTACCGGCATCTCCCGGAACAGAATCTGCAAATTGTTCCTGGGAATGCGTGTGATAGATCAGAACTTTAGCCCCTTTTGTATCCGGATTTAATTTCATATCTTTTCCCATCAGCTTATCTGCATTGATCAGTCCCTCATCTGCCATAGTACTGCTGTCCACGGTATAGAAATGACTCATAAGATATTCATAATCTCTTAGCTTTTCCATGGAAATATCTGCTTTTACCACTGGTGTTTTCCATGTCTCCTTCTCCTCTGTATCCGGATTCTGTGTGATCAGTTTGCCATTTTTATCTACGGCGTTCTCATCATTTTCCTGTTTTTCCAGTATCATGGCATACGTCCTGGAATCTTCGCCGGCCGTCTCTTCCTTCCCTTGTTCTGTCATAAATGCACCGGCAGGCCATAACCACCGCATCACTGCCCATGCCAGATCCTTTGACGGAGTATCCGTCTGATCCTTTTCTGCCGCATAGACAAGTGCCGGCAGCATCATTCTGACAGCACCGTCCGCAATCTCCTGTTTCCCTTTTTCTGCAAAAACCCTTCCATTTATTATTCCGGTTCCGACACCTGTTTCTTTCATGATACAGATCAGAAAACATCCGGCAATGATCCTCACCGCATGCTGTATATATTTTTTGCATCTGCTCTGCATGTCTTGTTCTTTCACACCTGCACACCCCGATATTTTGTTAATCTTACGCTCTACTTTCTAAAGGTAAGGTATGCAGTCATCTCGCTTTCTATGCTGTTTCTTCTTTTTTTTCTGATTCCCCTGCTTTTCCTGAAAATAACAGATTCAATGCCTCCGAGACGGTATAGCTGATCCTTCTTATCGTCTCATCGATATCTTTCGGTGTTACGAACATTCCGTTCAGATGTGGTGCGATCAGTTCTTTTACCAGTTCGTATTTTTCCGCAGAATTGTATCCTTGCAATACGACACCTACCCCTTTCAAATTCTCCGACGTCTCCAGTGCCGCAATAAAATTCTCCATCGTGTCATTTACAATCGTTGCGGCATCCACTACCGTCGGAACACCGATCGCGATCACCGGGATTCCCATCGTCTCTTTCGTGATCACGCTTCTGTGATTCCCCACACCCGCTCCGGGATGGATCCCGGCATCCGAGATCTGTATGGTCCGGTTCAGTCTTTTACTGCTTCTTGCCGCCAGCGCATCGATCACCAGGATCATATCCGGCTTTGTCTCCTTTACGACTCCCTGCACAATCTCTGCCGTCTCCATCCCTGTCTGCGCCATCACTCCCGGAACGATTGCACTTACGATCCGGCTTTTTTCTTCTACGCCATATCTTCCATATTCCTGTACCATATGCCTGGTGATATTCAACTGATCTACCACATATGGTCCCAACGCATCCGGCGTCACTTCACGGTTACCAAGCCCTACTGTCAATATCGAGCATCCCTTTTCTTTCGAATGCTCTTTTTCATTGTCTGCGTTTCTGTTTTTCGTTTCCTCATTTTCCACATATTTTTCCAAAAATCCTGCCAGAGTTTCTGATATCTCTCTGTGATATCCATCATCTGCCGATGCCATATCAGGGACTTCCAATGTAAGATATGTTCCCACCGGTTTTCCCATCATCTTCGCCCCGTTCTCCGTTTCAATCCTGACGGTTGTAATCTTAATCTCCCTCTCTTCATCGTATTCTTCTTCCAGTACAACGCCGGACACTTCTACATGATCTGATTCAAACCGTTCTTTTTGCTCCATCGCAAGATCCGTCCGGATCGTATACTTTTCCACCATCGTTTTCTCCATCCTTTCTTAAATTAATACTAGTTTTTCCAATATTTTCAGAAATATGTATTGACAGAATCTAATTCATGTCCTAAAATAAATTCGTATGTTTCGTTAGATCGTCCGTGTCCGGCTCTAACGAACTGGAAATCGAATTATAAAAATCGAAATACATTGATATCGGAGGTGGACAAATTGGCTAATATCAAATCTGCAAAGAAAAGAATTTTAGTAAACGAAACAAAAGCTGCTAGAAACAAAGCAATCAAGTCTAAAGTAAAAAACTTGCGTAAAGAAAGTTGAAACAGCTGTAGCTAAGAAAGATGCCGCTGCTGCTGCAGAAGCATTAAAAGTTGCAATCGTTGAAATCAACAAAGCTGGAAGCAAGGGTGTTTACCACAAAAACACATGCTCTAGAAAGATTTCCCGTCTGACAAAAGCTGTTAACGGAATTGCTTAATAATAGAGATTAAACTCGAGTTGCAAATTTCGAGCCCGGATCATCCCGTCAATGATCCGGGCTTTTTGTTATAAATACAACCGTAAAGTCCATAATAAAAAGGATATGGCTGATGCCATATCCTTTTTGTATCTATCGTATTCTTACAAATCTGATTAGTTGTTGATCAGTTTGTCTTCGCCATTCCAGCTGTAGAGCTTTCTGATCTCTGCTCCAACTTTCTCTGATGGATGTTCTGAAGCAAGTTTTCTCATAGCTTTGAAGTGTACCTGACGTCCTGCCGGAGACATGTCTAATAAGAATTCTTTTGCAAATGTTCCGTCCTGGATGTCTGTCAGAATCTGTTTCATAGCTTTCTTTGTCTCAGCTGTAACAATCTTAGGTCCTGTTACATAATCACCATACTCAGCTGTGTTAGAGATAGAGTATCTCATTCCTGCGAATCCTGACTGATAGATCAGGTCTACGATCAGTTTCATCTCATGGATACATTCGAAGTAAGCATTTCTTGGATCATATCCAGCTTCGCAAAGTGTCTCGAAACCAGCCTGCATAAGTGCACATACACCACCGCAAAGTACTGCCTGTTCTCCGAAGAGGTCTGTCTCTGTCTCTGTTCTGAATGTTGTCTCAAGAAGACCAGCTCTTGCTCCACCGATTGCAAGACCATAAGCAAGTGCACGATCCCATGCTTTTCCTGTAGCATCCTGCTCTACAGCGATAAGGCAAGGTGTTCCTTTTCCAGCCTGGTACTCACTTCTTACTGTGTGTCCCGGAGCCTTAGGAGCGATCATAGTTACATCTACATTCTTTGGTGGTTTGATACATCCAAAGTGAATGTTGAAACCATGAGCGAACATTAACATATTACCTTCTTCAAGGTTTGGCTCAACGTCTTTCTTGTACATATCAGCCTGTAACTCATCATTGATCAGGATCATGATGATATCAGCCTGTTTTGCTGCTTCTGCTGCTGTGTATACTTTAAATCCCTGAGCTTCTGCTTTTGCCCATGATTTACTTCCTTCGTAAAGACCGATGATAACATCACATCCAGACTCTTTTAAGTTCAGAGCATGTGCATGTCCCTGGCTACCATAACCGATGATAGCGATCTTCTGTCCCTCTAATACTGATAAATTACAATCTTCCTGATAAAAAATTCTTGCTGCCATTATAGCATACCTCCTAAAAAATAAATGATTTTTTATTTTCTTAAACAAGGGGTCGCCCTTCCACCGGGCTCGTCTCTGTTTAATGTCTGATTAAAATGTGTTACCGTTTGTCCATTATAATATATCAATTATAATGTGTTGATGTTTCCTTCCTGATCAATGACTGTTACATCCTTGATTCCTCTCTGCAATCCGGTAATACCTGTTCTTGCAAGTTCAAGAATCTCGTAACCTTCCAGAAGTTCCAGAAACGCATCTACTTTTGAACCATTTCCTGTCAGTTCCACCATCAGGGAATCCTTCTCTACATCAACAATCTTCGCGCGGAATATATCCGCCACAGATATGATCTCCGTTCTCTCCGTCTTATTCGCCCGAACCTTCACCATGATCAGTTCACGATATACCGAATCTTCCGGCTGAAGTACTTTGATCTCAATGACATCTTCCAGCTTTCTGACCTGCTTTTCGATTTGCGATAAAATCAGCTCATCTCCGCTGGCCACAATGGTAATTCTGGTAAATCTCGGATCTGCCGTAACTCCGGCAGTTATACTGTCGATACTGTATCCTCGTCTGCTGAACAGTCCGGATACACGGCTTAATACACCGGGATTATTGTCTACCAATAATGAAAATACTCTTTGCATATTGCACCTCTTTTCTATCATTTATAAAAAACAGAGTGCGTTCTGTTTTTTTATAATAACAACTACTTCTTCTTTTGTCAAGTATTGGCACCCATATTTTTACATTTTTCACAAAATGCAGGATTACCGCATCATTTCAGGATGATCCCGGCAATGTCTTCCGGCGTCCCGGCAACGTATACTGCGCCTGCTTTTTCCAGTTCTTCACGGTTGCCGAATCCGTATAATACCCCCATACAGTCAAGCCCTTCCTGCTTTGCCCCAAGCACATCATGTTCACGGTCACCGATCATTAGTATCCTCTTCTTATCCTGCATCCGGCAGGTATCGATCAGATATCCGATCACCTCTGCCTTACTGCCTCTGCCTCCGTCCAGTTCCATACCTGCCACATATTCAAAATATTGATCCAGGTCAAAATGTTCAATGATCCTTCTCGCATATACTTCCGGTTTGGACGTCGCGACAAAAAGTCTTTTTCCTGCTGCCTTCAATGCCTTTAATGATTTTTCAAATCCGGGATACACCGAACACTCAAAAATCCCCGTATCCTGATAATATTCCCTGTAATACTCCACCGCCTTCCAGCTTTTCTCATCGTCAAATCCATAGAATCTGGCGAACGAATCGGTAAGCGGCGGACCGATGAATTTATATAATTTTTCCCGTTCGGTCTCTTCGATTCCGAATTTTTCCAGCGCATACATCACCGAATTCGTAATTCCCGGTGAAGAATCGATGATCGTGCCATCCAGATCAAAGAAACAGATATCATACATTTTATCAAGCTTTTCTTTTCCATATTCTCTACCTGCCTGCTTCAAAAAAATACCGGAGCCGTCCTTCTGCGTTTTTTCCAGTCATCCGTCACACCCCGGTATTATTATAACCGTTCCATCTATACTTTGCAACTGTATCATCCAGAGAAGCAGAAGATGCACCGGATAAAATCCGTAGAAAAACCATTTTTCCCATCGCCGTGTGCTGTTTTTGTCTGCTTTGTTATACACACACTGTATAACCACTCCCGATGCTGCCGGCCCGATACAGGCACATGCAGAATGTATGAGCGCACTCTCCAGCCCGCAGTCCGTCCTGTATGACAACACATTCAACAGAAAGAAGAGTCCCACTGCTTTTTCCATATGCCAGTGATACTTTTTTCCTGTCCCCATATGCATTTACAAACAGCATCGTAAATACCGGTGCCAGAAGTGCCCAGTCCGTCCAGAGCGAACAGATTACCAGCACGCACAGCCATAGCATTTTCTCCCCTTTATGTTTTACATGATCTGCAACCCACACCACTCCCAGACATAGAAGAAGGCTGAACATCATGTTCAGGTTCGTCTGTTTCAATGCCAGCATGAAGGGAATCTGTGAAAGGATCCCGAATACAAGCAGTCGCAGTGCATAGTTCTTTACAGATCTTGTGTAATGATATCCTTCCACAAGGAAATAGCACATAGTAATGGCTGTAAAATACCCGATATCAACCATAACTTCCTGCCCTGTACTGCCTTCTTTTAAAAATATATAGGCAAAATGATTACAGAACATAGCTGCCATTGCCAGATATTTTATTGCATTTCTACTCATACTTCCCTCTCCATTTTCATTCTTCGATATTTCTGATAAATCCGACATAGGTCGCTCCAAAATAAACTACATATACGCCAAAGAACAGGGCGAATGAAATTGCAAAATACTGTAACACCGGTGTACTGACTCCTGTATAGAAGTTAAATCCGGCACCCATATACACCGCTATGATTCCGCTGATCACTGCCGAAAGGATTGCCGGACACAGATAATACCCGAACAGCTGACGGAATACGGTCTGTTGGATCTCGCGTCTTCCAAGGCCGATTTTCGAAAGCACCTGGTAGCGGAACCTATATTTTGCCGAATCGCTCAGCTGTTGTACCGATAACACCGTCAATGCAATACACAAAAATACCAGCCCTATATACATACATGGGAATGTGATACAACTCAGCATATATCTGACCTCAGCCGATGCATTTTCCCGCACAAGATTCACCGCAGCATATGTGACAATGGTATCCGTACCATAACATACATTATCATCGTCTTCTTCCATGTATGTATGACCGGCATAATCATGTTTATCTGACAGATCATCCAGCTTATTCTGCAGGTTATCCGGCACTTTTTTCTTCACACTCACCGCAAGTTCCGAATAGTACGGTGTCATCTGCTGTATCCGTTCATCCGGCACAACGATGATATAATCACCGCCGTTATGTCCGTCCTGCGAAAATGATTCGGTGCAGATCTTCCTGCAAGTCAGTGTCTCTCCACGGTCCTGAAGCTTCACGTCATCCGTAAAATCTCCGGTTTCCTTATACACTCTTTGCTTCATCTGAAGGATATATTCATTTTTTCCAAGCGTTTCCGTGGAATATCCCAGCATTTTTCTCAGATGATTGTAATCACTCAGCCCCATATATGTATCATATCTGCAATATGCATCATCACCGGAACCTTTACGTATCTTTTTCTCATCCGGTGTTCCGTCTTCTCTGCGGTACTCATCTCCAAAATACCGCAGATGCGTATACAGCCATGTATTCATTGTGTTCGTATGATTTTCATAAATACGGTACACGCACGAATCCTTTACACCGGCTTCTTCTCCGACAATATCCAATTCCTTGGCAAAATCATATTCCGGATTCTGACTGTTCACCTGTACATCAAATGGAAATTTCATCTCTAAAACCTGATTCTGCCAGTTCGTAAACATTAATGCAACCGAGCACCCCAGAAATGCGACCATAAAAAGCACCGTAAGTGTTCCCATGGTAAACCGCATCGTTTTCAATTTAGATGCAAACTGACGCAGCAGGAACAGATTCTGCCCCCGGTAGACCGCATTTCCTTTTTTCTTCACATAGCAGATGATCCATGCGGAAAGCCCTGTATAAAACACATACATTGTAATAAACAGACCCGTCAGAAATACTGCTGCCCCTCCTGGCGACTGTATATTTCCGCTCAGTATCCAGACACCGAACGCAAAGATGAACAGAATGGAAAACGGCAGTAATAACCGCTTTATTTTTTCATTCTTTTCTTTTAATTCCTCATTCTTCTGATTTTCTCTCATCAGATCATGAATGTTCATCTTGCGGAATTTCCGGCTGCACCGGAACAGTGCCAGCAGATAACATCCTGCAAAGCAGCACACAGTCATAAGGAAACAATATCCATTGAACTCCAGATGGGGTCTTAGTTCCACCTGTATGACACTATAAAGGACAACGAGCAGCACCTGCTGAAGCAATATTCCAAGGCCCAGTCCTATCACAAAGGAACACACACCGAGCAGCAGATTTTCTTTCATATAAAGCCCGGACACTTCCTTTTTATTCATTCCGATCAACAGATAGATACCGAATTCACGGCTTCTTTTTTCCAGCATGAACCGTACCATATAATTGATCAGCCATGCAACGATCAGTACAATAAAGAATGTGGCAATACCGATCATCGCTGCCATTATCGCTGCCATTTCATACATTTTCTGAAGATCCTTCGAAAAAAATGATACTGTTAAATGCAAACATCAATGATACCACAAATGTCATCGTCAGCACATACACCAGATAATCTCTGGCGGAACGCCTGACATTGCGTAGTGCAAGCTTACCGAACATCTGACAGTTCACCTCCTGTCAGAGATAATACATCCAGGATCTTATTCAGAAATTCCCGCCTTTCTTCCACTCCTCTTACCAGTTCATGGAATATCTTTCCATCTTTCAGGAAAAGAATACGGCTGCAGTAGCTGGCTGAAAACGCATCATGTGTAACCATGAGGATCGTAGAGTGCATATCATGGTTCATCTTGCGGAATGTTTCGAGCAGCATCTGTGCCGCTCTGGAATCCAGCGCACCGGTCGGCTCATCTGCGAGGATCAGTTTCGGACGATGAATCATCGCTCTGGCACAGGCACAACGCTGCTTCTGGCCCCCGGATACCTGATAGGGGAATTTATCCCGGATTTCTTCGATATCAAGCAGCTTCAATATGTGATCACATTTCTCTTGGATCTCTCTTTTCCTCTTGCTGTGCAGCGTCATTGCCAGCACAATATTCTCTTCTATCGTAAGTGTATCTAACAAGTTGTAATCCTGAAATATGAATCCCAGATTGTCTTTCCGAAATTCCGCCAGTGCCTCATCACTCAGCTCCGTAATATCCGTTTCTCCGTAGTATATATGCCCTGCAGTCACACGGTCAATCGTAGACAGCATATTCAAAAGTGTTGTCTTTCCGGAACCCGATGCTCCCATGATTCCCACAAATTCTCCTTTTTGGACGCAAAAGCTTACCCTGTCTACCGCTTTGGTGATGTTCGTATCACTTCCGTAATATTTTTCCACATCACACACCCGGATCTCTCCATCCGGGATTCTGCCTCCTGCCAGGATTCTGTCTGTTTTTTTCTCTATTGTTTTGCCATGCTTTCTTATTCTTCTCATCCATATCATCCTTTCCGGTCTTTTTGTAATACTCTTTTTCATCTCTACTTTACCCGTCCGGGCCAGAAAGATGTATCGATGTATCTTTCAGTTATCTTACATTTTTGAAAGATAACTGCTGACCGGAAATGTAAGGATCATCTTCGTGCCTTCACCACGGACAGATTCTGCCTCGATGGCAATTCCAAGCTTTTCACACAGCCGTCTGCACAGATAAAGCCCCATCCCCGTAGATTTCTTACCATTTCTTCCATTGGAACCGGTAAAACCTTTTTCAAAAATTCTGGACATCTCTTCTTCCCGTATTCCGGTTCCGTTATCTTCTACGATCAGCCGGACACCATGACCGTACCTTTCCGTGTAAATATGAATATACGGATGGACCTTTGGATTCTCACTTTTATATTTCACACTGTTCAGCATAAGCTGGTTCAGTATAAAAAGGATCCACTTTTTATCGGTATACGCAAGATCAGGGCACTCCACTTCCCCGCGCACTCCGTTACTAATTAGATAATACTTATTTTTCATCAAAATTTCAGAAGCCGCCTTCCCAAGGTCTGTCTCTTCGATCATATAGTCTTTGTATACCTTTTTCCATTCTGGCATAATACAGAACCATATCTACGTCATTTTCAATCCGTTGATTCTCAAGACCGATCTGTCTGGTCACTTCGTCTTTATGATTCTCACACGCAAGCTGGATACTGGTAATCGGTGCTTTGATCTCATGCACCCAGCTTTCGATATAATCCCGATAATCATTCTGTTCATCTTCAAGCATACGGATCCGTTCGATCACAGATTTATTCGATCGTCTGATCAACTCCCGGTAGATCCGATCTTCCAGATATGGTGAAGCTGGCAGCAATTCTCCAAGCAGATATCTCTGATCTACATTTTCCAGAATATGTTCTGCCCTGTCAAAATATTTCTTCCTGCGATAATATCCTGTCACACTCCATATCCCAAGGATGATCCACCAGAAAATGAGAATCAGTGCAGCTGCGTTTCTGTTATACCCTGTAATATAGAAGAACCCCATCAGTAATATCATACACAGGAAGTGCAGCAGACATATCAGAATCTTATCTTTTATATATTCCGAAAATCTCATATGCGGTACCCCATTCCCCGTTTTGTCTCAATAAAATCCTTCACTCCGATGTCAGCCAGTTTTCCTCTGAGTCTTGTAACATTCACACTTAATGTATTGTCATCTATGAAGACTTCATTGTCCCACAGGTATTCGATCATATCCATTCTCGGAACAATCTCACCCTTTTTCTGATATAGAAGATGCAGGATCTTCAACTCATTTTTCGTAAGATCTGTCTTTTTTCCTTCATGCTCTATGCAGCCTCCCACAACATTTAGGATTACACCTTTATATTCCATGTTCAACGCATTACCCCTTGATTTCTCTGCATTTTTATCGGTAGTTCTTTTTAGTACTACGCCTATTCTTGCCAGCAGAATCGGTGGATTAAACGGTTTTGTGATATAATCATCTGCCCCTTTCAAGATTCCGGTCAGTTCATCCATGGAATCCGTCCGGCTGGTCAGAAATATGATTGGAATATCTGAATGTTCTTTCAGCTTCGTACAGATGTCAAAGCCGCTTTCCCCCGGAAGATTCCAATCCAGGAGTACCAGATCCGGTGCCGGTATCATGCTGCATATCTGCTCTGCCGTATCTTTAAATTCTTCGATTATCTCTGCTTCATAAAAAGCATTTTCCAGGAGCTGTTTTAATTCCTTTCGGATACCCGGATCATCTTCTACAATAACAATCTTCATGTCGTTCTCCTCATGATGTTCCTTTTATAATTATACTGATAAATACAGAACAGATTGTAGAAAATACGCTTTTACATTTTCCACAATCTGTTCATTATAGCATATAACATACGTTGAATATGTTTGTATTATTTCACAAGAAGTGATGTTCCAGTCATCTCAGCCGGCTGTTCCATACCCATCAGTTCGATCAGTGTAGGTGCAATATCTGCCAGGCATCCGTCTTCTTTCAACTTGTATGCAGGATCTGCGTTTACAAGGATGAATGGTACAGGATTGGTTGTATGTGCTGTAAATGGCTCTTTTGTCTCTTCATCGATCATGTACTCTGCATTACCGTGATCTGCACAGATGAACATCTGTCCGTCAGCTTCTTTTAATGCTTCGTAAGCCTTTCCTACACACTCGTCAACTGCTTCAATGGCTTTTACAGCAGCCTCGATCACACCAGTATGACCTACCATGTCAGGGTTGGCAAAGTTAATTACGATAACATCATACTTATCAGACTTGATTGCTGCAACGAGCTTGTCACATACTTCATATGCACTCATCTCTGGCTTCAAATCATAAGTAGCAACCTTTGGAGATTTTACAAGAATTCTATCTTCTCCTTCATTTGGTTCCTCTACGCCGCCATTGAAGAAGAATGTTACGTGAGCATATTTCTCTGTCTCAGCGATACGTGCCTGTTTCTTGCCGTTCTTGGCAAGGAACTCACCAAATGTATTACTGATTTCTTCTTTCACAAATGCGACCTGTTTATTTTCGATTGTAGCATCGTATTCTGTAAAGCATACAAATGTTGTCTTGATTCTGTCTCCTCTGTCAAATCCGTCAAAGCTGTCGTCACAGAATGTTCTTGTGAGCTCTCTTGCTCTGTCCGGGCGGAAGTTGAAGAATACTACGGAATCATTTTCTTTGATCGTTGCAACCGGTGCGCCGTCCTTTGTTACTACAAATGGTACAACGAACTCATCCGTTACATCTGCATCATAAGAAGCCTGGATTCCTTCTGTTGCAGAAGCAGCTGTCTCACCTTCGCCTGCTGAAAGTGCCTTGTAAGCCTTTTCTACACGATCCCAGCGGTTATCACGGTCCATTGCATAATAACGTCCGGAAACACTTGCAACCTCTCCTACGCCGATTTCTTTCATCTTAGCTTCTAACTGCTCTACATACTCTTTTCCTGAAGCCGGTGGTGTATCACGACCGTCAAGGAAACAGTGTACGTATACTTTCTCAAGTCCCTGTCTCTTAGCCAGTTCCAGAAGACCGAAGATATGTCCGATGTGGCTGTGAACACCACCGTCAGATACCAGCCCCATCAGGTGCAGTGCAGAATCATTCTTCTTGGCATTCTCACATGCAGCCAGAAGTGCTTTATTCTCGAAGAATACACCATCTTCGATTGCCTTTGTGATCTTTGTCAGTTCCTGATTAAATGATACGTCCGGCACCCATATTCATATGGCCAACTTCCGAGTTACCCATCTGTCCGTCCGGAAGTCCTACTGCAAGTCCGCTGGCATTTCCTTTTACACATGGATATTCTGACATCAGTTTATCCATAACAGGTGTTTTTGCCATAGCAATTGCATTACCTTCTGTCTTTTCATTCAGTCCATAACCGTCTAAGATCATAAGTACTGTTGGTTTCTTAC
>ENA-OQDT01000513-OQDT01000513.1-human-gut-metagenome-genome-assembly--contig:-NODE-513-length-25109-cov-5.116244_pt1 | contig 25109 bp, 20 predicted proteins | sample MGYA00242786_ERZ504617 | MGnify/ENA primary metagenome ERZ504617 (study PRJEB26092, sample SAMD00036337) | human gut metagenome | host: Homo sapiens | study: EMG produced TPA metagenomics assembly of...
TCTGATATTATAATCCATAAATATAACTCCTTCTGAAAATATACCTCTGTGGTATATCCCTATCTTGCAATGGTGGCTGCCTGTGGCGGAGCTATTTGTTTCTTCCATTTCCTCTGCCATTACAACCTCTTCCTCTTCCTTAATCTCCAATTGTGAATTAATCTCCGTCTGCCGTCTTAATTTTTCTTTGAGTAATCCCTCATATTGAAATTCCTTTGCATACAGTTTCTCTGATTGTAATTCCCTGATTTTGCAAAGTCTGCAAAGAAAACATCATGGTATACAAATCCTTTGTATATTCGTCCATATTCCTATATTCCTCCTGTCATAAAACATATCAAATTTGATTAGTCACTTGTCATTTATATCCTTATACATATTTAATTCCGTCTGTTAAACTTATCAAAGGAAAGGATTTTATTATGAAAAAATCGGATTAAATATAATTACAATTCGACAATTTTCGTGTTTTTGTCCTCGAAAAGCATTTTTCTGACCTCGAAGCAACAATCAGGAAATGCTTTTTAATTTTTTCTGTTTCATGTTTACATTTTTCCCTTTTCTCACTCTTTATAAGATGTATCACCGGTGAGCAAATAAATAATCAAATTTCAGGAGGATAAAAAAATGACAAAAACAGAAAAAGCAGTAACATGGGCAATTGAAATCGCAAACGATCCGGCACACGGATATGATCAGGATAACAGATGGGGACCGGACTACGATTGTTCTTCACTGGTAATCTCCGCATGGCAGCAGGCTGGTGTACCTGTAAAAACAAAAGGAGCTTATAATACCAAAAGTATGAAGTCTGTTTTCCTGTCTTGCGGATTCAAAGACGTTACTTCCAGTGTTAATCTTGACAACGGAAGCGGTATGAAACGCGGTGATGTACTGTTAAACATTGCACGCCATACAGTTATGCATATCGGCAACGGCAAAGTAGTTTCTGCCAGTATAAATGAAAATGGTGGAGCCCACGGTGGTACTCCGGGTGACCAGAATGGCAACGAAATTAAAATCCAGAATTACTACAACTGCCCGTGGGATTGTGTTCTTCGTTATAATGAAGATTCTACATCTACGGATCCAGAACCACAGCCAACTACTGGAAATGCCAAAATCCGCAAAGGTCAGAGTTATGCCAATAAATTTGCCAATACTGGCATCTCCATTACCGGGAAAAGAGATGCTGCCACTAAGAAAGCAGCTATTAAAGTTCTTCAGACAGCTCTGAACAAAGATTATGGTGCCGGTCTGGATGTAGACGGTATCTGGGGAACCAACACAAGCAATGCCCTTGGTAAACATTACGTAAAAAGCGGTGAAACTCAGTATATGGTAACTGCCGCTGAGATTCTCCTTCTTTTACGTGCTTATGATCCAAATGGTGTGGAAATTCCTGGTACCTTTGGCTCTGGTCTTCTTTCAGCTGTAAAAGCATTCCAGAAAGCACAGGGCTTAACAGTTTCCGGAACTTGTGACAGAAACACTTTCCTGAAACTGATCAGCTGATCTTTACCAGATAAACATCCGGCAGAATTCTTTTCACTGATTCTGCCGGATATGCCCCTTCACTATTTCTTGTATATAAAAAGAAACAGTTTGGAAACCCATCAAAATGATTTCAAAACTGTTTCTTTTGTTTTCTTATTTTTTACCACGGAACATATTCGCCGCTGTCTTCATCATAATAATACCAGCCGTTTCCTCTGCCTATAGGACTACAGTCAGATTCCGCAGCCTGAAACGGTATATAGGAATTGGTTCCCGGATCCCAGGAATACAGGTCATACGGATCTCTTACTTTTCCTGATGCATCATCAGGTGCAGTCCAGGTCCAGTAGTATTTATTGCCATCCTGATCCGTAACACCATCTTCATCCATAGCACGCCCAATATCCTCCCAGCTTCCATAACAATTTCCGTCACTGTCATACCAGTTTCCATCGTCAGCCTGAGAAATCAGTCTTCCATTTCCCTCACTGTCATATATCATCGCCTGATCTGCTGTCTGATCAATTTGATTGCCGCCGTCGCCTGTTGAGCCATTGTTTTCAGATGCAGAAGTGTCCATCCCTGTGGTCTGGGAATCGTCTGTATCAGTTCCTGCAGTATTATCTGCAGTACTGTCTGTTCCATTCTCTGAATTCTGTACGTCGCCTGCATTATTGGATGAAGCAGATATTTTCGTCTTCTTATCCGCAGTCTGATTTGAATCTTCTTTTCCAATGGATGTACTTTTATTTACCTGTTTTTTATCCGGCTGAGATTTTTCTGCTGTTTTTTGTTTTGTCTGTTCGGATTTCTCCTGTGAGTTCTGCGTATAATCAACCTGTGTCTCTGTTTTATTCTGTTCCGCACAGCCAGTCATAGCAGCCGCTGCTGCTAAAATCCCTGCCATAATAATTGCAATCTTTTTCTGCTTCATTTTGTTATCCTTTCTACATTTGTTAAAAATGTCGATGCCTTTATCATAATGTGCTTTTCCTGTTCATTATGACATACTTCACAGGCTTCGATGCCTCATATGTCCCTTATCTGTCATGAAATGTACCCCATTTTTTTCCAAAATCTTTACCCCATAATTTTGCCTTATAAACGCTTGGTAAAAGGGGAATATCTTTTTTCTTAAAAGTGAAATCTCTGTGAAACAAATGGCAGCAGTACTTATTTCACAACTATTTTCTTTATTTTCGACCATTTCGTATAACTTTTTGCATAACCTTTTACATAGGCACGTCCTGCAAGGTAGTAGACTCCGGGCTTCACATTTTTAAAGACCACCGTGGTTTTTGTCTGATTTTTCTTTGTGTAAGCATAACTGCTTACACCAGTATAGCTGCCATTATCAGATTTGGAAACTTTCTTTGCCAGTACCCAGTCTGTTCCATCACAGGACTTTGGAACAGTAAACGTCACCGCCACGTTTCTTTTTGTTCCCTGTCTGGAAACCTTAGCTGATTTAACAGCAGGTTTTCCTGTTACAAGGCTTGTTTTTACAGTTACCTTCCTGACCTCTGCCCATTTACTGAGCACTTTGGTATTGCTCCCATTCAGATATTTATAAGCATGTACGCCAATATACCACGTTCCTGCCGGTACGCCCCGTAAGATAAGCTCTTTACTGCTTCCGGAATACCCACTCTTTACCTTTATATAATCCGATGGTTCTTTTCCGTTCTTACTTCTGGCAGCAACAACATCGTAACCGTCCGGTTCCTCACCCTTGCTGTTAAGTACTATTCTGACATCATTTTTCTTCACCTGCACCTTCTGAACCACAGGTGCGTCCGGAGTCTTTGCCTTTACCGTAACCGGAACCCCGTCTGACCATTCCCCATATTCCATAACATGGCTGCTGTTCTCTTTGTATGCCCTGCAATAAAGACTATGTGTTCCCTCCGGAATATACTTCAGCTCAGGATATTGATTCAGTTCAGAATTTGTAATTTTTGTCTGCGCAGTATAATTCCCCTTTTTCAGATCCTTCTGAGATTTCGCTGTCACAAACTGATAGCCGTCCGCTTCATTGGAAAGATCTCTCAGATAAAGCATTGCATAATTTGTGATCACTCTGGTCCACCGCGTATCAATAACTGGTCTGTTTAATGTCTGATAAGCATCCACCTGTACCATTATCTGTACGGCAGTGTCCAGCCCTTCATTATTTTCATCCTCATTCAGTTCCAGAGATCCGTTGACCAGAAAACTTTGAGCTGCCTTGCTTTTCGGATCATAAGCACAATTCTCCACATCCCACTTCACAGACGCAGAAAATGTTGTTTTCTCTCCATTCACCTCGGCGCCATAGACTTCCAGCGACTTCGGCAGATGCAAAGCATCAGCAGTTTTTTCTGCACCATTGGTAATTCCGGTCACAGGCGCAACAGCATCTGCCAGTCCCTGATAAGTCCGGTCTCCTACAATAAAAGAATTATACAGATTCTGCGTTGTCAGGTGTTCTCCTGCCACTGTTTTCGCAGTCACAGTCACCTGAAAACTATATTTTCCCACCGAAAGCCCCAGTTTGGGCCAGAGTCTCAGTTCTGTGCTCTCCCCAGGTGCCAGATAAGCATTTCCAGATAATAACACACTACATTCTTTACTACGGTTAAAAGACAGCTTCATATCTGTATCAGTAACATTTTTCAGAATATATGTCTTTGCTTCCGGAAGTGTCTTATAGCCCCACTGCATTGTCGGAAAACCCCCGGCAGACTTTTCAGTAATTTCCAGCTGCTTCTTTTCTGTCGGATTCTTCTCTCTGTTCATTGTAACATGAAGAGGATATCTGCTTCCGTCATCTGCGAGAAATGCAAACGTTTCATCATAAATTCCGTATTCCTGCTTCGGCAATATATAAAAATAAAGCGTTTCTCCCGGTTTCAGCAGCTTTTTGGAATCCTGTTCCTCATAATCTTCTGTCCACTTTGCCATCTGGTCATCCACTTCAAAATTCTTAAGACCAGAAGTATCTATCCGTATTCTGGTTTCCTTTTTTCCTGAATTTCTGACCACTACATACTTCTCCACACGAAATTCCGGGTCATAGAAATCGCTTTCTGTAAATTCTTCTTCTGTACCTGTTTCTATACTCAGCTCATAATCTTTTTCAGAGGAAGCTCCCACAATTACTTTCAGAGTAACCTTACAGGAAGCACCCTCTTTTGTCTCAAATGTCACTGTCTCTTCATAATTTCCGGCAGGCAGATTCTTCTTATCATCAATGTCCACAGCCGCACAACTTCCGGGCTGCATTTCTTCATCCGTATTTGTATCGAAAATCGGTGCGTAGGAAAAATCAAAATATCTGCTCTGCGGAAAATCAGAGAGATGAAGCGAATCTGTTCCTGCATTATAAAGAAATAACCGCTTACGTGACTGTTCTCCCTCTGCATGAATTCCCAGATTGATCAAAGCAGTACCTGATGTCAGCTCATACTGCTTTATAACAGGTTCCTGCTCACGCTGTGCAACATAAAGGCTCAGTTCCTGTGAAGAAACTCCAATACCATTGTCCGCCTGTACAGTAAAGCTGAAACTCCCTTCCTTCTGCGGTGTTCCGCTGATCACTCCCCCCGGAAGACAACGTAAGTCCCGCCGGAAGCTCGCTTCCCTCCTCCAGACTCCAGCTCACATCTGTATCAGCTTCAAGCTGTACCTGATATTCCGTTCCAATCTCTCCATCCGGCAGAACCATATCTGTCAATATGGCAGGAATACTACCCGTTCCATCACTGAAAGATTCTCCGCCGAAAAACTTCCGCCCACATACTGTTAACGGAGACTGCTGCTGTCATAATTGCCGATAAAAAAACTGCTGTAAAAATTTTGTAATTACTTTTCATTCTTCTCCTCCAGATAATAAAATATAAAAGTATCAATTTACCTAATTAATATTAATATACCACTGGACGGGAATGTTTCTGTAATTACGGAATGACATGTTGTATAATGGTCATGAATATCAGAAAAGCCAGTAATGTTTCGGGTATATGTCAAAAACATTACTGGTCTTTTTTATAAGATTATTCCACACTTTTTATTCGATACAGGGAATCTCATAATTCCAGGATTTACGGATGTCGTCCATGATTTTCATGATCCTTATTGTTTCCGCATGAGGCATTTCCGGACACTCCGTTTTTCCCTCATGAATTGCTTTCATGCAGGATTCTACCTCATATTCATATCCTGAGATCTGTTCCGGCACAACATAAGAAGCCACTTCTTTATGTTCGGTATCAAACACTGTAATCTTTTCCGGATTATTGATATTCTGCACCTGCATATATCCTCTGGTTCCGAAAATACTTCCCATTCTGTCTGAGATTTCTCTTGCTCCACACTGAAGGGTTGCCATGCGGTCTCCCTCAAACACCATGGCAATGCTGTCCAGAATATCCACTCCATTCTGAAAGATTGCAGTAGCCTTTACATCCTTTACCTTATCGCCAAGCACCATGGAGGCAAAATTGATTGGATATACGCCTACATCCAGAAGAGCACCTCCTGCAAGCTCCGGTTTACGGATACGTTCCACATGACTTACTGTATAGCTGAGATTCGCGGTAACTGCCGTAACTTCTCCGATCACACCACTTTCAATAATATCGTTGATCATCTTTCTGGACGGCATATATCTTGTCCAGATTGCTTCTGTGATCAGAAGCTTTTTCTCTTTTGCAAGGTCAAATAATTTTTGTGCCTGCTCTGCATTTACAGTAAATGCCTTTTCACAAAGCACATGCTTTCCCGCTTCCAGACACATTTTCGCATGCAGATAATGGTGTGAATGAGGAGTTGCGATATAAACCAGTCCAACCTCATCATCTGCCAGCATTTCCTCATAGGATCCATATGCTTTTTTTACTTCATATTTCTGTGCAAATACCCGGGCACGTTCCAGATCACGGGCAGCAACCGCATACGCCTCCACATCTTTCATTCCTGCCACTGTTTTCGCCATAGTAGAAGCAATGCCTCCTGCTCCCAGAATACCTAACTTCATTTTATTGTCCTCCCATATTTATAGCAGATAAAATTATCCACTTCGCTACTTGCTCTAATTTTACAGCATCATCGCCCGGAGAACAAGTTTATTCCGTTATATGTTTATCCCATATCATTCGTTTATTTTTTCAATTTCTCTTTTTTTCGTTTCGTCATCAACCCTCCGATCCTTCCGGTCTCTTTTGCAGACAGACTTTTCCATCCATCACTCAATACTCTGTCCAGCAGTCCCATTTCCTCTGCAATTTCATACTTCATTCTGACCTCCGGCAATAATTCTCCATCAAGATAAGCTTTTATTTCCTTCTCTTTATTCAAAACAGCCCACACTCCTTTTCTTTGGAGTATGGGCTGTTTTCTTAATTTTTATACTGTATTTCATTCAAACGGATATTCGCAATCCGCTTCGCTGCCTGCCTGATTCGGTTAAACTTCTGTCTATTGCAGATGGGATTCTGTTATCTTTTGGGAATAATATTGCCGCAATGATATATGCCCAGATTCCCGCACCGCCAAAGCAGGTAAGGATCACCCATGCCAGACGCACCAGCGTAGGGTCAATATCAAAATATTCTGCGATTCCTCCACATACACCGCAAAGCATACTGTTTTCTGATGATTTGTATAAACGTTTGTCACCCATGTTCCATTTCCTCCTTAAACCCAGATTAGTCAAGCAGATAAAATCATCCGCTTCGCTACTTACTCTACACCGAATAACTTCCTGATTCGGTTAAATACTACTTTTATTTCTGCACGTCAGAGTATATGCTCTTCAGGATATCTGCAAATCTCTGTGTTCTTTCCCGGAGAAATCTACTGATATATTTCCCATACCGCACTCCAGATCCAGTTTCCTGTCTGCGCCTTTATTGGAAATGGTTTTCTCCCGTCCAAGTCCACTGTAGGAATCAGAACCTACATCCAGATTTCCCACTCCACATTCCAGATCATAATTATAATCCTCCTGCGTACCGGTCAGTGTCAAATCCAGTTCACCCAGACCACATTCTCCATCTGTCTTCCTGGCGCTCAGATCTGCAAATGTCATACTTCCGGTTCCGATTTCCAGATCTGCCTCCCTTGCAGTCACCGGATTCTTACTTTCAAATTCCCCGGCTCCCATCTCCACACTCAGCTTCTCTGTCTCAATATCTCTGTTCAGATAAACAGTACCTGCACCCATCTCAATCTCCAGCTCCTGAAGCTTAACATCTTCCGGATAGGAAATATGCACCTTTCTGGTTTTAGACAGCTTTTTCGTGCTTCTGACCTTAAGAGTATCCGAACTCTCCTTCACTGTCACATTCTTCCCACTGTCATCATAAACTCTGACACAGAAACTGTCGCCCTCTTCCAGAATCAGCTCATCGTACTTCAGCTCTATATCCAGCTTTGTGGGCTGATACTTCAACTGATATACAGTGCCATCTTCCTCATTCTCATCAACAGCGCGGGCATAATCCTCACTGTCGTCACAGTCGTCGCTGTCGTCATAATCATCGCTGTCATAGTCATCGCTGTCATCATAATCACCACTGTCGTCATAATCATCATCGTCATCATAATCATCGCTGTCATCATAATCATCGCTGTCATCATAATCATAATCCCCATCTGCCACCAGAAGCAACCTTTTCAGACTTTTCACCCCTGTCAGTTCCGACATACTGGCTCCCATAACACCACCGGCAGCTGTCAGACCGATTCCCACAGCACCAAAAATCCCCGCTGCGATCAACATTCCTTTTGTAAACTTCTTCATTTAACCTCCTCCTTTCTCTTTCTGTAGAGCAACCTGTTAAAAAAATCGGTAATCTTCCGAAACCACTTCGGCACAATACGTACTGCGACACTGATCAGCCCCAATACCATAAGGATTGCCAGAGCAATCATAAGACATCCAATTCCTATTGTCATGATCCCGGTTCCGATCATTACAGTCAAAAGCCCTGCTCCAGCCACAACAGCTGCAATTCCGCCAACCAGTAAAGCCATAGCACCTATGCCCAATCCAACGATCAGCCAGAACGGAAGCAGTAAGATTCCAACTGCAAATGTCAGAATCCCACCAACAGCCCCCTTAACAAAAGGAGAAATAAAAACCAGCAGGATCACCGCAAGAATCAGCACCGCCTGATTCCCCTTTCTGAAAAAACGCTTCCCTGTTCCCGACTCTTCTCCATATTTCTCAGGCATCTGTCCTCTCTCTTTAGTCCGGGCATCCTCATAGCCATGCTCCGTATATTCTCCATACTCATAGCCTCCTGCCGAACCTTTCAGATCCGCCTTGATGATCGCTGCAACCTTCTCTGGACTTCCAAGTTCCCTGAGCACCGAAGCTTCATTCTCAGCTCCTGCATCATCGAAATAACTATTATAAAAATCAAGGGCATCCTGCCTCTCTGTCTCGGAAATATCAGCAAGCAGCTTCTCCAGCTCCTGCATAAACTGCGCCCTGTCCATCATCCTATTCCTCCCTCAAACATCCCGCTTATCTTGGATGCATAAATTTTCCATTCAGCTTTATAAAACTCCAGCTGCGCAGCACCTCTGTCCGTCAGCTTATAATAACGCCGGTTACGTCCTGCATACGCCATATCATAAACCTCCAGACAATCATCCTTCTGCAGCCTCCTGAGCACCGGATACAAAGTAGACTCCGAAACATCCAGAACTCCACGCACATCCTGCGTGATCTTATACCCGTAAGTCCCTTCCTTCTCCTTAGAAACAACCGCCAGAACAACCGCATCCAGAAGCGCAGCACCCGTATTAAAAACCATATGCTCACTCCCTCGTTTCAATTATGTTCTGTACAGACAGCATCATCTCTGCAATCCAGCCTTAGAGCGTGTCTGAAAAATGCTCCAGACTATACCAAAGGTAAACGCCATTTCACATCTGATACATTTATTCCATCCTGTTCACATACTATACAGAACATCAATATTGTTTTGTTAACGATATTATATGATGTATAATATGATTTTGTCAATACTATTTAGCAAAAATCATTTATACTTTATAATCATTTTGATACCTTTACTGAAAATACCTCCTTAACGTCTTCCGGTTTACTATAGCACTCCTCATAAATAATGTATTTAAAAGCATTGCTATATATCAATTTCTTATTTCATAAATTACTGCAGACAATCCAGTCCATCATAGCGTGAAGTCCTGCTGAACTGTCTTGATTGCATTATTTTATGGCATTGCTATAGTATTTCATAAACTTAATATTCCATAAACCTCACGTTATACTACAGTTATTTTCAGTAAACAGCGCAGGAAAATATATCTGTCTGAGTGCATTTGCAGGCATCTTAGATCTTCTTAGCCGGTAGAAATCTGCGTTATGGAGAAAAATCGCAACCTGTCTGAGCGAAGCCTGCAGCGGAGCGAGTTTTGCATTTTTCTCCATGCTTTTAGCAGATTTTTACCGACTTAGAAGATCTTAGATGCCGAAACCGCACTCAGACAGATATATTTTCCTGCGCGTCCCCCCACCAACCCAAAACTACAGCAAAGGAAACCAACCCATTATGAACGAAAATACAACACCCCTCCACCCCGCATTCCTCACCCGAATGGAGAAAATGCTCGGCAACGAATACCCCTCCTTCCTCTCCAGCTTCAATGCCCCCCGAACCTACGGCCTGCGCATAAACACCTCCAAGATCACCTGCGAAGACTTCGAAAACCTGTCTCCATTTCCAACCCGTCAGATCCCATGGATCAAAAACGGCTACTTCTACGATGAAGACATCCGTCCTTCCAGATGCCCATACTACCAGGCCGGCCTCTACTACCTTCAGGAACCCAGCGCCATGACCCCCGCCTCCCGCATCCCCATCGAGCCGGGTGACAGAGTCCTGGACCTCTGCGCAGCCCCGGGCGGCAAGGCAACTGCAGCAGGCGCAGCACTTCAGGGACAGGGACTTCTGGTAGCAAACGATATCAGCACTTCCCGCGCCAGAGCCCTCCTTCGCAACCTGGAACTCTTCGGCATCCCAAATGTCTTCGTAGCAAACGAATCACCTGCAAAGTTAACCAAAGCATTCCCCGAATTCTTCGATAAGATCATCCTGGATGCTCCATGCTCCGGAGAAGGAATGTTCCGTAAGGAAGAAGCACTTGCCAAAGACTGGACTCCCGAAAAATCCATGGAGCTTTCCGAAATCCAGAAAGAGCTTATCCTCCAGGCAGCCGATATGCTCCGTCCCGGCGGACTGATGCTTTACTCTACCTGCACATTCGCGCCTGCAGAAGACGAACAAACTGTTTCCTGGCTTCTGGAAAACCGTCCTGACATGGAACTGGCAGAAATGGAAGATTATGAAGGCTTCTCCCATGGAGTTCCTGAATGGGGAAACAAAAATCCGGAACTTATCAAATGCATCCGGATTTTCCCACACAAAATGAACGGAGAGGGACACTTCCTTGCGCTCTTCCGTAAAAAAGGACAGGCAATCAAGGAAAGCTCCCGTCCTCACACAAAACCGGACAAAAACGCATTTCCACTGATTGCGGAATTTCTGAACGAAATCGGTCTGAAAACCCTCTGCGGCCAGCCATTTGACTGGGAACGTGTGGAAATCCGCGGTGATAAAGCCTACTATCTTCCCCCGGTTGCCCACAACTTCCGCGGCATCACCTTCTTAAGAAACGGTCTCTATCTCGGTGACCTGAAGAAAAACCGCTTCGAGCCGTCTCAGCCACTTGCACTGGCGATCCGCAAAAATGAAGCAGAAGCAGTCATCTCTCTCTCCGCTTCTGACGAAAGGATCACCAGATATTTAAAGGGCGAAACCTTAAATATCGAACCCGAAGAAGCAGCTCACAAAAAAGGCTGGCATCTCCTCTGTGCAGATGGATATCCCATTGGCTTCGGTAAACTGGTCAACCAGATCCTGAAAAACAAATATCCGGCAGGGTGGCGCGTATAACACGCGCTTATCCCTGCCGGATATTTGAATTCACAATAATAATATTTATTCCGCTTACAGCAATATCTCTTTCTGCAATGTAAACGAATAAATGATCTTTTCCTTCACTCTTTTCCCTGTCATCCGCTCCAATGCCCGGGCATAATCCTCAAGCTGCACATGATACAGATCGATCAGCTTCTGTTCCTGTCCTCTCTTCACTCTATCCGTTTTATAGTCCACAAGAACAATCTCTTCCTCTTCCATAAAATAGGCATCGATAATTCCCTGCACCAGCACTGTTTCGTTCTTCCAACCATCATCGAGCATAGAAGCATTTCTCTGGATCACAAAAGGCTGTTCTCTGTAAAGATGTTTTTTCATGGCAGCTTTCTTCATCCTCTGCCCCAGCCCGGACTCCACAAATCTCCTGATATCCCGGATCCGGATACATTCCGCTTCCTGCTCTGTCATTTTCTGGCTCTCCAGAAGTCTCTTTAACTGAGCCCGAAGCTGTTCCTCTGTATCTGTTTCTGCATAATCCAGACATTCCATTACTCTGTGGTAAGCAGTACCTCTGGCAGCCCCCTTATACTCTTCCTGCTTCTCTGCCATAAATGCGGGAACCGGCGCTTCCTGTTCTTCCTCCTGCTCTTCGGCAGACACACTGATATTCTCTTCCAGTTCACTTTCATCATGCCAGCTTCTCTTTTTCAGATCCGAAACACTGACTTTAACCGGAATATCTTCCAGATATTTATACGGATATACAAAGGAAAATCTCTTCTCTATCTCTTCCTTCACAGCCTCATCATACACTTTATTTTCATCCCAGTTCTTCAGATATTCCTCCTGCATCTGGTTTCCTGCCTGGATGAGAACTGCTTTTTCTGTCATCTGACGGACAGTGATCTTTTTTATCACAAACTCAGAGATATCATCGTAAATCCCCGGCTGTTTCTTCATGAGGATTCCATATTCCCACAGAAGTTCACTCATGGCCCGATGCCGCACCAGTGCAGGCAGTACAAAAGCCCAGTAATTCTTTGCTTTCATTCTGGTTCCCAGTGGGAGCAGTTCTTCTTCCTCATCCAGAAAACGCGACAGCGACAGCATCTGCTTTTCCAGCTTTCCGACTGTTCCTGTAAGGATCAGTTTCTCTTTTGCTCTTGTCATGGCAACGTAAAGTACCCTCAGTTCCTCTCCCAGACTCTCTTTCAGAAGCTGTCTTCTGATCACCTGCTTATTCAGCGAAGATGCGATCACCCGTTTCTCCGGTATGATAGCATCAGCCCCTATTCCCAGTTCCGGATGAAGCAAAAGACCTGCATTCATATCCTGAAAATTAAACTGTTTTCCCATACCGGCCACAAATACTACCGGAAATTCAAGTCCCTTACTCTTGTGGATCGTCATGATCTCCACTGCGGTATTGCCCGCTCCTGTCAGATTGACTTCTCCATAGTCTACCTGATATGCCTGTAGCTGTTCGATATAACGAACAAAGTTAAACAGACCCCTGTAGCTTGTCTTCTCGTAGTCCATAGCTTTCTCCACAAGCATGGTAAGATTTGCAAAACGCTGCTCCCCTCCCGGAAGTGCCCTTGCATAATCTCCATACCCGGTTTCTTTCAGCACATAAAGGATCAATTCGTGGACCGGCGTATATGCAGCCATATTTCTTACCTTTTCAAGGAGACTCAGAAATCCTCTTAATTTAATATTCAGAGAGTTCTTTTCATCTGTTCGCAGATTACTGTTTAACAATTCAGATTTCACCTTATCCGGATCCAGTTCTTTTTCGAGGATTTCATTTTCTCCTGCATATGCCGAAACACTCTCATAGAGCAGACCATCAGGATACTGTATTCTAAGCTCTGCCAGTTCCTGTGAAGTGCATCCGACAATCGGTGAACGAAGCACTCCCATAAGCGGAATATCCTGCAGCGGATTGTCACACACCTTCAGATAATTCAATACAGTCACAATCTCGGTTGCAGAGAAATATCCGGTTCTTGATGTACAATATACGGGAATCCCCTGAGATGCCAGCACTTCCCTGAATGTTTCTGCCCATCCATAGGCAGTGCGCAGCAGGATTACAATATCCCCGTATTCCACAGACCGGTATTCCTTCTTCTCCTTATCTACGATCTGTTCTTTTCCCACAATTTCTTTAATTCTCTGTGCAATGGCCAGCGCCTCCAGTTCCTGCCCGGTCTGATTTTCCATTTCCCTGCGGTTTCCCGATGCACCTGCGTCTTCATAGTCATGTACATCAGACAGTTCTTCTCCGTCTCTCTCGACCAGAAGAACCTCTGTCTTTACAAATTCCTCTGACTCTCCTTCCGGAAAAGAAGCTCCGGGATAAAGGGCTGCATCTTTGTCATAGGTAATCCCTCCCAGGTCTTCCCCCATGATCTGTCGGAAAATAAAGTTTACACTCTCCAGAACCTGTTCCCTGCTCCGGAAATTTTTGTGCAGGTCAATTCTCTGCTCCTGTGCTTCTTCTGTGGAATAACTTTTATATTTTTCCATGAAAAGCTCCGGCCTTGCCAGACGGAAACGATAGATACTCTGCTTTACATCTCCTACCATGAAGATATTTTTCTTCTGGTTGATCCACCCGGATACTGCTGTTGTCAGAAGCTCCTGCACTAAGTTACTGTCCTGATATTCATCCACCAGGACTTCATCATACTTTGCGGAGAGCTCTCTCGCAGCCTGAGACATATGGATTTCTTCCCCTTCTTTCGTCATCAGTATCTGCAGGGCAAAATGTTCCATATCCGTAAAATCCAGAATATTCTTTTCTCTCTTCGCCTCTCCGAACTGTTTTTTAAATCGTGCCGTCAACTCAACTAACATCTCTATTGGGCCTCTGATATATCTGATCACTTCCAGAAGTTCTTTCTCTGCACTCTGGAAATATCGCTGCCCCAGTTCCTTCAGAATCCCCTTTTCCTCATCCCGGAGATCTTTCACTCTCTGCTTCTTCTGTTCATCTACATCCGCAGCCTTCTTTGTGCTCAGCCGGGCAAATGAGGGTTTCATAAGTATTTCTGCAGTTCCATTATAATCTCTTTTCTCTGCCAGTTCCTGCAGACTTCTTATAAGAAGCAGATCACTGCTCAGTGCCTCATCATACAGATACGGACCATCCGGCTCTGAGCAGATTCTTCGAGCCTCCTGCACCAGAAGCTTCGCTTCCTGCAGTTCATCCTTCACTGCATCCCAGAGCATCCTCATCCACTCAGTCTCTCTTAACTCTTCCAGGGAATCAATCCTGTAATCATCCATACACCCGGACAGCCATTCCTGCGGAAAAGGATTGCTCATAGCCATTTCATATAATTTCTGTATCAGGTTTCCCAGATTTTCATCTGACTTTCCTGTTGCAAAGCATTCCACGAATTTCTGAAACTTTTCATCTTTTTTGGCATAATATTCTTCAAGCAACGCTTTCACAACATCTCCCCGCAGAAGCTTCAGTTCCCCCTCATCTGCCGTCCGATATCCCGGATCCAGTCCGATCAGATGAAAGTAATTCCGGATAATATAGGCACAGAAACCATCAATAGTTGTAATCTGTGCAGTATGAAGCAGGGTTGTCTGTCTCTGCAGATGCTCATTATCGGGATCCTCACAGAGTGCTTTTTCAATAGCTGCCGAGATCCTCTCTTTCATTTCACCTGCTGCCGCTCTTGTAAATGTCATGATCAGCAGTCTGTCAATATCCACAGGGTGTTCTTTATCTGTTATCTTACTCAGGATACGTTCTACCAGTACTGCCGTTTTTCCGGACCCGGCTGCCGCACTGACCAGAATATTTCTGTCCCGCAGCCGTATAACCTCCTGCTGCTCCTTTGTCCACTGTACGCCCATCTTATTCTGCCTCCCTGTCAAATGCTTTCCATAATTCCTCATCAGAGAAGTTTTTCAGTCTGCGGAATTCATATCCTGACAGCCTGCGATCAAATCCGCATACCGTCATATACGGACAATAAGTACACGCATTCTTTTTTCCGAGCTCATAGGGAGAAACCTCTGCATCTCCCTCCAGAATAGAACTTCTTATCTTCTCAATCTTCATCCTTACATACCGTCCAAGCACTGCGAACTGTGTTCTGTCTGCCACAGAAGAATTTTTGCGAAAGCTTCCGTCCTTATTAAATGCGACAGGAATGGAGCCAAGACTGCTGTCCATCCTGTACACAAGCTCCGGATCTGCCTGAACCAGCCCATTCATCTTCAGTTCTTTCATAAGACCTGCACTGACTGCTTCCACATCCGCATCTATCTTCTCCTGGATCATAGGATCCTTGATATTGTAATAAAAAACTCCCGCAGGAATAATCTCCTTATCCGGATATTTCTTCTGCTCTACACGCAGAGCACCATCCAGATAGATCATCAGCTGTAACTGCAGGCCATGATACAGATAAACCAGGTCAAAGGATGTATTTCCGGTTTTATAATCAATCACCTTCACATACACCTTATTCTGATCTTCCATAATATCTACTCTGTCAATCCGTCCTCCCCCGAAGGTTACCTCAAAGCCTTCTGGCTGAAATTCTCCCTGTTCCAGCTGTTTCTGAAGTGCCCAAACCGTCCTTCTGAGGATTCTCCTTGTTCTCTCGATCATATATTCATTTCTGGCACTGCTTTTGAGCACCGTGTTTCCATAATCTGCCACAATATTATCCAGACACCGGTCCGCAATCTCATTCCGTTCCTGTTCTGTCAGCTCTGTCCATTTCATGCCTCTTTTTCGCACTTCTTCTGCAAAGCTTTCCAGTGCTTCATGCATAACATTTCCCATATCCATAGGTTTAAACTCATATTCCACACGCTCGGTAAGCTTCATTCCATACTGAAGGAAATGTGCAAATGCACAGGCTGCAAAACGTTCCAGTCTGGTAGCACTGTAAGGTGAAACCTCTCCGTATAATGCCTTCGCCACACTCTGGCTGATAATGTCCTCTGGTTTTCCGGCAAAAGCCGACTGTACCAGCTTCTGTACTCTGCTTCTGTATTCCGGATTCCGCAGATACCAGCTATAAAGCTCTCCAAACATTGCATCCGTCTCATCTGCCTGCTCCAGAATATCCTCATGTTCTTTCTCTGTCTCCTGTACCAGCTTCTCCAGAAACAGATCAATCCCAGCTTCCGGATTTTCCGGATAACAATAATTGTTTATAGAATTTTTTATGGGGTCTGACCCCGGCTCCACCCTCAATTCCCAGCTTCGGATACAGACTGCGTATACTCCCAATCAGATATGCCGGACTTATGCCTTCTCCTTTTGCATTGGTATCACTATAGGAGAGGATCAGCTTTTCTCCCGGTTTCGTCATATTCAGATACAGATAAAACCTCTGCATATTCATCAGTTCTTTAGGCCCCGGTGCCAGTTCCACTCCCTGCTCCTGGAAGAAATCCCTGTCAAGCTCTGATAAGATTCCGCCTGTCTGTGTGCTCTTTGGGATATTTCCCTCATTCACGCCAACAAAGAACAACGCCTTAATCTCCTTTAAGCGGGATCGTTCCATATCACCCACCATTACCTGATCTATGCTCGGCGGAATCAGCGCTACTTTTGCCTGAGAAAGTCCTGATTCCAGAAGCTGTCGGAACTCCTGTCTGTTTACCGTTTCTTCGCCAAGAATCTCAACCATCTTATCCAGCAGGTCCATCACAATTCCATAAATCTGGTTATATTCTTTTTCCATTGCTTTATCGCCTGACTCTTTAAACTTTCGCTCCTGTCGTTTCAGTTTCTGCCAGACATTGCTTTTTTGGATAAACTCATAGAGAATCCGGCAGTACTCTTCCACTGTCTTCTTCCCGGAACCAAATCCCTGTGCAAGTTCCTTTACTTCTTCTGCAAAAATCTCTCTGATCTCATTCAGTTCCTGTATCTTCTCCGCTTCCATTCCTCTGTATACACGAACCCATTTTTCAGACCATTTCTTATATCCCCGGATTCCCAGCGCCAGCACGTAATTCTCCAGCTTATCAGCCTGTTCTCTGGTAACTTCTGACATCCCGCATCTGAGATAACGGAAAACACTCTCATAAGGAAATCCCTGTACCGCCATCTCCATGGCAGCGCGCAGATACTCCACAAAAGGATTCATCATTACCGAATGCTTTTCGTCAATAAAATATGGAATATCTGCCTCCTCAAATACCTGTGCTGCAAGTCTTGCATATTCTTCCAGATTTCCTGTGATCACTGCAATCTCACCATAGCGGTATCCGCAGGTACGCACAAGTTCTGACATCCTTCTGGCAGCCTCCCGCATTTCTTCCAGGGGGGATGGCGCAGTAAATATTTTTATCTCCTGCTGTTCTTCGGCATACACGCCCTTTCTGTAGCGGAAGATATTTTTCTCCAGGAACTGTAAGGCAGGTGCCTGTGCAAACCGGGACTGTCCGGATGGTTTCAGATACACTGGATCCTCCAGATTTCTGGTCAGCCCTGCAAGTGTCCGTATCATCTGCTTGCTCATAAAGAAAAGCTGATAAGGTTTTCCCGGAGAAAAAGCATCCTCCCGTTCGTCCATAGTCACAGTAACACTTATGCGGTCAGCAATGACCAAAAGTTCCCTGAGCACATTGACCTGAATTGGCGTGAATCCGGTAAATCCATCAAAGAGAAATTCCGCTCCCTTAAGTTTTTCGGAAAAAGGAAGCTGTTTAAGCAGGACATCCATCACCTCTTCCCCTGTCATATAATGCCCCTTCAGAAATTCCCTGAATGACTGATAAAGGATTCCCACATCCTTAAGCTTCATTTCAAGTAATGGCTGATCTTTGGCCTTCTCTTTCATTTCTGCCAGATTCTCTTCTCTGATATCATACTGCATAAATTCTGAAACCAGAGACTTCACCTCATCCAGATATCCCGGCTTATTCATCTGACTTCCCAGATAGGCAAGTTCCTTTCTGTGCTGCTGCACCATTTTCTGCAGCACCATGCTTTTTCCCGTATCTTCCAGAACCTTTCTGTTATCTCCGCCGGTTTCTTCAAATACACGGTACGCAAGACGTTCAAAGCTCAGGATGTCAATATTCAGGATTCCTTTTCCCGGGTGCATTTCCACCAGCGTCTTCTGTGTCTGCATGGTAAACTGCTCCGGAACAATAATATAGTAATTTCTCTCCGGATGTTCCATGGACTCCCGGATTACTCTCTCATATGCAAAATAAGACTTTCCGGCACCGGAACTGCCGATAATAAACTGTAATGACATTCTTCTCTCCTTACTGTCGGTTACTCACATTCGTTGTTTCAGTATATCATAATTTAAGCACTTCTGTAATAGAATATACAAAACCATCCAGGAGGCGTGTACCATGAGTGCAAAAACAAAAAATCATAGTCCTACATATGAAGGAAGTTATAATACACCGGCATTTTCCTTCTTCTTGCTGTCATCCTGGCTATTGTACTTTTTTTCATGTTTGGATCCGGTCAGAAAAAAAGTGCCTCAGCCGATGCCAAAAGCCTGTACAAACCGGGAATTTATACTTCCTCCATCGACCTGAATGAAAACACCTTTGACCTGGAAGTAACCGTTGACTCTGACAGGGTAACTTCCATCCGTCTGATAAATTTAAGCGAAAGCACCGCAGCCATGTTTCCTCTCATGGAACCGGCTCTGGAATCACTGGCCAGCCAGATCTATACCTCCCAGTCGCTGGAAAACATCCAATATTCCGAAGATCAGAAGTATACTTCCATGATTCTTTTGAATGCAATTGAAACAGCACTGAAAAAAGCGGAGAACAACTGATCGTTCTCCGCTTCGCCATGCAAAATCACGCGGATAAAATCATCCACTCCGCTATGCGATTCTAAAGATCCATATTTTCAAGCTGCTCCAGCCATACTCCTGCACTTGCATCACTTGGCATTCTCAGATCACCTCTCGGTGAAACCGCAACGCTTCCCACCTTCGGGCCATCCGGAAGGCAGGAACGTTTAAACTGCTGTGCAAAAAATCTCCAATAGAAGGTTTTCAGCCATTTGAAGATTGTCTCCTTATCATACATTCCTTCAAAAGTCTCACATGCCAGCCTGTAAATTTTCTCCGGTTCAAATCCTGCACGAAGCATATAGTACAGATAGAAATCGTGAAGTTCATAAGGTCCCACCAGATCTTCTGTCTTCTGTGCGATCTTGCCATCCTTAGGCGGCAGAAGCTCCGGACTTACCGGCGTATCCAGAATATCAAGAAGAACCTCTGTCAGCTTCTCATCTTTGCAGGTATCCGCATAATAACGTACAAGATGACGCACCAGAGTTTTCGGCACTGAAGCATTCACGCCGTACATGGACATATGGTCACCATTGTAGGTTGCCCATCCCAGAGCCAGCTCAGACAGATCTCCTGTTCCCACCAGAATCGAGCCATCCTGATTTGCACTGTCCATCAGGATCTGCGTTCTCTCTCTTGCCTGGCTGTTCTCATAAGTCACATCATGCACAGACGGATCATGAGCAATATCCCTGAAATGTACATTTACTGCTTCTTTGATATTAATCTCACTTAAAGTCGCACCCAGACACTGACTTAATTTGCAGGCATTCTGATAAGTTCTGTCTGTGGTTCCAAAGCATGGCATGGTAATACAGTGGATATCCTTTCTGTCCGCACCGGAAAGGTCAAAGGCTCTTGCGATCACAAGCAGTGCCAGTGTGGAATCCAGACCTCCGGAAAGTCCCACTGTTGCCTTATGGCAATGGATATGATCCATACGTTTCTTAAGTCCCATTGCCTGGATATTCAGGATTTCATCACAACGCATATCCCTTTCTTCTTTTCGTGAAGGTACAAAAGGATACTGCGAATATTTTCTGGTCAGTTTTGTCTCTTCCACATTCAGATGGAAGCACACTTTAATGTGATCACTGTCGTCAGCCGGCTGATAAGTAGTCAGTCTTCTTCTCTCATCGTTCAGCCTCTGCACATCAATCTCACTGTATACAATACCATTGTGGAAACGTTTTCCTTCCGCAAGGATCACTCCATTCTCTGCGATCATATTCTGGCCGCCAAAGACCAGATCCTGTGTGGACTCACCTTCTCCTGCATTTGCATATACATATCCGCACACCAGACGTGCAGACTGTCCGGAAACAAGATCTCTGCGGTAGCTGTCCTTTCCGACCATCTCATTGCTGGCTGACAGATTCACGATCAGATTCGCTCCTGCCTGTGCATGGAGAACGCTTGGCGGCAGTGTCACCCATAAATCCTCACAGATCTCTGCTGCTGCCACAAGCTCCGGCTCCTCCTCACAGATAAAAAGAATATCTGTTCCGAAAGGAACTCTCTTTCCCTCAATATCCACATATTCCAGACAGCCAAGACCTGATGCAAAATGGCGCTGCTCATAAAATTCTCCATAGTTTGGAAGATAAGTTTTCGGAACCAGCCCAATGATCTCGCCTCTGTTTAAAACTGCTGCCACATTATATAATTTTCCATGATTTCTGAAAGGCACACCTACAAAAACAAGGGCATCCACATCAGCAGTTTCCTTTGTGATCTTCAGCAAAGTTTCCCAGGCGCTGTCGAGAAGACGTCTCTGCAGGAAAAGATCCTGACAGGTATAGCCTGTGATACAAAGCTCCGGAAAAGTCATAACCTTCACATGTTCTTTCTCCATCTCATGGATCAGTCTGATAATCTCATTTCCATTGGCATTGCAGTCTGCAACTGTGATATAAGGTGTTGCGGCTGCTGTTTTGATATAACCGTTTTTCATTTTCTACCTCTTCTTCCCTGTGCTCCGGCAGATCCATCTGTCAGTACATTGGCATCTCTTATTTACATTTACGCAGGATTTCTTTCAGTTCTTCCACTGTAAATTCATAATTCTTATTACAGAAATGGCAGTTCATCTCAATGGACTTACCTTCCTGGATCATTTCATTGAGTTCTTTTCTTCCAATGCTGATCAGAGCTTTCTCCACTCTTTCTCTGCTGCAGTTACAGTAAAATTCCGTAGGAACTTTCTCATTGATCTCCATATCAAAGCCCTCCAGAACTTTCTCAAGCAGACTCTCAGGAGTATGCCCCTCTTCCAGAAGATTTGTGACAGATGTGATTTTCTGCACATTTTCCTCAAGCTTCGCAATTGTGCTTTCTTCCGCAAACGGCATCAGCTGCACGATAAATCCGCCAGCCTGACGTACTGTATTATCTTTATTCATAAGAACTCCAAGACCAACTGCTGACGGTATCTGTTCACTTGTAGCAAAATAATAGGTAAGATCTTCTGCAATCTCGCTGGTCTGAAGCGCAACCTGTCCAACATAAGGCTCTTTCAGTCCCATATCCTTGATCACGTTCATAAATCCTACCCCGACAGCACCTGCAACATCCAGTTTGCCCTTGCTGTTTGCCGGGATACATACATCAGGATTTCCCACATATCCCTTTACACGACCTTTGGAATCTGCTGTCACAGTAATTCCTTCCAGAGGACCTCCTGCCTTAATCTGAAGTGTGAGGATGTCCTTATCCCCCTTCATCATGGTACCCATCATGGCACCTGCTGTAAGCAGACGTCCCAGTGCCGCTGTTGCAACCGGGCTTGTATTGTGATCCTGTCTCGCTGTTTCTACTGTTTCTGTAGTAACTGCCGCAAATGCGCGAATCTGATCATTCGCTGCAATTGCTCTGATAATATAATCGTTCATTCGTTTATTACTCCTGTTATTTCTTTCATATTATTTTCATTTTGTCCATGGCTTAACGTCAAATCAATAGCAATTCCCGTAAATAATGCATTAATTAAGAGGCTTGCTATAATTGCATCAATCTGCGCGATGTGTCTCAGGTTTCTCCGGAATCCTTCCATGATATCCGTTCTGTGCACTTTTTCCATGCTCTCTTGCAACAAAAGTCAGACGTTCACAATTCTCATCACCCGGATTATGAGTATATGCATCACAGACTGCCACCAGTTCCATTCCTGCTTTCACGATCATAGCCTTGATTGCTTCTATGGAATATGCTTTCTGTACATGTTCCTCCTCACACTTCTCATACAATCCGTCTTCTCTTGGAAGAAAAAGTGCCAGTTCATATACATTCAGGGCATTTTCGCTGTCATAACTGTTCTCCCAGATAAAACTTCCGTCCTCTCTGTCCTCAGCAATAGTCGTATCACCGATCACATCCTGGTATTTATGGATCGTATTCATATCAAAAATGAACAACCCGCCCGGATCCAGATAATTATTTACCAGTGCAAAAAGATACTCCAGATCTTCCTCGTCCGTCAGATAATTCATACTGTCACAGACACTGATTACAGCACGAACCGTACCATATAACTCAAAATCCTGCATATCCTGCAGAAGATACAGAATATCATGACCGGATTCTGCCCGCTTCTCCATAGCCTCTGCAAGCATCTCCTCAGAATTATCGATACCGATCATATCATATCCGGCATCTGCAAGCATCTCTGTCACAGTACCTGTTCCACATCCCAGCTCCAGAACCAGACCATCCCTGATCCCGTCCTGAGCCAGTGTTTCTATAATATAGTCTGCCCATTCACGATAGTTTACATTATCCATGAAAACATCATAAACACCGGCAAATCTTCCATATGATTCCATTCATCAGCCCTCATTATCTACCTGTTTTACTGTTCACTCCGTTCACAGCAACACATATTTTCCCTGCTATTCTACCACAACATCCGTTCTTATGTAAATAACAGGTTGGTCTCTGTCAGCGCAAAAAAGGACGACTGTTTTTTACAGCAGCCGTCCTTTTCAACTTTTCTGTTACTGATTCTTAGGCATATAGCGGACATACGCCGGTTCTCCATGATAGTAATAGTCAACGCCGTTCTCATCATAAACGTCCTCGCCATTAGCAAAATCATAGGTATTTCCGTCATCATCACACCATGTACCGTCACCGTTCGGATAAATTACAAGCGGATATCCGTCGGAATTTCTGTAAATAGTTCTTGTCTGATCTGTATCATAGTCCGGATCATCTGTTCCTACAGGTGTTCCGTCTGCATAATATCCATTGGAAGAACCATCGTCATAATCATAAGATCCGTCACTGCTGCCATCAGAAGTATAGTCTGATGAACTGTAATCTGATGAACCGCCCGATGAAGTATCACTGTAAGAACCGTCTGTGCCTGCTGAAGAACTTCCATCTGATGAACTGCCGGATGCTGTTGTGTCTGTACCTGCAGCCGCTGTTCCTGTAGTTCCTGAAGTGCCGTCCGCAGTTGTACCTGCTGTAGTTCCTGAAGTTTTTCCTGTTGCTGCTGCTTTCAGTACAGAATCACCGGAAATAGTGAATGAATCAACAGAAGTCTTGATTCCTGCCAGTGCTTTCTCATCCTTTACAGAACCTGCAACACTGTAAAATTCTGTTGTATTATCTGTGAAATATTTATTTACAACATATTTATAGTCACTCTTATCAGTGAGGTAATGAACTGTATAGCTGTAAACATTTACACCGCTGACTTCCTCTGATTTATAATCCTGGATCTCAAAATCTGTACCTTCTACAAGATTATCTGCCTTTACAAGTGCAGAGGCTGTATCCTGTGAGCTTGGAATGATCGCCACAGACATATCCTCCTCACCAGAACCATGCAGGATCAGGAGTTTGCCCTGTTTCGGTGACTCGAAGCTTAACATATCGTCAGAATCTGATTTATTCGCCCATGTCGCATCCGGAAGTTTAATGGATACTGCTTTGTTCTTAGATGTATAGGTAGTATTCTGGGCATTGGCCGGCGCAGGGGTAGGAGTTGCTTTCGCTGCTTTGGTTGGCTCCGGTGTAGGAGTTACCTGTACCACACTTGAATCCTCGTCACTGCCGCCTCCAAAGCATGCAGTCATGGAAACAGATAATACAGTTGTTAAGGCCAATAACATTAGTACTCTTTTATTTTTCATAATATCCTCCTTAGAATAGATATATAGTCTTCAGGTAATATTTGATATCAGGTCAGGAGAGGAAACCTCTCTCTGATATTATTATAACTGTTCCGTACTTTACAAAATATGATATCAGGGTCAAAAGATATTTTGCCCCTAACATTATATATTTTACAATTTCATTACATAGATGTCAATGTCGATTTCTCAGCCTTCTGCGATTTGCATAGTCTGTCATAACGCCATTTTTCTGCTTCATCATACCATTTATCTTTTTTTCTCTGTAACTGAGAGATTACTTGTTACTGTGAACGGAGTGAACAGTAACGATTACTTTTTTATTTTTCCACTTCATACATATGCAGTTCATGAAGGGCTCTTGTTGCAGCGATATATCTCGCCTGACGCACAAGCGGTGTCTGGTCTTTCTGCGGAAATACTGCAAATACCTGATCAAATTCCAGACCTTTTGCCAGATAGAATGTCGTAACTGTAAGACCTTTCTTAAAGCTTGTGCTGTTTCTGTCCAGATAAGACAGGCGTTCTTTTACATCAAATCCTTTTTCTCCCAGAATTTCCTTCAGAATAAGCCACATATGTTCTGCTTCTTTCTCTGTACGCAAGACAACCGCTGCTGTTTCATATTCTTCTTCGCCGAGTTTCAGAGTTTCTGCAATCTCTTCCGCAGCATGGCTCATATCTGCAAATATTTT